>ENA-OURZ01004287-OURZ01004287.1-human-gut-metagenome-genome-assembly--contig:-NODE-4287-length-10971-cov-2.432759_pt1 | contig 10971 bp, 9 predicted proteins | sample MGYA00242073_ERZ509195 | MGnify/ENA primary metagenome ERZ509195 (study PRJEB26280, sample SAMEA2338837) | human gut metagenome | biome: human gut; feature: human-associated habitat; material: faeces...
TAAACACTCTGCTGTGTGAGGCTGCCGTTGTGTGGATCTCATCAATAGTTCTTGTCGCAACATCTATAGCTGACTGAAATCCAAAACTCATCTCAGTTCCTTCTATATCATTATCAATAGTCTTAGGAAGAGTAACGACATTTAACCCCTTCTGCGATAAAAGAGCCGCAGTCTTATGCGAGCCGTTTCCACCAAGCATTACCAGGCAGTCAAGTTTTAAATCCTTATAAGTCTTAATCATGCCTGCAACCTAAGCGCGTCCTTTCGCATCAGGCTCATTGATATATTTAAAAGGTGTTCTGGAAGTTCCAAGAATTGTTCCTCCCTCTGTGAGAATCCCACTAAAATCCTCTTCTTTCATCAGTTTGTAATTCTTAGTAATCATTCCTTTATAACCATCAAGAAATCCGTATATTTCAACATCATTTGTATTATTATACAAAGTTTTGGCAACACCTCTCATTGCCGCATTAAGAGACTGGCAGTCTCCACCACTTGTAAGCATACCTATCTTCATACCTGTTAGCCTCCATTTTCTTAATTATTCTGCACTGGCTGCCGCTTCATAGCTTTCTTCGTATAAAGTTTCCTGTGAATCAATCTTAGGATTATTGATATGTCTGTCACAGTATACTCCATCACTATTCTGCTCTTTGCCTTTCTCATCATCCTGCATAATAAGATCAAATATGTGAATTATGCGTTCCTGACAATGCTTATCAAGCACAGGTGCAGCAACCTCAACTCGTCTCGTGGTATTTCTTGTCATAAAGTCTGCCGATGCAATATATATCTTCTGGTCATCTCCTCTTCCAAAACGATATATTCTTGAATGTTCCAGAAAACGTCCAACAACACTGACCACACGGATATTATCTGTATATCCTTTAACTCCCGGCTTTATACAGCATATTCCTCTTACTTCAAGATCTATTTTAACACCTGCCTGTGAAGCTTCAATTAATTTCTCAATAATAAGTTTGTCTGTAAGGGAATTAATCTTAACTCCAACATATCCATCCTGACCATTCTTTGCCTTATCAATCTGCTCATCTATCATTGAAAGAATTCTGTTCTGCAGGCAGTTTGGTGCAACAAGAAGCTGGTTAGAACTATCCCCCGTTTCTCCCTTCTGCAAAGCAGCAAATACTGCAGCCGCATCCGCACCTATCTCCTGATTAGCTGTAATAAGTGACAGATCGGTATATAATCTGGAAGTCTTTTCATTATAATTGCCTGTTCCTATCTGTGTTATATATGAAAATGTATTATTAACCGAACGTGTTATAAGGCATAACTTTGAGTGTACCTTGTAATCACCCAGACCATATAAAAGCTGGCATCCGGCTTCTTCTAATCTCTTAGACATTTCAATATTACTTTCCTCATCAAATCTGGCTCTCAGCTCCACAAGAACAATAACCTCTTTACCATTTTCAGCCGCTTCAATAAGAGTCTCAACTATCTTACTTCTGTCAGCAACTCTGTAAAGAGTCATCTTTATTGATACAACAGTCGGGTCACTGGCTGCTTCCTCCAGCATAGATATGAATGGTCTCATACTCTCAAATGGATATGAAAGAACAACATCTTTCTTCTCAATCTGTGGAATTATCTTTTCATTCATACTGATTTCTTTACCTGGCTGTGGAACTCTTTTCTTATAAAATAGCTCAGGCTTATTCTTTAACACGTTCTGCAGCTGGAATACAAATGACATATCCAGTGGAGTTCTCTCTTCAATCAGGTGTTTTGCACCTATTTCCAGATAATCTGTAAGCTTTTTCTTTGCTTTGTCGTTTATTTCTCTATTTAACTGTACACATACCGGATTAAGCCTGTTTCTCTGCTTAACCATATGTTCCATCATATTTCTGTAATCAAGGTCCTCGTCATCAAATGAACCAGCATCTATATCTGCATTTCTGATAACTCTCATAACTGATTTTTCCTGTATTTCATACTTCTCATACAGCTTTGATACAAAATGCAGAATCAATTCTTCAGAAAGCATAAATGTTCCCGGTCTTGTAGGAATTTCTATAAGTCTCTTAAATACACTGTTTGAACAAGGTACTATTCCTATTTTATTCTTACCCTTCTTAGTCTTCATAAGCACAATTGCATATAACTGCTTATTTGCAAGAAAAGGAAATGGCTGCTGCTGTCCTATTATCATAGGTGAGAGAAATGGTGCTATATGCATATCAAAATATTCCTCAAGCATTGCACCTTCATCATTAGACAGCTTATTAAAATTAATTATTCTTATCCCGGCTGTCTCAAGTTCTCCCATAAGCTGTTCATACACTCTGCCCTTTTTCTTCTCAAGCTCACTCACCTTATCAAGAATAGCTTTTACCTGCTCTTCGCTTGTCATTCCGGTTTTATTGTCTCTTTCCTTTTCCTGAAGCTGCATCTGTATCATAAGAGTTCCCACGCGTACCATAAAGAATTCATCCAGATTAGTCTGGTATATTGATGCAAATGTAAGTCTTTCCGCAAGTGGAACTTTAGGATTAGCTGCTTCATTTAATACTCTCTCATTAAATGCAAGCCATGATAACTCCCTGTTTGTGTAACATCCTCTCTGTGTTGTTTCTTTAGTGTTTATGCTCATTGCCCCGTTCTCCTTTTCCCGAAAATAGTCCAAAAACTTTTTCTTAATTTCTGTGAATTTCATATCATTCCTCATTTTTCTCTTAACCACATCTTTTCTTTGGCAATAATTTTATTGTCACACTGGTGTGTAAAATCCACTATCGGAGTTATGTAAAATATATGTAAAGCTAAGGTAAATGTAATTGACACATTTTCTACATAAAGGTACAATCAATCAGGCAGTAAGGAATATGGTCAGAATCCATAACAGCTCACTCTACTGTATGCCGACACGTTTTTTATATTATGCCACTGTAATCAGCAGCAGTTTTAGTTTTGAATACGCTATACATTCATCCTTAACTTAAGCATGGCACTGTGCATGGGAAGGCTTAAGAAATGGCTTAAGCGGCAAGTCAGGATATTTACTGCAATATAAATTTTCACATCACCTGGTGAGAGGTGGTCAAGGAGGAAAAACATGAAACAATTAAAAAGAAAGATATTTGCATTTCTGGTTGCTGCATGCTTAATCTGCATGAATATCGTACCAGCTTTCGCAGATACAACAACAGACGCTACAGCTCCTGCTGCAGCCGATGTAAGACAGGAAGCCCAGCTTACTGCTTCTTACCTTATGAACAGTATTGATTTCTCTACATATGCTGATACCGGCGTATTCTATGGAGTTTCAAGAGACCTGTTCCTTGCAATCCGTTCAGGATATGACTGCTCTAACCAGCTTGCTGCATATCTTGAATTCGTTAAGAATAACATTAGCGAAGATGGAACTATAAACATCAATAACGGATACAACGCTAAGAATTATTATATTTCAAGCTATACATATCTTATAATGATTCTTTCTGCATCAGGAATTGATGCTACTGATTTCAACGGAATCAATGTTGTCAGTAAATTTGATAAAATTATCAACACATTTTCAGTTGATGACTTAAGCAATAACAGCATGAATATCTATCACATTGGTTCAGTATATTCAGTAGTTAATGCTTACAGAGACACCATCAGTAACTCAGACAAAGTATTAGCTGATATCAAATCAGCTCTCCTTGCAGCTTGTACTGCTGATGGTAATGGTATTGACAACTGGGGAAACTCAACTGATAGTAATGGATTTGTATTTCCATTCTTTGCATCATTATATGATACAGATTCTGATGTAAAGAAAGCTATTGACAGTGCTGCAGACTATTCTAAGCAGACTATATTAACAGATGGCACATCAGGATATAGTGTTCAATATCCAACACCTGGCAACACTAATTCGTCTGGTATGAACCTTGCATTCTTTGCTCAGTACAACAATCCGGATGTTAATACTGCTGTTTTATATAATTCAATTGTTAATAAGTTCAAATCAGTTTCAGGTAATGGTGCTTATATTAATACATACACTGGTCAGGAAGACTTCAAATCAGCAACACCTGATGCATTACAGGGTATCATCACTTACCTCTATGCTCTTGAGAGTAAAACTAACCCATTTGATATAACCGCTGATGTTAAGGCTATTGCAGACGCAAAGAACGCTCCTATAGAAGAGCCTTCTACTGAGCCTTCTACTGAGCCTTCTACTGAGCCAGCCACAGAACCTTCTACCGACAATGAAGTATCACCTGCAACTGGTGATGTTAATGTTTACATGTACCTGCTCTTAGCTGCTTGTGCTGCTACATTCGCATGTGTAACTGTTTACAATAAAAAAAGTGCCCGCTAATAACTGCAGACACACAGCTCTGCCGCCGGAATCCTCGCGATATCCGGCGGCAGTTTTTATATATTGGTAATTCACACCATAGTATAAGCTTTTTTGAAGTGGTAATCTAAAAGTAGACACCAACCCAATTATTGTAGACATTATTTATATATAAGAGTACCATTTTTTATAAGGTAGTCACTTATACAATAATGGAATCATGGAGGTGTCACATGAAGCACAGTTTAGAAGAAAGAATGGATATAGGACGACGTATGTATTTACATGAGATTACATACAAGGAGGCTATGGAGATTTATGGTCTTAGTGAATCCTGTGCACATAAATACATGACAGATTATAAGAAAGCACAAGGAATTCCTCTTGCTAATACAGTGCCTAAAATGAAAAATTCAGCAGTCTTAAAATCATTGTCTTCACCTGACATTGATACATATATGGCTATGTCCAAAGAAGAATTAATAAATGAACTTATTATAGCTAAAGCGAATGAATTAAGGGCAAAAAAAGGATACGAAGTGAAAGGAGCTGGTGCAAACAAGGAGTACAGTATTTTAAACAACAAGAATACGAAATCATAATGGAAATGTCATCTCAATTTCCTGTTAAGCATCTATGTGATGTTCTGGATATTAACAGAAGTGGATTTTATAAATGGAAAAAACGTTTAGAAAAACCTTCTGACAAATTAAAAACTTTAGTATCCAATCTTATATTATTTAAGGAATATCATAGTAAATATCCATCACATGGATATAGATGGTTAAATGCAAAAATTCGTCTGGATACAGGACTTATGGTATCAGATCAGTATGCTCATAAGCTATGTAAAACAGCGGGCATAGCAAGTGTTTCCAAGCATTATCGATACAAAAAGCCAGGAGATCCTTATCGCATTTATCCAAATCTTCTACTGACAGGATTAGATATAACAGGACCTTTACAGTGTGTTGTAAGTGATATGACCGCATTTCATTTAAAGGGAAGTTATTATGAACTAACACTTTTTATGGATTTATGGAACAATGAAATACTTTCATATTCACTTTCATCACGAAAAGGTGATCGTATGACATATATTCACGGGTTAGAAGGATTAATTGAACTTAAGAAGAAAAATCCAGATCTTGAAATGGTGTTACATACTGATCAAGGATCTGTATATTCTTCAAAAAGTTTCAATGAATTATTGCCACTATATAACATAGTTCATTCAATGTCTCGAGCTGGTACTCCAACAGATAACGCTGCCATGGAAGCAATCAATGGTTGGATCAAAGCAGAGATATTTAATGATTTCCATCTTACAAGTAATGAAAATATAACATATGAGGTGGAGAAATACATCAGATTCTTCAATGAAGAACGTCCGGCATACTCTCTGAATTATCTGACTCCAAAACAGTATAGGGAGTATTATGCTCATTAAATGATGTATAAAAATATAAAGTGATGTCTACTTTTTGTTGACTAGTGCACGAGATTGACAGATTGGATGTTGTGGGCAGAAACAAGACTTGGAAAGTCCAAACCGACGCACCAGAGCGAGCAGATTGGACGTTAGAAGCAGAAACAGGACTTGAAAAGTCCAAACCGACGCACCAGAGCTGGAAGATTGGGCATAACAAGCAAGAACATGCCTCACAAAGTCCAAAACAAAGACAACTACACACTCCACCCCCCAAAAAGTATTATAAGAAATTATGAAAATAACAATAAAGGAGCAATTATGATAGAGAATAATAACCGCGCAGTCATTACAGGTCTTGGAATGATATGTGCTATTGGTAATTCAGTAGATGAAGCATGGAATAATGCCATTAATTCGGTTTCAGGAATACATAAAACAACAACACTTGATACAACAGACTGTTACGCAGACCTTGCAGCAGAAGTTAAGTGCGACACACTTGGAGATTTTGAGGGAAGCGAAGATGCTGACCGTTCAGCACAGCTTTGTATCAAGGCAGCAGGCGAGGCAATGAAGGACGCAGGACTTGATGATTTTGCAGGAGACCCTAAAGCTTCGGTTATAATTGGAAGCTGTGTTGGTGGTGCAGTCAGCATTTCTGATTATTATGAGCATGGCAAGAAAGCAAGTGATGTAACTAAGATGCCAATCTCATCAATAGCACCTCAGGTTGCAGGTCAGTGCCATGCAGGCGGTGTTGTTACTAATATTGCAAATGCATGCGCAGCCGGAACAATCAGTATCGCATACGCATGCGAGCTTATCAGAGCAGGCAAGGCAGATGTAGTACTTGCAGGTGGTTCAGACACATTTGCAGCAGTACCATATGCCGGATTCTTATCACTTCATGCACTTGACGCAGATGGCTGCTCACCATTCAACAGATGTACAGGAATTACACTTGGTGAAGGTTCAGGTGTCGTAGTAGTAGAAAGCTACGAGCATGCTAAGGCAAGAAATGCAAAAATGTATTGTGAAGTATTAGGTGCTGGTGTCAGCAGTGACGCACACCATATCACAGCTCCTAGACCAGATGGAGAAGGTCAGATGGAGGCTATTAACAGAGCAATTAAGAATTCAGGATTGAAGAAATCGGACATCGGATATGTTAATGCACATGGAACAGGAACAGCTAAGAACGATGATGCAGAATTCTTATCATTACATACAATATTTGACGGCGAGAACGATAATCTTTCAGTAAGCTCAACAAAGGCTATGACAGGACACTGCCTCGGTGCAGCAGGAGCAATTGAAGCAGTATTTTCAATCAAGGCACTTACAACTAATACAGTAGTTCCAACACTCGGATTTAAGGACGAGGATATGGATAAGCTTGCCGAAAAGGCCGGAAAGATAGATTTCTGCCCTAATAAGGCACATGAAAAAGAACTTACAAGCGTAATGAACAACTCATTTGCATTCGGTGGTAATAACGCAAGTATTATCTTTAGCAAAGAGGCTGGCAATGTGACAGTTAAGGAAGAGAAGAAGCCTCTTGTCATCACAGGTATTGGTGTAGTTACACCAAGCGGCAACGGTGTAGATACATATGTTGCAAATGCAGTAAAAAACGAAGCTCTGACAGAAGCTAATTTAAGAAGTTCAGTCGGCAAGGAAGATTATGATGCACTTGGACTTAAGATGTCATTCTATAGAAAGCTTGATAATTTCAGTCAGCTTCAGGCAGTATCAGGTATGGAAGCACTTAAGGACGCTGATTATGCAGTAACAGACGATAATGCAACAGATATTGGAATAATTGTGGGAACGTCAGAGGGGGCACTTGGAACATGCTGTGATTTCCAGAGTATGATTACAGAGAAGGGCAATGCTTCAGGAAGTGCATTCAAATTTCCTAACACTGTATACAATGCAGCAGGAGGATATCTTTCAATCTGCTCAGGAATCAAGGGCTACAATGTAACAGTTACTAACGGTGCACAGTCTGGTCTTGCAAGCATGGCATATGCAATGAGCGTACTCCGTTCAGGTCAGGAAAATGCTATGTTAGCCACAGGTTCTGATGAGAACAGCGACATAATGACAGAGCTTTTCGGTAAGTTAGGTGTTACATCTGAAAGTGTCGTTACCCCATTTGCAGGAAATGATGGATTCGTATTAAGCGATGGCAGTGCTTCAGTTCTTATCGAGGACGAGAAGGCAGCCAGGGAGCGTGGTGCAAGAATCTACTGCCACGTAGCAGGATACGGAATGGCTCATTCAAATGTTAAGTTTGGAACACTTACAGGTTCAGAGGCAGGCCTTACAAATGCAGTTAATAACGCATTAGCAGACGCAGGAATGACAATTGATGATATAGATGCAGTATTTGGTTTCGCAAACGGAATGAAGGCTGTCGATGATGTAGAAATCAAGGGATTGACAGCAGTATTTGGTGACAAACTGGCAGAAAAACCGGTTGTAGAATTAAAGGAAGTTCTTGGTGAGTCAAGAGCAGCAGCAGCAACAACAGCAGCAGCACACGCAGCACTTATGTTTGCTGGAAAGATACCTTCACAGGAAGCATACAGCATTGCAGCAGACGGAAGCGTTTCTAAGACTAATGTTGAAGCTTCTAAGTTAAACAATGTACTTGTGGCTGCATATGGTGCAGGCGGTTCATACACAGCAATCGTACTCAGCAAGTAATGAAGCAGGGCAGATGCCCATGACAAAGAACTGACATTTTCTTAAAGAAAGGACACACAGATATGAAAGTAGCATTAGTTACAGGAGCTTCCCGTGGTATTGGAAAGGCTTGTGCTATACGTCTGGCAAAAGACGGATATGCCGTAGTCATCAATTACAGCCATTCAGAGGAACAGGCACAGAAGGTTCTTGATGAAATCGTGGCAGCAGGAGGAACAGCCATAACATATAAAGCAGATGTTTCAGACCTTAATCAGGTTAAGCAGATGGTTAAAGATGTAAGTAAGGAGCTTGGCGGAATAGATGTACTCGTAAACAACGCAGGAATTGTAAGAGATGAGTACCTTCTCATGCTCAACAAGGATACACTTGATACATGCATGGACTTAAATGTTAAGGGTTACTTCTACTGCGCACAGCAGGCAGTACTTAAAATGTTCAGAAAGAAGAGCGGTGTCATCATCAACATGTCATCAGTCAGCTCGAAATTCGCACTTCCGGGACAGTCTGTATACAGTGCAACAAAGGGTGCTGTTAATTCAATGACACAGACAATGGCTAAGGAGCTTGCAGGTTACGGAATCCGTGTAAATGCAGTAGCACCGGGATTTATAGAGACAGAGATGTTGGATGCAATTCCAGAAGAGAAGAAGAAAGAGTATTTAGACGCAATCCCAATGCATAAGTTAGGAAAGGCAGAAGATGTTGCAAATGTTGTATCATCACTTTGCTCAGACGCATTTTCATATGTAACAGGTCAGGTTATCGTGCTTGATGGAGGATTATCATTATGATGAACATATTTGAGATTAATAAAAGAATCGGACAGCGCCCACCTTTCCAGATGATTGAGAAGGTGTTAGAGCTTGAGCCTAATGTAAGCGCCAGAGGTATTAAAAATGTATCAATTAATGAACCATATTTTATGGGACATTTTCCTGACGCACCTATAATGCCGGGCGTACTTATAATTGAAAGCTGCGCCCAGCTCTGTTCACTTGTAATCGATGATGGAGGAAAGAGCAGGGAAGAGGGCAAGTTATATGTGCTTCTTAAAGTAGACGGATTCAAGTTTGTAAAGCCTGTTATTCCAGGAGATACACTTGATATTACAGTTACAGCTACAAGAATCAACAAGGTTCTCGCAGTATTTGACGCAGTAGTTAAGGTAGATGGCAATGTGTATGCAAAGGGAAGCATGACATTTACAACAGTAGACCGCAAGGATATATATGGAACGGAGGAATAAAGTAATGGGAAAAATAGCAGTATTATTTTCAGGTCAGGGTGCACAGTATGTAGGAATGGGCAAAGACCTATACGATTCAGATTCTGATGCAAAGAAATTATATGATTTGGGGGAGTCGCTCCGCCCGGGAACAGTTAAGGTGTGCTTTGAAGGAGAAGGAGAGGAGCTTACCAAGACAGAGAATACACAGCCGGCACTTTTCCTTACAGACCTTGCATTTGCCAATGCGCTTAAGGATGCCGGAATTAAGGCTGACGCTGTAGCAGGATTTTCACTTGGAGAGATTCCTGCACTTGCATATGCAGGAGTTTTATCAATAGAGGACGCATTTAAACTGGTAGTTATCAGAGGAACCAAGATGGGTGAGCTTTCTACAAAGTATGCAGGCGGAATGGCAGCAGCACTTAAGCTTGCTCCAGAAGTTGTTGAAGAGACTTGTAAGGAGTTCAAGGAAATCTGGCCGGTTAATTATAATTGTCCTGGACAGATTTCATGTGCAGGAAGTGCTGACGAGATAGACGCATTCTGCGCTGCAATCAAGGAAAAAGGCGGCAGGGCAGTTAAGCTTGCAGTAAGCGGAGCGTTCCATACACCTTATATGAAGGATGCAAGTGAAGAACTTGAGAAGGCACTTAAGGTAATGACAATTAATGCTCCACAGACAGAGATATATGCCAACAGAACAGGAAAGCCTTATCCACAGGATACAGCACAGATTATAGAAACAATAGCACTTCAGGCTTCTTCAAGTGTAAGGTTTGAGGATACATTAAAGAATATGTGGGCTGACGGAATAGACACATTTATCGAGGTAGGAGCAGGAAAGACACTTACAGGATTTGTTAAGAAGACACTTCCAGAAGCAAAGATGTACACAGTTACAACAGTTGATGCGTTGAATGAAGCAATTGAGAACATCAAGGCAGGAGAATAATAATGACAGTCAAATGTAACAAATGTAAAGAAGAAATCAATAAAGAGGATTTGGAGAAGAATTACTACATATGCCCGTTATGCGGGAAGCTAAACCGTATGCCGGCAAAGAACAGACTTCAGATGCTTACAGAAAAGTTTGATGTAATGTTTAATGATCAGGAATTTACAGATCCTATTGATTTTCCATCATACAAGGAAAAGTATGAGTCTGCCAGAGAAAAGAGCGGTGAGACAGAGGGCGTTGTATGCGGCAGAGGAACTATCGGTGGGAATGATACATGTATATTCATTATGGAGCCTAACTTCATGATGGGGTCTATG
>ENA-OURZ01004289-OURZ01004289.1-human-gut-metagenome-genome-assembly--contig:-NODE-4289-length-10967-cov-4.226998_pt1 | contig 10967 bp, 9 predicted proteins | sample MGYA00242073_ERZ509195 | MGnify/ENA primary metagenome ERZ509195 (study PRJEB26280, sample SAMEA2338837) | human gut metagenome | biome: human gut; feature: human-associated habitat; material: faeces...
GATGAAAATATATGGGAGACAGTGAAAGATGCTTATGTTTATGCATTTCCGCTGGTGCTCATGGATGCAACTGAGACCTCGGCAACGAACACAGAGGAAGTTGTTACCAAAAAAGCACCTGTAAATCAGTTTATACACAGTGTTGCACTGGCAGATGCACAATTCAGGACTGTGGTGACTCCTAATGTGGATACGATCTATTCACAGGTCTGGTATGATCTGAGCGAGGAGCCGATGGTCTATGAACTTCCGGAAACAGATCGTTTTTGTAAGGTTCAGGTACTGGATGGATGGACAAATACTGCTGCGGTTCTTGATAAGGCTGGTGCATATGCAATTACTCTTTCTACGTGGGAAGGGAAACTGCCTGAGGGAGTTACCCGTATAGATGTTCCTACATCTATGGCATGGTCCATTACCAGAATCGTTTTATCAGGAGAAGAGGATCTTCCAAATGTGTATGCCATCCAAGGAAAAATGAAACTTATGCCGCTTTCTGATTATATATCCGGAGACACTTATGAACCTCCGAGGGGAAGCTACAGCGAAGAGAATGATTATATTCCTGTTGATAAGGTCCTTTCCATGGATCCGATCACATTTTTTAATAAGGCCAATGAGTTGATGGTAAAGAATTCTCCGGCAGCTGCGGATAAGGAAATGCTTGAAAAAATAGCAGCTGTGAATATAGGTCCTGGTATGGAATTTGACACTTCTGTTCTTACCGGTGATGTTGCAGAAAACTGGAAGACAATGCTGACAGAAATTCAGCTAAAGCTTATCAAAGAGGGCCAGAAATTCTCAAAAAAGCTTGGTCAGTGGGACTATTTTGGTGAACCGATCGGAGATTTCAATACAGAATATGCTTATCGTGCACTGGTAGCTCTTGCAGGGCTTGGTGCCAATACAGTTGAAGTTGCGCTGTATCCAAAGATAGAGCAGGATGCGGATGGAAATACTCTTCTTAACTTCCTGTAAAATTAACTCTCGATTCAAAAGAATGGCTTATTTATGCGGTTTATTCAAGATATGTAGTTAATAATATGAGAATTAATTACCTCTCGAGAGTTAACTTATAAAACAGCCACAAATCCATTGAGGTCAGAGTTCCTTATCGTGGAGCGACGACCTCAGTTTTTTTATAACCGTAAATTAACAAGGAAGATATTTGCAGATGGACGGATATTGGATTCAGGTCTAAAAAAGAACTTTTCTCATACAGGTATATGATTTATAATCATAATAAAAGGAAGATACTATAGTAATTCTTGTAAATAATGTATATTGATTCAGCTCATCAGAACATGAAATCCTGTTGAACTGTCTTAAATGCATTAATTAAGAGGATTGTTAAACAGTGGCAACCGATGTTTCACGTGAAAACGAAAAGGATGGGATGATTATGAAAAATTACTCAGAAGATGTAAACAGACAGTATCATATTCAAGTGGCAAAAGGTGAAGTGGGCCGTTATGTGATCCTTCCGGGAGATCCGAAAAGATGTGTAAAGATTGCACAGTATTTTGATAATCCTGTGCTGATCGCAGACAACAGGGAATATATCACTTATACAGGAACACTGGATGGAGTGAAGGTCAGTGTAACGTCAACCGGTATTGGTGGCCCATCAGCGTCCATTGCAATGGAAGAGCTGTATCGCTGCGGAGCGGATACTTTTGTCAGAATCGGAACCTGTGGTGGAATGCAGACGGAAATAAAAAGTGGAGACATTGTAATTGCGACAGCAGCAGTACGTATGGAAGGAACAAGCAGAGAATATGCGCCAATTGAATATCCGGCAGTGGCAAATCTGGATGTGACCAATGCTCTTGTTGAAGCTGCGAAGGAGAAAGGATTTATATATCATACAGGTGTGGTACAGTCTAAAGATTCTTTCTATGGACAGCATGAGCCGGAAGCAATGCCGGCAGGTTATGAGTTGATCAATAAATGGGAAGCCTGGAAACGAATGGGATGTCTTGCTTCTGAAATGGAATCCGCGGCACTTTTCATCGTAGCCGGTAAACTCAGGGCGAGGATGGGTTCCTGTCTGTTGGTATTGGCAAATCAGGAGAGAGAGAAGCTGGGTCTTGAGAATCCGGTTGTACATGACACAGACATGGCAATCCGGGTAGCTGTAGAGGCAATCCGCAGAATGATTAAAGAAGATCAGGGACAAGTTCTGTAAGGACGGAGGTGACAGAGAATGCAGAATCTGGAAAAATCAATGATCAGCAAACTGATTGAGACTGCAATGGAACAGCTCAAATTTTCTTATACACCCTATTCAAATTTTAAGGTTGGTGCATCATTACTTACAAAAAACGGACAGATTTATACAGGGTGTAACATTGAAAATGCAGCATATACACCTACGAACTGTGCAGAACGAACTGCAATTTTCAAAGCAGTGAGCGAAGGCGTCAGGGAGTTTGACACAATTTGTATTGTGGGTGGAAAAGATGGGATTTTGACAGAGTATACAGCTCCCTGTGGTGTCTGCCGTCAGGTAATGATGGAGTTCTGTGATCCGGAGACATTTCGGATTATTCTGGCAATAGATAAAGAACATTATGATATCTACACACTGAAGGATTTGCTACCGCTGGGATTTGGACTACGAAATCTGATAAATTCCCGAGAAATATAAGGTAAACGCCCATCATTGCAAGTAATTTTTAATTGCGAAAAGTAAAAAAAGTGAATGACGAATAAAAGGGAACAGGAAAAGGTCAGCGATTAATAAAATGTAAGAGAAGGAGTAAACATAAATGAAAAATTACGACAGAATTTTTGTAATTGTACTTGATTCTCTGGGGATCGGGGCAATGCCGGATTCAGCAAAATTTGGTGACATCGGGGTGGATACTTTTGGACATATTCTTGAGAAAATGGGTTCTCTGGAGATTCCAAATCTTAGAAAACTGGGAATGCTGAATCTTCATCCGGCAGGAAAAATGGCGGGTGTTGAGAATCCCAAGGGGCGATATACGCATCTGGGTGAAGCTAGCAATGGAAAAGATACCATGACCGGACACTGGGAGATGATGGGAATCAAAACAGAAAAACCATTTAAAACCTTTACAGAAACAGGGTTCCCGCCGGAATTGATCGCAGAACTGGAGAAAAGATGCGGAAAAAGAGTGATAGGAAACAAGAGCGCAAGCGGAACGGAGATTATTGAGGAACTGGGCGAAGAGGAGATTCAGACGGGTGCAATGATTGTTTATACTTCAGCTGATTCTGTTCTTCAGATTTGCGGAAATGAAGAAACTTTTGATCTTCAGAATCTGTACCGCTGCTGTGAAATTGCAAGAGAAATTACCATGAAGGATGAATGGAGAGTTGGCAGAGTTATTGCAAGACCGTACATTGGTAAGAAAAAAGGTGAATTTAAACGTACCAGTAACCGTCATGATTATGCATTGAAACCCACCGGACTTACCACGTTAAACGTGTTGAAAGATCATGGATTTGATGTGATCGGTGTTGGAAAGATTCATGATATTTTTTGCGGAGAAGGCATTACAGAAACTCATCATTCAGACAGCTCTGTACATGGAATGGAGCAGACAATTGAAATCTGCAAGAGAGATTTCAGAGGGTTATGTTTTGTTAATCTTGTAGATTTTGATGCATTATGGGGACACAGAAGAAATGTGGAAGGTTACGGAAAAGAGATTGAGAAATTTGACAAAAATCTGGGTGTGTTGTTAGAAGAAATGAGAGAGAATGATCTGCTTATTCTCACTGCAGATCATGGAAATGATCCGACTTATACAGGAACTGACCATACAAGAGAATATGTACCATTCATTGCTTACTCAAAGAGAATGAAAAATGGCGGTGCGATAAAAGACGAAGATACTTTTGCTGTGATCGGTGCTTCTGTGGCGGAGAATTTTGGAGTGCCAATGCCTGAGGGAACAATTGGACATTCTGTTTTAAAAGAGTTAATGTAATAACGATTGTAAAAAAAGACAGGAATATTGAAAACAGGCGTTTTCAATCTCCTGTCTTTTGTGCTAAAATAGGAAAAGAATTTATCTGACTAAATCGTTAAAGAGAGACAAGTGATAAATTGTAAAAAGATAAAATGATACAGAAAGGAAACAGTTTTTATGGAAACAGGAACAATTTTTAAATTTCATAATGACCTGGATACAGACCAGATCATAGCATCACAGTATCTGTTACTTCCTAATCTGGATGAGATGAAAGGTCATGCATTTGAATCTCTGGATCCGGATTTTTCAAAGAAAGTAAAACCGGGAGATTTCGTGGTAGGTGGAGAAAACTTTGGATGTGGTTCTTCCAGAGAGCAGGCGCCTGGTGTTCTGAAAGCGTTGGGAGTACAGGCAGTTGTAGCAAAATCTTTTGCACGAATCTTTTACAGAAACTCTATTAATATTGGTTTGCCGGTAATTGTCTGCAAAGATCTTCCGGACGAAGTAAATACCGGAGATAAGATGGTTCTTCATATGTCAGAGGGAACAGTTGAAGCTAACGGAAAAACATATTCCTGTACAAAGCTTCCGGAATATATGCAGAATATTTTGAATCAGGGTGGTCTGATCGCATCTCTGAACAAGGAGGAGAAGTAAAATGGGAATGACAATTGCAGAAAAGATTATTGCTGCGGCAGCAGGTGTTGACAGCGTAAAACCGGGAGATATCCATACAGTTAAACTCGATCGTCTCATGAGTAATGATGGAACCACACATCTTACGGTTGATATGTATAACAATAAATTGAAAAATCCGCACATTGCAGATACAAGCAAGCTGGTGTTTGTCGTGGACCATAATGTACCATCTGACAGCCCGAAAACAGCAGCATCTCAGAAGAAGATGCGAGATTTTGCAAAAGAACATAACATTGATTTCTGGGAAGGAAAAGGTGTCTGCCATCAGGTTATGATCGAGAATTATGTCCGTCCGGGTGAACTGATCTTTGGTGCAGACAGCCATACCTGTTCATACGGTGCATTAGGTGCATTTGGAACAGGCGTAGGATGTACAGATTTCCTTTATGGTATGGTAACAGGTACTTCATGGGTACTGGTTCCTGAGAGCGTAAAATTTAATCTGACAGGTAAACTTCCGGAAGGAGTTTACGCAAGAGATCTGATTCTTACAATCATTGGGGAAATCGGAGCAAATGGATGTAACTATCAGGCAATGGAATTTACAGGCGAGGGTGCGAAAACACTCAGTATCAGTGATCGTATGGCGCTTTGCAACATGGCAGTAGAAGCCGGTGCAAAGACAGGTATCTTTGAAGCAGATGAGAAAGCTATTGAATATCTGAAAGAACATGGACGTGAGCCAAAGGCTGTATATCACAGTGATCCGGATGCAGTTTATGCGAGAGAATATACATTTGATTTATCAAAAGTCCGTCCTGTAGTTGCGAAACCTGATTTTGTAGACAATGTTGTGCCAGCAGAAGAAGCCTGCGGAATTGAAATCAATGAAGCATTTCTGGGATCCTGTAACAACGGACGTATTGAAGATCTGCGTGTCGGTGCAGAAATCATCAAGGGCAAGAAGGTTGCTGAGGGCGTCAGATTTCTCGTTGTGCCTGCAAGCCAGACTATTTACCGCCAGGCATTAAAAGAGGGGCTTATTGACACGTTTATGGAGGCTGGAGCCATTGTTATGAATCCGAACTGCAGTGTATGCTGGGGAAGCTGTCAGGGTGTGATCGGTGAGAACGAAGTTCTGATCAGTACAGGAACACGTAATTTCAAAGGTCGTGCAGGACACCCAAGCTCCAAAGTATATCTGGGATCAGCAGCTACTGTTACAGCATCTGCCATTACAGGAAAGATTGCGCTGGCAAGTGAGGTGTGATGCTAATTATAAATGTTTCACGTGAAACATTTAACCGAATCAAGTAAATTTCCTGCGAAGGTCGCGAAAAGCAATAGACAGCAGGTGGAGATTTGTTTGTATCAGGAGGAGAGCAAGCTCATCCTGATAAACTGCGGAGTAGTTATTCGGTATGGTATATCACAATTCGTTTGAATGAATTTTAACTTGTGACTGTGAAAGTACTGAACAGTTACAAGTGAAGATAGAAGATAAGAGGTAAGATTATGGAAAAATTCACAGGAAAAGTGTGGGTTCTGGATGATGACATTGATACAGATATTATTATTCCAACAGAATATCTCGCACTGAAAACAATCGACGATATGAAACAGTACGGATTCAGTCCTCTGCGTCCGGAACTGGCAGGACAGATTCAGAAAGGCGACATTATTGTTGCAGGAAAGAACTTTGGATGTGGTTCTTCCAGAGAACAGGCACCGGAAATTATCAAAGCACTGGGAATTCAGTGTGTAATTGCCAAATCTTTTGCGAGAATTTTCTTCAGAAATTCTATTAATAATGGTCTGTTACTGATCGAGCAGCCAGATCTTCATGATGATATCAAAGAAGGTGATGAAGTCACTGTGGTAATGAATGAACATGTAGATTACAATGGAAAACAGTACCCGATTGCTTCTCTTCCGGAAAATCTGATGAGCATTATTCAGGCTGGCGGACTTGTAAAAGCCATGCGCAAACTGAATGGGCTGGATTGATTTGGAAAGGAGAGGAAAATGGGCGAGACAGTTATTGAGAAAATTATAAGAAACAATGTTGGAAAAACAGTAAAGCCTGGAGACATTGTAACGGTCAATGTAGACAGGGTTATGATTCATGATATATTTATTCCATTTGTAGCAGAAAAGTTTGAAGAAATGGGCTTTACGAAGCTCTGGGATCCAGATAAAGCAGTACTCATATATGACCATCTGGTTCCTGCAAGTCAGTTAGATGATACCAGACATTTCCATGCGGGAGATGCTTTTGCCAGGAAATATGGCATGAAAAATGTTCACAGAAGTGATGGAATCTGCCACCAGTTAATGACAGAGGCAGGTTATGTAAAACCGGGAAATATTGTATTTGGTACAGACAGCCATACCACTACCTACGGATGTGTAGGCGCTTTCTCTTCCGGTATCGGATATACAGAGATGGCAAGTATTCTGGGAACAGGAACTATGTGGATCAAAGTTCCTGAGACAATTAAGGTTGTGATCGAGGGAGAACTTCCGGAAAATGTTATGTCCAAAGATATCATCCTGCGTCTGATCGGTGATCTGGGAGCTGATGGAGCTACATACAGAGCACTTGAATTTACCGGCAGTACAGTAAAGAATATGACAGTAGCAAGCCGCATGACTATGGCAAATATGGCGATTGAGGCAGGGGCAAAATGTGCGCTGTTTACACCGGATGAAAAAACTGCAGAATATTGTGACATAGAGTTAAATGAGTTCCAGAAGAGCCTTACAGGAGATGAAGATGCAACCTATATGAAAACAATCACTTATCGCGCAGAGGATTTTGTACCGGTTATGGCATGTCCGTCTCAGGTAGATAAGATTAAAAATGTAAGTGAACTTGAAGGAACAGAAATAGATCAGGTATTTATCGGTTCCTGTACAAATGGCCGTCTGGAGGATCTCAGAGCTGCAGCAGAGGTGTTAAAGGGCAAAAAGGTAGCAGATTACGTTAAATTGATTGTAACTCCTGCAAGTCGTAAAATATACTGTCAGGCAATTGCAGAGGGAATTATGGATACTCTGGCAGAAGCAGGTGCAATGATCACACATCCCGGATGTGGATTGTGCTGTGGACGTGCAGGAGGTATCCTTACCGACGGTGAACGTGTAGTAGCTACAAATAACAGAAATTTCCTTGGTCGAATGGGAACATCTAAGGTAGAGATTTACCTTGCATCACCAAAAACAGCAGCAGCGTGTGCAATTGCTGGTAAAATTGTAAATCCAGAGAAATAAAACGTACAATAAAATCAATGCGATATAAATTGTACAGATGAGCAACGAAACTACAGAATAACAAAAGAATAAAATTAACGGATAAGTCCACTGCATTATTTATAAAAGGAGTAAGCAGTGGACTTATTTTTTGTCAGAGAACGACACTATGATATGTTTCATATCACATAATAAATCATCTGACGGGATAATGGGATAATAAGGAAAGAAAAGGCGTGGAAAAGCCTGTAAATTTGATTGCATAGAAAAAGTTTCTCAGACAGAATTGTCCAGTGTGAGTCTGATCTCCGACGAAAACATGTGCTTTTTGAACTTAAAATTGAACATATATTGAACTGAAATAAGAAAAGTTAAATTCTGGTTCAATGTATAGTTCAGAATATAAATTAAACTAATTGAACCAGCGTAATAAAAACAATTAACATGTTCAATATGGTTCAATTAATAATGAACTATAAAATAAACTAAAAGTTGAACTTTACTGATGAAATTGAAAATAATAAAATTTACCGTTGAATTATTAGTTCAATTATAGTATAATAGCAAAGAAAAAAACTTGAAAAAGCTGATAAAATGCGGGATTTAAAAATGAACAGAACATATATTCGCGTATGATACTGAAAGAAATACATTTGAACTTAATTAATGTTTGGATGCCTGTATGTATTTTGATTCCCGTATAAACAATATAATATATTTGTTCTTTCTATAACATATATGCGAAAGAATTAAGAAATATAACAATAACCATTGATTATAACAATATAATTTGTTTTTTACAGAGAACGGAGATAGTATTTATGAATAATATATTTGCTGAACGATTAAAAAAAGCAATGGAACAGAAGAATATGAAGCAGATCGACCTTGTAAAAAAGGCGGCAGAGCAGGGCGTGAAACTTGGAAAGAGTCATGTGAGCCAGTATCTGAGTGGAAAAACAACTCCCAGATCAGAAATTCTTAATTTTCTGGCGACAACATTAGGAGTAGAAACTGAATGGCTGAAAGGAACCGATGTATCTGTAGACACTTTAAAGAAAGAGACAAATGAGGCAGGAATTCAAATGGAAAATATGAAATTTGATTACAATTATAATAATATGAAAGAAAATGACAGAGAGGCAGTTGAGGAAGCACAGGTTCGTGAATTTAAAAAATCGTCTAAGCTGAATAATGTGTTATATGATGTAAGAGGGCCGGTTGTAGAAGAAGCTGCACGTATGGAAAATGCAGGAACTCAGGTTTTGAAACTTAATATCGGAAATCCGGCACCGTTTGGATTCAGAACACCGGATGAAGTGATTTATGATATGAGACAGCAGTTGACAGAGTGTGAGGGATATTCCCCTGCAAAAGGTTTATTTTCTGCCAGAAAAGCAATTATGCAGTATGCACAATTGAAAAAGCTCCCTAATGTATCTATTGAAGATATTTATACGGGAAATGGCGTCAGTGAACTGATTAATCTCAGTATGTCAGCTCTGTTAGATAATGGAGATGAGATTTTGATTCCATCTCCAGATTATCCGTTGTGGACAGCATGTGCAACTTTAGCTGGTGGAAAAGCAGTACATTATATTTGTGATGAACAGGCAGAATGGTATCCGGATATGGATGATATCAGAAAGAAAATTACCAGCAGAACAAAAGCAATCGTTATTATAAATCCGAATAATCCGACTGGTGCGTTGTATCCGAGAGAGGTATTACAACAGATAGTGGATATTGCCAGAGAACATCATCTGATTATTTTCTCTGATGAAATCTATGACCGTCTTGTAATGGACGGAGCAGAACATATTTCCATTGCTTCAATGGCTCCGGATTTATTCTGTGTAACATTCAGCGGTTTATCCAAATCACATATGATCGCGGGCTTTAGAATCGGATGGATGATTCTCAGTGGCAATAAGGCAGTTGCAAAAGATTATATAGAAGGAATCAAGATGCTTTCTAATATGAGACTTTGTTCTAATGTACCGGCGCAGTCAATTGTTCAGACTGCATTGGGCGGACATCAGAGTGTGGAGAGTTATATTGTTCCTGGTGGACGTATTTATGAGCAGAGAGAATTTATTTATAATGCGCTGACAGATATTCCGGGAATTACCGCTGTGAAACCGAAAGCTGCATTTTATATGTTCCCTAAGATTGATACAAAGAAATTTAATATCGTAAATGATGAGAAATTTGCATTAGATTTATTAAAAGAGAAGAAGATTCTGCTTGTACATGGCGGTGGATTTAACTGGCATCAGCCGGATCACTTCAGAGTGGTTTATTTACCAAGAATAGAAGTATTAAAAGAAGCAGCCGGCAAAATCAGAGATTTTCTGGAATATTACCAGCTCTTGCCATCGTGATGAGTACGATGCCTATCGTGCCTACAGTGCCTAGTGCGGTACCCAACAGCATGCTCACGGCAGCTGTTATTAAAAAGGCACAGACGATAAAGATGGATGGATCAATTAAATCGATACCTGTGGCGATGATCATAGGGATAACGCCTGCTGCTTGCCACATGGCGATGAGCCAACCGATAAGAAGGAAGATTTGCATCACTACGATGGATGTTTTCGCACCTGTCCAGGATAGATTTAATAATTCTTTTGGGGCATATCCTTTGCGATAGAATACGTAGGCCATGATACACCATACGACAATCAAGGCATAACCAATAGCGATGCTATTGGCTACGGCTATGAGGATGACGAGAATGGATGCAAGTAGTCCCAAGAGGGGCTCTATATTCCGCGGCATGAGTGAGCGACCCTGTTGGTATCTTAGGAACGCATTTAATATAAGTTGTAACCACTTCATTTTAATCGATAGGAAGTTCTGTTTCGAAGACTTCCTCAGCCGGGCCTGTCATGAGCACCGTGCCATCCTCCAAGTATGAAATATGTAATATTCCTAAATAGAGCTCTACATCTACTTCGCGGCCTGTTAAGCCCTTTTCAAAGGACATAACGGCAGAGGCACAAGAGCCTGTACCACATGCTAATGTAGCACCTGCGCCGCGTTCCCAAGTACGCACTTTGATATGCTTGTCGTTTATTACTTCGATGTAGTTAACATTTGTATTGGCTGGGAACGCATCGTGTTTTT
>ENA-OURZ01004293-OURZ01004293.1-human-gut-metagenome-genome-assembly--contig:-NODE-4293-length-10960-cov-2.406786_pt1 | contig 10960 bp, 9 predicted proteins | sample MGYA00242073_ERZ509195 | MGnify/ENA primary metagenome ERZ509195 (study PRJEB26280, sample SAMEA2338837) | human gut metagenome | biome: human gut; feature: human-associated habitat; material: faeces...
CAGACAGCACCGGAAAAGAGCGCAAAGTGATCGTTTCCGATCATCTGATCAATGATGAAAATAAGGATACGATCGAGGATGCTTCTACCTTAAAAGATATCGAAAATGTAAAAGGTGATGAGACATTCAAACAGGATGGCAGCAAACTGACCTGGCAGGCAGACGGCAACGATATTTATTATCAGGGAACCTCCACAAAAGAGACACCGGTATCCCAGACAATTACCTATTCTTTGGATGGTAAGGAAGTAAAGCCGGAAGAACTTGCAGGAAAATCAGGAAAAGTAACGATCCGTTTTGATTACACCAACAATGAGACGGTAAAAACAAAGATCGACGGAAAAGAGGAAGAAATCTACGTTCCGTTTGCAGCGGTCAGCGGAATGGTATTAGATGACAGCTTTTCTAATGTAAAAGTTACCAATGGTAAAGTAATCTCCGATGGCAAAAATAATATTGTAGTCGGATATGCACTTCCGGGATTAAAAGAGAGCTTAGATGTGGATGATTCTGATTTTGACGGAGATGTATCGATCCCGGATTACGTGGAAGTAACTGCAGATGTGGAGAATTTCTCATTAAGCACCACAATGACAGTTGTGATGAATGCAACAAACTTTATCAGCAAAGACGGAGATGCAGATCTTTCTGAAGTTGATGATATGTTAGATACTTTAACAGATGCAACAGATCAGTTAAAAGATGGTTCCGGTGAGCTCGCAGACGGTGTAGATACTTTAAAATCCAAGATGGGTGAGTTTAAAGACGGTGTCGGAACATTAAAGAACGGTATCAAAGATTATACGGATGGAGCTTCTACTTTATCCACAGGAATCGGAACATTAAAGAGTGGTGTGGATACCTTAGCAGGAAGTGTACCAACACTGATCAGTGGTGTGGGAACCTTAAAAGATGGTTCAGCAAGTGCAGCAAAAGGAGCATCTTCCTTAAAAGACGGAGCAGGAACCTTAAAGAAAGGTGCCAAGGATGTATCTACCGGAGCGAATACACTTTCCAATGGTGTGAAAGATCTTTCTACCGGAGCAAATACCTTATCAGGCGGAGCAAGTGATCTCTCCACCGGAGCAGATACGTTATCTGCCGGAGCAACATCTCTTTCCGATGGTGCTAATACGTTATCGAGTGGAGCAAGCAGTCTGAATGATGGAGTGCAGTCGATTGCAACAAATATGAAAACGTTAGTCAGTGGAGCAAAACAAGTGTCTGACGGAGCTGCTAGTCTTAATGCAGGCGTAAGTACATTGATTGGTAAACTGAATGATATGGGAACAACACTTGCAACAAATAAAGCAGGGCTTGAAGCACAGCTTCAGGAAAAAGGAACCTCACTTGAGAATGCACAGGCTACCATTAATGCATTAAAGGAAGTTCAGCAGAGTCTGATTCAGGGAATAGCTGTAGAGGGTACAAAACCGGATACTGCCATTGCTATTTTTTCACAGGTATCACAGAAACTTAATGTTCCAATCAGCAATTCAATTGATGCAGCATCAGTAATCGCAAGTTTATCCGATAAGATTGCAACGATTGGTCAGGCACAGGGAGCAGCAAATGTCATTGATACCGTAGCCGGACAGCTTGCAGGGCAGGACACGCAGGAGCAGCTTACTGCTTTAGCAACAGGAGCAAGCCAGCTTGCGGCAGGTGCACAGAATGTATATGATGGAGCAAGCCAGCTTTCCACTGGAGCAGATGCAGCAGCAGCCGGTTCTGCCCAGGTAGCACAGGGAGCAGCAGACCTTGCAACGGGAGCCGGAACCTTAAAGACCGGAGCCGCAAGTCTTGCAACGGGAGCCGGATCTCTGAAAAAAGGGGCATCTGACCTTGCAACCGGAGCAACCAAGTTAAAGAAAGGAGCCGGAGATCTTGCAACGGGAGCTGGAAAAGTGGCAGACGGAGCATCTACACTGCACAAAGGAGCATCTGATCTTTCCGATGGTTTAAATACCTTAGACGGTGGTATCGGACAGTTAAAAGAGAAAGCCGGATCCCTTTCTACCGGAGCTGACCAGTTAAAGAGCGGTACAGACCAGCTTGCAACCGGAGCATCCACACTTGTTTCAAATAACCAGAAGTTAAATGATGGTGCAGGTACTTTAAGTGATGGTACCGATGCGATCATGGATGGTGTTGGAGAACTTTCTGACGGAGCGCATCAGCTTGCAGACGGAATCACGGAATTCAGCGAGGACGGAATCGATGAGATCATCAATTCCTACAATGGCGATATCGAGCCGCTGATCGACCGTATCCAGGCGGTATTAGATGCCGGTGCCGATTATCAGACTTATACGGATATCGCAGATGGTGTGAACGGAAGCGTTAAATTTATTATTAAAACAGATGCGGTAAAAGCTGAAGACTAAAGAGCCGCTTTAGGAGGAGTAAGATGAATGCGTTGGAGAATCTGCTGATCATAGCAGGCATATCGCTGGATATATTTGCAGCCATGGAGTGTCAGGGATCGCTGGTAGCAAAGATAGATAAGAAACAGCTTGGCAAACTGTGCGTACTGATTGCTGCATGGCAGATGGCAGCGCTGTTCGTCGGAAGCTACCTGTCAGGACTTTTGTACCGTAACACCATAACGCACAATGAAAAAGTGACCGGGTTTGTCATTGCAGCAGCCATCTTTTTCTGCCTGGGAGTGCGGCTGGTTGCAAAAGCCATAAAAAATGAGCGCATTGTAGAGCACTGTGAACAGAAGCTTGGATGGAAACAGTTACTGGCGATTGCGGCAGTTACCAGCATTTATACCCTGCTGACCGGTATTGCATTTGGCTTTCTGGGAACAAATCTTCTTGTCATGCTCCTGATGATCGCAGGACTTACGATCGCGGTTGTTGTGACCGGTATCTATACCGGATATCACCTTGGATTTGAGCATAAGACAAAAGCATATATTGCGGGAGCAATTCTTCTGTGGATTGCAGGGATAGACGTTATCGTAAGACATATTTTGCGGTAGATAACAGATTGTACGCTTTTGTGCAATTTGACAGACCCAAAATTGAAAACCACCTTTTGACACCCGAATCTATGAAGAAAAGAAAATCCGGTTTCACACTGTCAGGTAAAAATCTGGCAGCGGGGAACCGGATTTTTTTGTACGTTGCAACAAGGTTTTTTCTTCGCTATAATGAAAAAAATGGAGGCAAAAAACAGATGAAGATTTTACTTACGGCGATCAATGCCAAATATATACATTCCAACCTTGCCGTGTATAATCTGCGTGCATATGCCGCACATTACGCAAAAGGCATGGCTGATTCCGATACAGTAGAGATCGGGGAATATACGATCAACAACCAGATGGAGGATATTTTAGAGGGAATCTACAAGGCGAAGCCGGATGTTCTTATGTTTTCCTGTTATATCTGGAATATTGCATTTGTGGAGGAACTGGCGGAAGAATTTCACAAGCTTCGTCCGGAAGTGCCGGTCTGGGTAGGAGGTCCGGAGGTTTCGTATGAGACGGAGAGTTTTTTAAGAGAACACCCGCAGATCACCGGTGTGATGATCGGGGAAGGGGAAAAGACATTCTGTGAGCTGGCGGAGTATTATGCCGGGAAAAGCCGGAGAGACAAAGAAAAGCAGAAAATACAGGAAACACAGAGAACAGGAGAGGGTAAAAGCACGGAGGAAAGATCGAAACCTGGAGAAATCCCAGGGATCGCATACCGGAACGGGGATGAGATCATCTTTACCGCACCGCGGGAAATGCTCGATTTAAGTGACATTCCATTCTGCTATGACAAGGCGGGCGATTTTAAAAACCGTATCATTTATTATGAGTCGAGCCGTGGCTGTCCGTTTTCCTGCAGTTACTGTCTTTCCTCTGTGGAAAAGCAGCTTCGCTTCCGGGATGCGGAGCTTGTGAAAAAGGAACTGCAGTTTTTTATTGACCGGGAAGTGCCGCAGGTAAAATTTGTGGACAGGACATTCAACTGTAATCATGCGCATGCAATGGAGATCTGGTCTTACATTAAGGAACATGATAACGGAATCACCAATTTCCATTTTGAGATCTCTGCAGATCTATTGAGGGAAGAAGAACTTGCATTGATCGGAACGATGCGGCCGGGGCTGATCCAGTTAGAGATCGGTGTGCAGTCGACGAACGGGGCGACGATCAGAGAGATCCACCGCACCATGCAGTTAGAACGGTTAAAGGAAGTTGTGAAAGAAGTTCAGAAACATGAGAATATCCATGAGCATCTGGATCTGATCGCAGGACTCCCATTTGAAGATTATGACACGTTTGCAAAATCCTTTGATGAGATCTATGAACTCCGCCCAAACCAGCTCCAGCTTGGATTCTTAAAGGTGTTAAAGGGCTCCTATATGTATGAGCATGCGAAAGAATATGAGATCGAATACCACAGCAGACCGCCCTATGAAGTGCTGAAGACAAAGTGGCTTCCCTATGAGGATGTCTTAAAGATACGTCAGGTGGAAGAGATGCTGGAAGTGTATTATAACAGCGGGCAGTTTGAAATTACGATGAAGGTGCTCGGAGTTTTATTTAAGAGCGCATTTTTCATGTTTCAGGAGCTTGGAAAATATTATGAGAGAAACGGCTATTTTGGCATGAGCCACGCGAGGATCCGGCGCTCGGAGATCTTGCTGGAATTTATCAAAGAAACATTTGCCGGAGATATCACTGCCGGAGAACAGCGGAATATTACGGAGGCAGGGAAAAAAGCTGATCATCTGGAAATCCTGGATATCATAAAAGAAAGCCTGATCTTTGATCTTTATTACCGTGAAAACTGCAAGAGCAGGCCTGCCTGGGCAAAAGATTTAAGTGTATGGAAACAGGTGACGCGGGCATACTGCAAAAATGGAAAGCAGTCGCATGTGGAGTGTTTTTCCTATCGTTTTCCGGATAAAGGGGAACGGGTATTAAAAGAACTGCCCAAACGGGCAGGAAAACCATTGTATGCGCTGTTCGATTATACGGACAGGGATCCATTAGACCATCAGGCGAAGGTGACGTGGATCATGGAGGATGAGGATGCAGGATTATGTAGTCATTGATCTTGAAATGACAGGTCTGAATGCAAAGACCGATCATATTTTAGAAGTAGGGGCAGTCAGAGTCCGGAACCATCAGGCGGTCGATAAATTTGGTGCAATTTTATGCCAGAACGTAAAGATACCGGAAAAAGTGACTGAACTTACCGGGATCACGGAGGCGATGGTGCAGGGCGGCATGGAAAAAGAAGAGGCAATGCGGCAGTTCTTTGAATTTATCGGAGAGGATATCATCGTTGGGCAGAATGTGATTTTCGATTATGGATTTTTAAAGCAGTGGGCGGTAAATCATAATATGCCATTGGAACGGAATGCGGTTGATACCTTAAAACTTGCAAGGAAATTTTTGCCGAAAGAGCAGAAAAAGGATCTGGAAAGCCTGTGTGCCTGCTTTGGGGTAAAAAGAGAAAATGCCCATCGTGCATTTGACGATGCATATGAAACATGGCAGGTTTACGAGGCACTCAGGGAACGATACGAGGAGGAATCTGCCGGAGATTTCATGCCAAAGCCGCTTCTTTATAAGGCGAAAAAACAGACGCCGGCAACGGCACGGCAGATAAAATACTTAAGAGAATATGCGGCGCATTATCAGATCAAACTGCCGGAAAATTTCCCGGAGATGACAAGGAGCGAGGCATCAAGACTGACGGACCGGCTGATCGCCACCTATGGGAAAATGCCATAAAATATTATGTGTGGAACGAGCCGGATGTCTATGAAGCATGATACGGATCATTGTACCGGCGTATTTGCGGTATCTTCCGGGAGCATGGCGGTCAGTTTTTCTACGATCGAACGTTTCATCAGAGAATCAAGCTGTTCCGCGGATGCAAGGAGTTCCCGGATCCGTCCGGTTTCGCCGGAAGACTGATAGATCTTAGCTAAAAGCAGATAATTCTGGCTTAAGTCGGAGCCGATACTGATACCATATTCTAAAATTGTACGGGCATCATCGGTATGACCGAGTTCGAAAAGCTGCCCGGCATAGGCGGTAAGCGTCTGACAGAGTGTGGTAAAATTTTGTTCGTATTCCGTCAGGGCAGGGAGACTGGCAGTACCGTAAGTGATCTTCAGATCAGTATTGGTCTGTGTGCCGAAATTGACGATCTTTTGCCCGGAAAGCGTCTGCAGGGTATTTTCATAATTTTTTAATAAATCATTTTCGTACATACCTATTGGAAATTTGTCAAAAGGTATGGTAATATAGGGGAGTCCGCTTAAATCCTGTAAGCGGGTGTTGTTTGCGATGGATTCCCTTTTCCAGAAGCGGTCAGTTACGTTCTCCTGGGAGCGGTTTGAACGTTTACGGAAAAATGTGAACAGGCAGACAACTGCAATGAATAAACCTAAAAATGGCATGTGAAATCCTTTCCGTGCCGTGTTTTTTGAAATGGAGGTACATTTATATGTATGATTTCAGTAAAAAGAAAAATAAAAAAGTACTTGCAGCAGTTGTGATCATTCTGGTTGGAACGATGCTGCTTACGACTGTACTTGCGGCACTGTTGTAATAAATCTGTTCATGTAAAATATACTAAAAACAGGGCAAACAGTCAAATATATTCGTGGTAATGCACCTTGAAAAAGAGGGCAGTTGTGATAAAATGAACAGCAAAGATTCAGCAAAAGCAATAGTTTCAGAGGGAAAAGATGAAAAAAACAGGTAAAATATTAGCAGTTCTGGGGTTAGCCGTGGCATTTGGCGCTATTTTAAATCCGACGCAGGCAAAAGCGGAAGACACAGACCGTATTGCGCAGGGAGTTTATATTGGCAATATTGATGTCGGCGGTATGACAGAGCAGGAAGCTTTGAATGCAGTGACTGATTATGTAAATAATGCAGGGGAAGCTGTATTTACACTGACTGCAGGAGAGCATAGTACGCAGGTAAAGGCATCGGATCTGGCACTCGAGTTTACCGATATGAATGTTGTTTCAGAGGCGATGGATGTCGGAAAAAGCGGCAATCTGATTAAAAAATACAAAGATAAGAAAGACCTTGAAAATGGCAGTGTTGTCATTGATATGGTGTTGAACGTAGATCATGATACAGTATCAGAACTGCTTGCCGAGAAAGCGGATGAGCTCGATCAGAAGGCAGTGGACAATGGTCTGGTGCGTGAAAATGGAACATTTAAGATCATTAAAGGGTCGCAGGGTGTTGAAGTCAACGTAGAAAAGTCGATTGCAGCGATCGAAAATTACGTCAGTAACGACTGGGACGGACAGGGTGGAAATATTGAACTTACAGCAGAGATCGTGGAGCCGAAGGGAAGCGAGGAAGAGCTTTCTAAGGTAAAAGATCTGCTCGGTGGATTCAATACGAATTACAGTTCTTCTACCCAGAACCGCTGTGACAATATTGCAACGGCAGCAGGCAAGATCAATGGAACTGTTTTATATCCGGGAGAAGAGTTTTCTGTTTATGAGACGATCGGACCGTTAGATGCAGCCAATGGGTATGAACTGGCCGGAGCCTATGAAAATGGACAGACCGTACAGTCCTATGGCGGTGGCGTCTGCCAGGTTTCCACAACATTATATAATGCAGTTATTTTAGCGGAACTTGAAGTTACCGAGCGTTCGAACCATTCTATGATCGTTACCTATGTCAAACCATCCATGGATGCTGCGATCGCAGGCGATTACAAGGATTTAAAATTTGTCAATAATCAGGACGTACCGATCTATATTGAAGGATATACTTCAGGAAAAAATGTTTACTTCAATATTTACGGGGAAGAGACAAGACCTGCAAACCGTAAGGTGACATATGAGAGTGAAGTTGTATCAGAACAGGATCCGGGCACACAGTTTGTTGCAACCGGAGATCCGGTGGGAACTATGAGTGTATCCCAGGGAAAACATGTCGGATATGTGGCACAGCTCTGGAAAGTCGTTACGGTAGATGGTGTCGAAGAGAGCCGCGAAGTATTTAATAAGAGTACTTATAAGGCATCACCAAAGATCGTAAACGTTGGAACGGCATCGGAAGATCCGAATGCATCAGCGACAATCGGTGCGGCGTTGGCGACCGGTGATGAAGGAACGATCTATGCCGCAGTTGCCCAGTTTACTGCAGCGGCAGCAGCCACACCGGAACAGCCGGCAGAGAACCAGTCCGCAGAGGAACAGGCAATTGTCGGAGACGGACAGGTGGACGTCAGCGGAGATAACGGTGGAAATGGTCAGTAATTTATTATAAGAAACAAAAAGAGGCTGCCTCGTAAGAGACAGCCTATAACTATAAACAGGAATGGAGTTTGCGATGAAGATTGGAAAAGTACCGGAGAATGTGCTCAAACGCTCCGTATTTAAACAGATACATACCAAAAGACCGGAGGTCGTCTTAGGCGCCGGTGTGGGAGAGGACTGCGCGGCGGTCAAGCTGGCAGAGGATGAGACACTTGTGATGTCAACAGATCCGATCACAGGAACGGCACAGGATATCGGTACACTTGCAATCCAGATTACGGCAAATGATCTTGCCAGTGCCGGGGCAGACCCGGTCGGCGTTCTGCTTACTGTCTTGCTTCCACCGGAGATTGAAGAGCCTGATCTAAGAGAGATGATGCAGCAGGTAGAAGCTGCATGTGCAAAGGCAGGCGTGCAGGTCATGGGCGGTCATACGGAGATCACGGCAGTTGTCAACCAGCCGGTTATTTCCGTTTGTGGTGTCGGCAAAGTAAAAGACGGATGCCTGATCTCTACCGGAGGGGCAAAGCCGGGCATGGATATTCTTGTGACAAAGTGGATCGGGATCGAGGGAACCTCCATCATTGCAAAGGAAAAAGAAAAAGATCTTTTAACAAGATTTTCTGCACCATTTATCGAAAATGCGAAAAAACTGGATGTATATTTATCCGTGCTTTCAGAGGCCGCAGTCGCCGTTCGGTCTGGCGTTAGTGCTATGCATGACGTCACAGAGGGCGGTATCTTTGGTGCACTCTGGGAAATGGCAGAAGCATCTGGCGTCGGACTTGAAATCGATTTAAAAAAGATTCCCGTTCGTCAGGAAACAATCGAAATCTGTGAATTTTTCGGAATCAATCCATATGAACTGATCTCAAGCGGTTCTATGCTGATGGCGGCAGCCGATGGCAATCTGCTGGTAAATGAGCTGAAAAAAGCGGGAATACCGGCGGCGATCATCGGAAAAGCGACAGCCGGAAATGACAGAGTTTTATTAAATGAGGATGAGAGACGGTTTTTAGAGCCGCCGAAGACGGACGAATTATATAAAGTTGTATAATGTGTGAAAACCAGATTTTTCACACAAAAACAGATTGCAAGTATCGTTTAGCGGGCAGATCTGTTGTTATGGATTAAAGCAGTGCTCAAAAGAGTACAAATTATGGAGGATGGGATTATCATGCGTGAAAAGATTTTAACTTTTATAGAGAAGAACAGCAGAATTGATTTAAAGGAACTGGCTATCATTTTAGGTGTAGATGAGGCAGCCGTGGTAAATGAACTTCAGAAAATGGAAGAGGAGCATATTATCTGCGGATACCATACCCTGATCGACTGGGATAAGGCGGGAATTGAAAAGGTGACAGCTTTAATCGAAGTGCGTGTCACACCACAGCGCGGAATGGGATTTGACAAGGTGGCAGAGCGCATTTACAACTATCCGGAAGTAAATTCCGTTTATCTGATCTCCGGCGGATTTGATTTTATGGTAACGATCGAGGGAAAGACACTGCGTGAGGTTTCCCAGTTTGTTTCCAATAAACTTTCACCGCTTGATTCTGTTTTAAGTACAAAGACGAATTTTATTCTGAAAAAATACAAAGATCACGGAACCGTTATGGCAGAACCGGCAAAAGATGAAAGGATAGAGATGTAATATGAGAGATCCATTAAATAAAACAATTACAACGATCCAGCCGTCCGGGATCCGTAAGTTCTTCGATGTGGTACATGAGATGAAGGACGCAATCTCCCTTGGTGTCGGCGAGCCGGATTTTGATACGCCGTGGCATATCCGCGACGAGGGTATCTATAGCCTGGAAAAAGGCCGGACCTTTTATACCTCCAACGCAGGCTTAAAGGAGCTGCGTGAGGAGATTGTGCGCTATCTGGAGCGCCGCATTCATGTAAGCTACGACCCGCTCCGGGAGGTGCTGATTACCGTAGGCGGCAGCGAAGGCATTGATATGGCCTTCCGTGCCATGCTGAATCCGGGCGACGAGGTGCTGATTCCCCAGCCCAGCTACGTATCCTATGAGCCCTGCTGTGTGCTGGCCGACGGTGTGCCGGTGATCATCGAGCTGAAGGAGGAGAATGAATTCCGCCTGACTGCCCGGGAGCTGCGGGACGCCATCACAGACAAGACCAAGATTCTGGTACTGCCGTTCCCGAACAATCCCACCGGCGCGCAGGCGCCGTTGGCGTTCTTCGAACAGGCCGTGAAACTCGCCGTGGAACAACTGGTGCGCAATTCGGGCGCGCAGCAACCAGTGCAGGCGCGCCCCACGCGATTCACCCAGCCAGCGCAATCTACGCAGGCGGCACAGCACACGCTGGCGACGCAGCCTGATCGGGCAACGGCGAGCAATCCGAATGCGCAGTACAGTGCGAATGGCGAATTCACGCCGCAGCTGGCCATGACCACGTCTGATCCGGCGGTGATGCACGACATCGCCCAGTACGCACCGGATCTGCATGTGTATCTGGTGCAAAATCCGTATATCTACCCAGAATTGCTCAACTGGCTGGCTTCGCTCAATGAGACGGAGGTCAACGAGGCAATCGCCGCACGCCGTGCACGTTAGAGGGCAACGCCAGTTCAGCGGGCATCGAGTGTGAAGAACTGGTCGCCTATGCGAATGTTCGCAGGCAGATCGAGCTCCACCGGCATACCTTGGCTCACGCGCATCTCCTCGTCGTCATGCAC
>ENA-OURZ01004297-OURZ01004297.1-human-gut-metagenome-genome-assembly--contig:-NODE-4297-length-10958-cov-3.645327_pt1 | contig 10958 bp, 9 predicted proteins | sample MGYA00242073_ERZ509195 | MGnify/ENA primary metagenome ERZ509195 (study PRJEB26280, sample SAMEA2338837) | human gut metagenome | biome: human gut; feature: human-associated habitat; material: faeces...
ATCTGATGTAAAAGGTTATGCTTCTTATATAGATAGTGTTATACATGACTGTTATGTCAAGGAGGATATAATGCATTTGGTTTTGAAGATTAGGGCGAAACATGAGGTCTCGTTAGAAGATTTTTGCGATTTGAAAGCGATATCATCATTGATTGAGGATTTCTGTCAAAAGTATCAAACGGAATGTCGCGGAACATTAACAATGAAGATACAAATGGAATCACCCGGTTGGTTACGTTTATCGACTAAAACTCTTGGATTGTTACTTCTATTTGGTTTGTTTACGATTGCAATAACAGGAGGTGGTCTCCAATATAAAACAGACGAAGGACTGGAACTTTACACTACCGGAATTGGAGGGGTTATTAATGATTATTTAGATAGGAAGGCTGATCGTGAATTAGTTAAAGCGGCAGCAAGGGCTATGGATTCATTAAAAATTAAAGCTCCTGAAGATATGCGCCCAATAATAGAAATTCTTAATGCTAAGAATAAAGGCAGACGTGATTATTAGAGCTATGCCGGGAAATAATAAAGAGGAATGAGTAAAAGTGCTATAATAATACCGATTATGACAATTCTGTAGTCGGTATTTTTTTTGTACCTCCAATCCCATGATATACAACATACTATACATTGTAACAATAACATGATACTGGTACTGATAACAATGAAAGTACCCATGAAAGCCAATATATCTCTAATTAAGTCAACCATGGTTTCTTAGAGCTTTATGTTGCAAATATAGCGATTAGATAATGTGGAAATGAATCTTTTAACATAAAATAGATACAATATTGCAATTTTTTCCCTTGTTTATTTCAAATATGTTTCTCATATTTGCATCGCATTCCATTTGATACAGGCGAGAAGGCTCGCCATATTTGCTGCGGGCATTTTTTATGCCTATGGCTTTCGATATGAGTTCCGACCCCCGTGTGGAGCGTTAATGCGCCCACTGCCTTTCTCAAGGTGTAGGACAACGGGAAAGCGGAACCTTTTTTGTTCCCTTCCCGTCTTTCAAAATATATTGTTTCATTTTAATGTCCTACAAAAATGAAGAATCCAGTCGTGTTGCCTGTATCGCAGGCAAAAGAAGGCCGTAAAACGTCGGCCTTAGAGAAATCCCTCATTCGATTTTTCGAGCGGGAGCTCGAGGTTAAGCTCACTCGCCGTGAAATGTGGCGAAGCGTCCGTTTCGTCGCTTCGCTATTCGTCTTGCTGCTCGCCCTGTCGACCGGCGAGCCATTGCTGGTCTTGCCGGCGCTCGCACTGGCAGCTTACGCCTATCGGGGCGTAGCCGACATAACCTCCCGTTTTACGGAGAAAGGAGGTGCGCGATGAAAAGCCATACGATCGAGTTCACCCGCGACGACCTGGTCGTTCGGATCACCCGCTACCCGGCCGGAGAACCGGGGAAATCGCCGTCGGTAGAGATAGAGGTCGAATCCTCCGGATTGCCCCGGTCGTTCGTATGGTTCGACAGGGAGCCGCAGCTGTTCGCCTTCAAGGAGATGCTCGAAGAATATATCGAGACGTTCCGGCCGATGAAAGACGACGTTGGCGATTCATGAAGCCCGAACGATAATTTGTTATGGAGTATCCGGCCCCGTATCTTCGAGATGCGGGTTTTTTTGTCTTTTTACGATTCGTCATTCGTCCATATTTTTGAGGAAAAACAGAAACACTATGGCTCAAATCGACGAAATCAAAGCGAAAATCAAAGCACTCCGCGCAGAAACCGAAGCGAACAGCATCACCCCCGACAGTCTCGGGCTTATTCTTGACGATATGGCTTCTTTGATTGGCAGCCAAAATTCTGGCCCTATCGGAGTAGCATCACCATACATCGACATCACGCTGAAAATAGAACAGGGGAATCTTGTCCTGTATCCGGTCGAATACCTACCGACTGGGGCGGATGCCTCGACGTTTGAAATTCGCCTCATGCGCCATGTCTCTACGCGAGACAGGAATTTTGATAAAAAAGGATATCGAAAAGTGGCCGGCTGGCGAATCCCGCAGAACGTAAACAACCCGGAATCAAGGTTCCAGTTCTATCGGTGGCCCTATACGCCCGGAGCCTCAACCATAATTTCGAATACACCTGATGAGATTGGAGGACAAGTTGTGGAAGACAAATTCCCGAGAGTCATTGTCCATTATGGCCGATATAAACAAGAATTCATCTTTACAGAAACACCGCGTGGTGCAAGTCGAGAACAGATTGTAGTTCGACAGTTTGGCCTGGCTGTGTTCGACGGGAGAACTCGAATTTCGAATATCGCAAGGTTCTCGCTTCGAGTAGTCGGTAATGAAATTCCCAATGGCGTTGATTTCTCATTCACTTTTGAAAAAGGGGAAATGTTAAAGGAGAAGATATGAAAAAAGCCCGAAGACTATTCCGTCGGGCCTACAAAAGGATTTTTCACTCCGGACTGCCCGAAGACTATTCAGTCGGGCTAGGACAAAGATACTTATTATATATAAAATATGACAGGAATGCATGAAAAATATTCATGGGAAGGAATAAAATTCGAAATCGTATTCGAAGATTCGCAAGGTAATCCCCTAGATGCCGAAAATATGGTTTTCCGCTTCATCTATCGGGACGATGCCGGGTACTGACGGATTGGGAGGAACTCCCCGAGGCGGAGGCGAGAGAATTGGAACGAGTATTTAACGAGAGACGGACGAATTGATATGCAGGAGAGAAACGTATTGCAAGAAGTATTTACAGCTACGCTGACGCTGTTTACCGATCTGTTGGAGCCGGTGAAGTGGTTTATTCTTGCGGCCGTGTGCTTGATCGTGGCGGACTTGAAATTCGGCATCGAGGCAGCTCGGAAGCGAGGGGAGAAGATTCGGACGAGTCGGGCGACTCGGCGGAGTGTGAACAAATTGGTGGATTATATTTGCTGGATATTGGTGGCCATGAGTTTCGGGAAAGTGTTCGGCGAACCTTTCGGATTGCCGATACTCCCGGCATTGGTGCTGTTGGTGGTTTACGGTTGCGAGATCAATTCGTGTTTCAACAATTACTTCGAAGCTCGGGGAAGTAAGTTACGCATCAATATCTTCAAACTGTTCAAGAATAAGAGCGGCGATGTGATCGAACCGGAGAATAGAGACGAGTAATCGTCTTTCGAAAGACAGTTCATTATATAAAATCTAAAAGAAAATGAAGGTGATTCTAGACAACGGACATGGTCGGGACACAGCAGGAAAGAGAAGCCCGGACGGAAGGTTAAGGGAGTATGCCTACACCCGTGAGATGGCCCGCAGGATAGCGCAGGATTTGAAACGGCAGGGGATCGATGTATCCTTGCTCGTTCCCGAAGATACAGACGTTCCTTTGAAGGAGCGTGTAGAACGAGCGAACCGGATTTATGCGGAAACTGGCAAGCAGGCTATACTCGTATCGATACATGTCAATGCCGCCGGTAACGGTTCGACATGGTTTTCGGCCAGAGGGTGGAGCGTGTTCGTCGATCCGGCGGCATCGCAAGACAGCGAGCGGCTCGCGACGTCCATAGCCGAAGCCGCCGGAAACATCGGCCTGACGGTACGCAGGGAGACGGGCGGCCGCAATTATTGGGTAAGTAGCCTTTACATCTGCAAACACACGAATTGCCCGGCTGTATTGACAGAGAATCTTTTCCAAGATAACCGAGAGGACGTGGATTATCTTTTGAGCGATGCGGGCAAGCAGGCGATAGTCCGTTTGCACGTAAAAGGAATTATCGATTATTTGAACTCGTTATGAAAACGTTGCCCTGGCTTCTCGTCGGTATGCTTCTCGTTGTCGCTTTTTGGGGCTGGTTACGCCCCGTCGGTATCGCTCCCGAGGGAAATCGGGAGAAAGACACCGCGACGTTTGTCGATACGATTCCCTACTTCGTCCCGGTTCCCCGGGATAGCGTAGTAGTGAAATATGTCATTGCACGACTTCCGTCCGCTGTCGATGATAGTGTCGGGAGTCATGCAGTCGACACCGTACATCGGAGCGATAGCGTTGCGGTCGCTATTCCCATTACGCAGAAAGTCTATGAAGACAGTACCTACCGAGCCTATGTGTCGGGGTATCGTCCGAGACTCGACAGTCTGTTTCTCTTTCCGAGGACGCAGATTATCACCGTTCGGGAGAAACCCCGCAGGTGGAATATCGGAGTCGGAGCCGGTTATGGCCTTACCCCGCGAGGTTTCCAGCCATTCGTCGGGGTGACGGTTAGCTATACTCTTTGGGCGTTCTGATAGTTGTTTTTAGTTAGAATGAGCGATGCAGTCTGCTTGTGAAAGCGGGCTGCATTTTTTTATAGATACGCCTCGATACCGGGCTTTTGTACATATTCCGCTATTTCGAAATACGGAATCTGCTTTTGTTTTTCAGGGCAGTAGGGGGCACTTCCGACTGAAAGAAGGAAAAAAATTTCCTTTTTGAATCCCTAAGAGCTTATTTTTTAGGGTATTAAGTTTTTGAAGGCTGGAAAAAGTGTGGGGATTTGAAAATCTTTGCAGAGAAAAAAGGAATTTAATATTTGATTGTCAGTTATTTATATTGTGTTGATGTGACCGTTGAAGTATATTCCGAGTGGTATTTCAAATCCTATTACTGCATATTTTATAAATCGGGATATAATTTATTATATTATCAATGTTGTGATAAAACTAAAATAAAATCTCTATATTTGCAACAAACATATGACAATTATTCTAGTTTAGATAGTATGTTTGGCTTTGTTCAAGAGAAATACGAAGGCAATATAAAATTTATCATAATGCCATAGATTGTGACCCTTTTCATCGTACTATTGTTCTATAATATAAAATACAAAAAGGAATTATGGTAAAAGTAATAGATAAAATAGAGGCATTTGATTATATGCTCCAACTTTTTGAAGAGTGGAGAGATTCTCATGAAGAGTTAAAGAATAAGCCGTTGTCTAAACTTACAGCCTTGAAATTGCTGTTTTTGACGGCTGCTCCTAAGGAGGGTGGGGGCAAAGATCTCTTGGATATATTTAATAACTTTTATGCCATGCCATATGGCCCGGTGGAGAGTGATGTGTACAATGCGATTCAGGAAGGTGATTTGCCATCATATACAGCTAAGTATAGGACAATTGAAAGGAAAAAGCAAGAGTCCGAAACTTTGAATTATAAAGGTCCCGAATTTGACCAGATACGAGAAGCGGTTGGCTCTCTTCGCGAAAAGAACGAATTGCTTATTGGGTTAACTGCCTTTGAACTGGTAGCGGTTACTCATAGATGGGATAGTTGGAATCGGGCAATGGATTTTGCAGAATTTATGGGTCAATTGAGTGCTAAGATGCCAATAGACTCAATTCGCAAGGATTCCAATAAACGGTTTAGTCTTACTGATTAAATTGGAGGGGGATAATGGAATTGCAGGTATGCTATGAAAAATATAAAGTTGAGTTTGGGAATGAGAAGTGGAGCCATATAAATTATAATGATGGTGAAGCATGTCAAGCTTTTTATAATAAAATCCAAGATTTCATAGAATTTAGTTTTATACATCTTACTCGATCAATTCTTTCTGGGGAGTATATAAGGGAGAAAAATTTTGGTGAGATTTTAGAGAAGTTTAAACAGGAATTAGCGAATATTCCTAATCCACCAGTAGGGCCAATTACAACACCTGAAAACCGTATTCAGCTAGAAGTCTTTTATTTAGGGTCATCATTGTTTAATGCGTTAGCGTCCTATGAATCATTCTTTTTTCTTGTTAGAAGCAAATATAAAAAGGCGGACTACGAAAATAGCAATATTTGGTTGAAAAGGTTATTTCGAAAGACAGATAGGAATTCGTTACTTGAGACATTTTACAATATTGCAATTCCTATATGCCAACAAGAGTATTATTTGCTTGTTGATGAAGGGCGAGCTTATAAAATTTTGGAGTTAAGAAGTTCCATTGAGATGATAGCTCAAAATACCTCTGTTGGAGTAAAAGAAATATGTACATTGCTGTTACAAAAGACGGCGTTTATTCTTCGTAGAGTAAGAATAGAACCACTTCGATATATCACTTCAAATCTAAAAGAAGAAACAATTTATCCAGATAAACTTGATGTTGGGGATTATTCTTTGTTTGAGAAAATTTGTGAGCAATGTTCAGATCCAGATTCAGATTCAAAAGATGATAAAATAGCTCCATTTGTTTTCAAAATGAGGGACTATAGGACATCTTTAAAAAATGAGATGGATATTAAGTCAATGGACGATGTTATTGCAGATTTTAAAAGAGCATACGGTATATATAAGAGTGATCCTAAACAACAAAAGAGTGAGATGGAGAGAATTAGTGATGAGTTCTCCTGGGATTCTGTATATAATTATCTTTATAATTGCCGCTTTTCTTTTCTTACTCGAGTAAAAAAAGATATTAAACTAAAAAAAATAAAAGAGGAGTTAAGGGTCATTGAGGATATACAGGCTGCGACTTATATACAAAATTTTCACCCCTATGATAAGGCTATTCAATCCATCATTGATTGCATACAGAGGCATATTGATAAGGAAGATATCAATGACCATTTAATGGAGGATAAATTCTCAGAGCTGGAGCGTTTGATTCCTTTATACAAAGAACGGATAGAATGGTGTAAATCACATGTTTTTATTGCGTTCCAATTGCCGTTTGAAGAGTCGTGTGTATATTCAGAAAAATATGAATTAAATTTGTTTGTGCCATCGCCGTTTGCTAATAACGATGATTATGATGCGTTGGCTAAACGTGCAGATTCTTATGAGCAGCAGTACAAATCGCAGAAAATGATATATGCGGTTACCAAAGAAAAGGTGGAAATTGATAAAATCAAATCCTCTATTAAAAATACCGATAAGAAAGCTTTTGATTTGATAGCCATATTTACTACTGCAATAACTTTTTTGTTTGGAATAGTAAATATATTCATTATGAATGATGAAGTTAATCTTCCATTACTCATTTGTAATACAATGGGATTAGGTGTATTGTTAATCCTGTTTATGTGTTTGTATCTTCTTGCCTCTCCAATTTTAATACAACAATTACCGTGGAAGCAGTATGTAAGGACTAGAAGATTCTATTTGGGAATTATTGCTATTATAATATACATGGGATTAACTTGTTTCCTTTATAATAGATTTGAATATATAGGTAGTAAAGTGGAGGAAAAAGAAAGGACAGAGAATGTGGAAAAGGCCTCTGAAAAGGAAATACAAATTCAAGAGCCCAATAATATTCAGGATAAATTAAAGGAATAATACAAGTGTGTATAAATAGAGCATAGCCCGGTGAAATACGGGCTATTTTTATGGCCATAAGCTGTTTTTCCTATTTCTTTTTGTTTACTCGACATTAACCAAGATGGTTATTGGTGAATACGAAGAATGATGGCTATTTTTTTTGTTTATAACAATATTGTTAAATATAACACATTGATTATATTTGCGTAGTATCATAATTCTTTTTCTATCTATGGGAATATTGAAATTTCTATAAATGGATCCTATATTCCAAAAACACAGGGAAAGATTCAATTAAATTGTATATATGTGCTTATTTAAGAAGAAAATGAAGAAAGTTGAAGGTGAAATAGAATATCCTAGGTTTATCCCTACTACCCCAAGCGGTATAGATAAATTTGAGGGAGGATCTCAAAAAAGGTTATCTGAAACGATTGCACAACATTTCCAGAAAAATGATTTATTGGGGGAAAATGCTTTGCCCCGTATTATAGGCATTGAAGGAGAATGGGGCTCTGGTAAATCTAACGTCGTTAAGATGCTTAGAGAGCAATTAAAAGGGAAATATTATTTTTTTGAGTATGATGCTTGGGGGCATCAAGAAGATTTACAACGCCGATCAATACTTGAATTATTAACACAAGAGCTTGTTAAAAATAATTTTTTGGTTGGAGAAACAATCGTAGAATTCAAGAATGGTGAAAAGGAGAAAGTAACATGGCCGGATAAATTGAAGTATTTGTTAGCAAGAAAAAGTGAGGCTGAGAGTCTGACATATCCTCGTGTGAGTGAAGGTATAGTTGCCGCATTTTTAGCTACAGTTCTAACCCCTGTATTTACGTATATTGCATACGCAATAAAGCCAACAGATACGACATGGGTATATACATTGATTTCTATTCTTATAGCAGCGTTGCCTATTATTATTTCTCTGTTTATTTGGTGGTATAAGAAAAGGAAATATGGATTAAGTTATTTATTGGCTATTTATCAAGGAGAAGTTAAACGGAATCGAACTTATGAGGTTCTGAATGTGGACGAGCCAACTGTATATGAGTTTAAGAAGTGGATGCAGGATATTTCGGATTACATCGAAACAAATAATGCACCTAAGTTGGTTATTGTATTTGATAATATGGATAGGTTGCCTTCTGAGAAGGTAAAAGAATTATGGTCTTCCATACATACTTTCTTTGCAGATGGTGGTTTCAAAAATATTTGGGCAATTATACCATTTGATGAAAAGCATTTATCTTGTGCTTTTGGAAATGAGAAAGAAGACAATAGTTTTGCCAGAGAAGTGACAAAGCTTTTTATCAAAAAAACTTTCCCTATTGTCTATCGAGTGGCTCCTCCTGTTATTACAGATTATAAAATTGTGTTTGATAAACTATTTGTGGAGGCATTTGGTACAAGTGTGGATTTTGATTCGAGGGAAACAATCAATCGCGTGTTCCGAATAGAAAAACCTTCTACAAATGTCCGGGACATAATTTCTTTTATCAACGAAATGGTCGCTCTTAAACAGGAATGGGGGGAGAGTATTTCAATAGAGAATATCGCCTTATTTTGTTTAGAGAAAGAACAAATTTTAAAAGATCCGGTCAATGAGATTTTGTCAGGCTCATATTTGCTTAATACGAATTCGATTATTGATAATAGCATACAGCTTCAGAGTGAAATGGCTGCCTTGGTGTATGGGGTGGCGGTTGAACATGCTCAACAAATACCATTAACGAAATACATAGAAAACTGTATAAATAAAGGACATGGTTATGATATAAACCAATATGCAGAATCCAATGTCCATTTTGACATGGTATTAAAGTATGTAGTAGAGAATATGGATACTGCTAGTGTAGATAAAATCATATACTGCTTGGATAAACTGACTCGGGAGAGTCCTTCTATTCGTAGCTTATGGAAATATTTAGCACGTAAAAAATTAGCAGTCCCTATTGAAAAACAAGAATTCTCTATGGAGTATAAGGCCCTGTTGTTGCATTTGGACTCTGATATGCAGAATATTATTATTTCACGATTATATCAAGAAATTCTTCACTTTACGGACTTTAAAGGGGCTTATTATTTTAATGCGTTATATGAAATGGACCAGTTCATAAAAGAGAATGGCTTGTCTTGTGATTTTAGGTCGATAATTCAGGAGAAAGAAGTAACCCCCTCTACCTTTATTGAGTTTGTTCAAGCTGCAAATAGGGAACAAATAGTATTCAGTGACCATGAGGATACAATAATGTGTGATGGTTATCGCATAAAAACAAATTCAGAATCCCTTGATAATTATTTGGCGGAATTAAAGTTTAATCATATCGATGTATTGAGAGCAATAAAGAAGAGTTCTTCGTATGGATTCCCGAAACTTTTACAGGCTGTTACTGATTGTGTTGAAGAACAAATTGTGAATAAGAACAATGCCGGAGTTATATTCGCAACCTATCGGATATTGTCTAAGAATAAACGTCTTTTGGAAGAAACATTAAATTTATCTCTTATAAATCAAATATATTCGGATTTGGAATCTGATGGGAAAGATATCCAACATTCAGGATATTATGATTTTGTTGCTATGAAAATTGCAAATAATCAACCTGTTTCTTTAATAGAAGGTGGGGAGATAAAATATGTAGCTGATGTTATTGATTATTATATAGATTATGGCGTTTTATTATTAAAGAGTTTAACTTTCAGTAGTTCATTGCTCACAGAGTTATTGGCATATATGGTAGAGAATAACTTGGGCTGGAACTTATTATTAACAGAAGTATTACCAAAATTTGAGGAGATAAAGGAAGAAATAAATGTAACAGACGAGGCTTTGTTAAATAATTTATCCAACTGGGATTTTGAATCTATTGGTAAAGATAATATTACAGAATATGTCCCTAATGCCTCTTTTTATGCAGTGACCAATCGAGTTGATAACGCTTTAAGTAAGCATATTAACCAAGTTGCGATTGAGGCTTTGTCCGAAGAATCTGTCGATTCGTTATACAGTCAACGAATGAATTTGAAAGATTATTGGATTGCTGTAATAAGTTATTTATTGGATAAAATGGACTCTCTTCCAGATAATTTGGTAGAATTCTGTAAGAGAATTTTTAGGGATATTGCATCGGGAAGTCAAGATCCTATACAATTGCCTGATTATTTGAAAGCAATGATTAACAGGTTAGATAATAGAGGAATTATATCGACAATTATAGATATAAGGAATCGCTTTTGTAATGGGGTGCAGGCCATCAATCCTACTAAATTTCAGTTCTTTGAATCTTATTTTAGATTATATGGATCTTTAATCGAAACTGCTGTAAGCATTGTGAGTCAAATTATGTTACCTGTGATAGAAGATGAAGCATGTAGGTCCTTGATTTTACAGCATCAAGATTTCTATATAAATTTAATAAATAAAGCCGGTGATTCCTCTTTTGAAATAAAGAAGCGTTTTAGGGAAATAATAACGCCTGATTCCAGTTCTGAATTGGTTGATTTTGTGGAAACGATAGATCCTAATCCCAGAGCAGAAGATAGTTCTGAAAGTAAGTAAGGGAGCCTATATAATGGTGCTATGATTCTATCCCGTATTTTTAAGCATTGGATTTTGTCCGATGCTTTTTTGTATTATCCCTTGCTCGTTTCAAAAAAATATCTCATCTTTGTATTGTCCTATATTTTGAGAAAGGCGA
>ENA-OURZ01004301-OURZ01004301.1-human-gut-metagenome-genome-assembly--contig:-NODE-4301-length-10953-cov-2.698202_pt1 | contig 10953 bp, 10 predicted proteins | sample MGYA00242073_ERZ509195 | MGnify/ENA primary metagenome ERZ509195 (study PRJEB26280, sample SAMEA2338837) | human gut metagenome | biome: human gut; feature: human-associated habitat; material: faeces...
GTCGTTCATTGCAGTAATTCTTATAAAGGTTATTGCCGTTTTTAAAGATATTTTTTATAATTTCCGCCCTGTTTTCTTCAATGGTTGAGATAAAAATATCTTTATTTGTTCCGTCAAATTTTATTTTGTCAAATATCATAGAAATTTTTAGAAAAATTTTTTACGATTCTCCTTCTTCGGACAGTCCGGGGCTGGAGAACTTTTTCAGGGATATTCGCTGACTGACAAATGTCAAGTGGCAGACGCGAAGGTGCGGCTTTTGTGTAGCAACGTGCCAAACGAAAGCCATTATGAAGAAACAAGAAATCATTTACAACATCAACGACCTGACATGCCTGACGTCAGCATCTGACGCCGACGTCATACCGCAGGAGCTATTCCGGACAAATCACCCGGACTGCGATAAGACGCGGCAACTGCAAGGAACGACCCTTGAAAAAAGTACGCAGAACCCATTCAATCGAATGACCATGCGTCAGAAACAAGACCTCTATACCCGCCGGATGATCCGCTTCTCTCTGAAAAATCCGGCACAGCCGCTTACCCCGATCCGAATGCGTATGACCATCAACCACGTACGCATGTCCTATGCCCTTGCTCCGACGTTCAAAATCGAGCCGAAACATTGGGATAGCACGGAGGGCCGTGCGATCGTCGATTCGAAACGGAATGCCGATCTGAAAGGCAATCCCCGTCTGCGTGTCCGGCTCGACAACATCAACACCGAAATCGACAAGATCACCAACGCCGTACTGGCCGTTCTCGCCCGGTTCCAGCAGCAAGGCATCCGCGCCTCGGCGGATCAGGTACGCAACGAACTGCAACGCGAACTCGGACAAGAGGCCAGCAAGGCCCGGACATTCCGCGACGTATTCGAATACATCGACTTTTACATCAACGCCTGTCGGGAAGGAACCATCCTCAACGGCATGGGCACACGCCTGACACCCGGCACGATCCGCAGCTACCTATCGACCAAAAGTGCCCTGCGCCGTTATGCCGAGGCGCGGCACATCCGGCTGACGCTGGAATCGCTGACGTTGGATTTCTACAACGATTTCGTCAAATATCTGAACGAGGCGACCCACAGCCGGGGCCGCTATCGTCCGAATGTAATCGGCAAGTTCGTGAAGAATATCCGCACGTTCCTACGTTACGCGTTCGACAACAACTATACGCTCAACTCCGATTTCAAGCGCCGCGAATTCAAGGTTTTTCAGGAAACGGTCGAAACCATCTACCTGAATGAAGATGAATTGCAACGGCTTTATGATCTGGAATTGCCGCCCTCGCAGGCCGAGGTGCGCGACGCCTTTCTGGTCGGCTGTTACACCGGACTGCGGTTCAGCGACATCGGACAGCTGCAACCGCACCACATCCGTTTCGACGAAGGAATCATCGTCATCACGACCCAAAAAACGAACCGGACGATCGCCGTGCCGATCTGCCCGAAACTGCGCAGCATCTTCGCCCGTTACGACAACTGTCCGCCGCCGACACAAAGCAATCAGGCAACGAACAGGATGCTTAAACAGCTATGCCGTAAGGCGGGCATTACCTCCAAAGTCTATCTGACAGAGGTATTGGGCGGAGAACGGCAGATACGCTGTTACGAGAAATGCGACCTCGTAACGACCCACACTGCACGCCGTTCATTTGCCACAAACGCTTTCAAGAACGATATTCCCACCGCACTTATCATGTCGGCAACGGGCCACACGACCGAGGCCAATTTCCGCCGCTATATCCGTTGCACCGCCGAGGAAAAGGCGGTCGCACTCAAACAATACAAATTTTTCAACTGAGACAACCCATGACCACCATAGAGACCCGCGACGGCCGGCCCGTCGCCTTCGAACACGCCGTTGAGATGGCCGAATACCTGTGTGCGCTCGACTTCGGCCTCGACCTGATCGCCAAAAAGGAGCAAGCCACGCCCCAGTCTGTTGCCGACTTGTTCTGTACCTGCTTCCTGCATTGGGAAACAGACTATCGGCAGCAACAGGGCTTTACCGAAGCAAACGACCTCTATCCCATCTTCGGCGGCTATCTTTTTGCCGACGTTCCGGCCCTGCAACGCTATCGCCTGCTTGCCGGACAGGAAATCCGGCGGCACGAACTGATTCCAGCGGAAGACGGCGAGGCCCGGACATTTTACCGGAATCACGTGTTTATCCGATGCAGTCAGGCACTACCGACCCTGTTCTGCGATCCGGTATTCTATGCCACCCTGCGAAAAAGGGCTTATGCGACCATCCGGCAACACGACCGGTTTACGGAGGGATTCCACGTCGCTGTCGAAAAATTGCAAACCCGGCTTCGGAATATGGAGCTCCGGATAAAGAACGCCTACACAAGTGCCGTTTTCGATTGTGTAAGCGAGGAGATCAACTCGCACCTGTCCCGGTTCACAGACAGAAAATACGGAAAAGGCACAATCGCTATCAACGATACGCAGCGGGTAATTCTGACACTGTTTCTGTTGCACCGGCTCGGCCTGAACAACCTGCGGGCCACCCACACGGCAACGCTTATGGCCTCGCTGTGGGGTGGCGCACCAGAAGTTTACCGCAAACTGATCGACAAATGCCATCGGGGAGGCCCGACGTGCGGTTATGCGGATATAGACAACTATACCGATTCACGGGAAATGGTCGCCTCCCTCCTGCGAAGGGTGGACGGACGATCCGACAGCCGGGAAAAGATCGAACGCTTCTGCCGGGAGTTTACCGGAGCATGGGATATTGCAGGCCTTTCTATGATTGCCAAACGAGAAGATATACAGCCGGATAACTGACAAAACGAAGCGGGCATACGGTCGCCCGCTTCTTTTTTGTCCTACCACAAAATTGTGTCTGAGGCGGAGGCAGGTTGTTCCTTTGCACCTGTAAACCACAATTTTTTTATTATGAAAACTTTGATTTTACAGGAGGCCGATCTCACGGCCTTGTACGATTGTCTGAAGGAGCTTCGCTCCGAGATTACGGAACTGCGCCGCATGAAGGAGCCGCCCGAACATCGCTACCTCTCCCGCTCGGAGGTCTGCGACCTGCTCCACATCAGTTATTCGACTTTGCATCGAATGACGCGGCAGGGAGAGATCCGATGCCTGAAAAACGGGAGACGCACCCTGTTCCTGATGTCCGATGTCGAAGCGGCAATGATCCCCGTAAACGCATAGGCCCTATGGAACAGGTTGTAAAATCTCCGGCAGCGGTTCAGACTACCGCTGTCGGAGCGAAACAAAATGTATTTCCGTTCGAGGACGTTTTTCCCCGCCCGCTGGCCGAACTGATTCATGCCCTGAACCGCGATCTGGGATTTCCGGTCGATTTCAGCGCTACGGCAATACTGACGGCTTTTGCTGCGGCAATAGGAAGCACGATTCAACTGAAAATGAAAAACCTCTTTACGGCAATCGCCTCGCTCAACTGTGTGCTGGTCGGCAATCCCGGAACCTGCAAGAGCCATCCCATCCAACGGGCGTTCGCACCGTTCGAATTGATTCGCGCCCGGCGTTTTGCAGCCTACAAAAAGGAGATGGCCGAATACCGGCGTCGCAAAGCCGAAGGGAATCCCGGCCCGAAACCGGTTCTGCGTACTCCGATCCTGAATGAACTGACGCTGGAAGCGCTCTACCGGAGCATGGAAGCCAACCCGCGCGGCGTGGCGATCGTAGCCGACGAGATGAACGGTTTTCTGGAAAACATGAACCGCTACAACACCGGTTCCGACGCCGAAGCGTTCAATACGATCTGGTCGGGACTTCCGCAGTCGATCAACCGGGCTTCGGTCGATTCCCGTTACATCCATCGGGTCGCCGTGTCTATCATCGGCACGATGCAGACGGCGATCATGCATAAGTTCTTCACGCGCGACAAAGCCGGTAGCGGATTCTCCTCGCGCTTTCTGTTCACCGCTCCGGAGAACCTGACCATGCCCAACTGGTCGGCCTCGGAGATCGACCCCGCACTGACCGAACAGTATGAAAAAGCGATCCTGCGACTACTCGATTGTGAAATGGAAAAGGATGCCGATGGAATCCCGCAACCTACCGAGATCGGATTCACTCCCGAAGCCCTGCAACGTATGCTATCGTGGCACAATGACGAATACCGGCCCCGGACACAGGAGGAGATGGGTGACACCTACGCCGACGCATGTTGTAAGTTGGACACCTATGCGCTGCGTTTCGCTCTCATATTGGAGGTAATGCGGGCCGCCCTCGAAGAGCGTGAGCCCGTTGCGGTCGGGATGGATTCGGTCGAGGGGGCGATCCGACTGGTGGAGTATTTCCGGCAGGAGGCAATCAAGATTCACAAGCTCGTCTACGGCAAGGATATCCGTATCTCGATGACAGAGCAGCAGCGCAAAGCCTACGATGCACTGCCGCCCTCGTTCCGAATCGCCGCAGTTTACGAACTGTTAGAGAAAAAGGTAGGATTCTCGAAGGATCAGGTCAAGAAATTTTTAAGCAAGCAGCGCTACTTTACCCGCATCGTCAAAGGTGAGTACCGCAAAAATTATGTAGAAATATTCGAATAAGCACTTGCGGCACGGCGGGCTCTTACGGATAATTCCCGTTGAATACATGGCGATTATCTCTCCTACGGAGAGCCTGCCGGGAGCCGCCCGTGCAAAAAAGACACGACACCATGAAAAACAACCATAAACCCATCGCCCGCTTCATCCACCGGGACAGGCTTCGCAGCCCCCGACTGGGCGGCACACAATATTACGAACGCACGACGCTGTTTGCCTATCTGTCCCGCTATTTCGCGACGGAGGCTATCTGCCGCGTATTTTCCCGTTACGGCCTGCTTGCAGACTTGGAGTATGAACAGAACGGGTTATACGGGATTGCTTTCCCCTTTCAGGACGACAAGACACGGCAACTGCTCTCGGTGCAGTACGATCCCGCAACCGGCAAACAGACCGGCGAGCAACCGATCGGCCAACGACTGATGAAAGGGTACGATTTACAACCCGCACCGGCATTATTCGGCATGCACCTGTTGCAGGAATATCCCGGCAAGCCCGTCGGAATCCTGCGTGATTCGCGTGATGCCCTGATTATGGCCCTTGCCGACAACGAACGGCTCTGGCTGGCAACCGGCAACAGCAATCGGAACGGATACAGTCTGGCCGACCCTGCCATCATGGAGGCACTACGCGGACGATCCGTAACACTCTATCCTGCCTCCGGTCTCTATGCCCCCAGTCTGCCGATTGCCCGCCGCATGCGGGAACAGGGTATCGACACTGCGGTAAGCAATGCGGCGGAACAACTGACTGCCGATATGACATCGGACGCCCGGCTGACCATTGCCGATTTCGTTCTCCGACAGATCGAAGAAGAACAATTCTACGCCTCTTATCCCTTTGCAGCGTACGACCAAGTCTCCGGAATGGCTCCGGACACCTTTTGTAATTTACAGGAACAGAACGAACAGACAACCCCGATGCCCCAAGTGCCGGACGTGCCGGAGAGTTTGTTCCTCTGTTAATGGAAATCCGAACGAATAACAAGGGAGTAAAATTCGAACACCCCGGAATTATGAAATGCACCCTGCTTATTCCTCGCTTTCGAAGCGGGGATCATCCAACGGAGGGAAAAACTCCGCAGGAGAACATCCGAGGTCCTTAGCGATCAGATAGAGTTGATGAACGGTATACTTGGTCGTGAACCGGTCGCTTTCGACCTGCCCCACGAAACTGGCAGAGCGGCTGATAGTAAAGGCGATTGCCCGCTGGGAAATGCCTTGCTCCAACCGCTTTTCGCGCACACGGGCGATCACATATTTGTCAAGCTCCGATTTCATACCTCTTATTATTTGCAAAACAACCGATTTTGCTTAATTTTGCGCTCACTATTAGCGAGCAACACCAAATAAAACAGCAGAAACCAGAAACATTCGAACAAATATCATGAAGAAAATCTCATTCCTACTGGCAGCTCTCTTTGCGCTGGGACTGTCGCAGGGCCACGCGCAGACGCTCAAGACCGTGCGCACGTATTACGACCTGTTCAGCACCAGACCTTACGAGGTCTATACCGTAAACGCCCGAACCGGGCAGAAGCACGGCGCCTACAGCCTCTATATGGAGGACGGCACACTGGGTATTACCATGACCTATGCGAACGGAGCCCTCAACGGCCCCTATCGCCAATACGGGTTTGCCGACGGCACGGCCGCCCACCAAAGCAAGCCCCGCATCGAGGCCAGCTACCTCAACGACAAATTGCACGGACATTATATGGAGTACATGATCCTGAACGGCCAGCGCAAGCCCCGCATTGAGCGGACATACGACAAGGGCATCATCATCGAGGAGACGACTTGGCACGAATCGACCGGCGCAAAGGAAGAGTACAGTTGCATGAACGGCGTCAATCGTTCGTGGTACGAGAATGGCAAGCCATATCGCGAATGTCAGGTCGTAAAGGGACTGCCTAACGGCAAATTCGTCGAGTATCACCCCGACGGGAGCATTGCGGAGATAAGCTACTACAAAAACGGCGAGTTGGACGGCAAGCTGGAAAAATACTATGAAAACGGGCAACTCCGCGCCATACAGCACTTCGTAGATGGAAAACTCACAGGCGAAATGGTCGGCTATCACCCCAACGGCAGTCTGGCCGAAAAATACACGTTCGAGACACCGGGAGAGGTCGCAACCTGCGTACTCTACTTTGCCAACGGCAACAAGCGTTCGGAGACCACTCGCACGGGAGACAACGAATTCCTGACCATCCGCTACGACAGCATCACGGCATCGAAAACGGCGGAACTGGTACAGAACTGGCACGAGGCCTCCTCCAATTCCGACGAAGGTACGGAAGTGAAAGTATACCGCGCCGACGGCACACTGCACAAGTCATGGACGCGTAACGGATCGAAGAAATACCGCGCCTGCACCTATGACGAAAAAGGAGAGTTGGAATCGCTGTACGACTACGACGGCACGCTGATCTACGTCTTTCCCGGCACGGAGATCGTCTCGCAGCGGATAAAACCCGCCGACTACAAAGGACACTATCCCTACGAATGTTATGACCGCGAGGGAAACGTGATCGAAAAGGGGAAAATGGACAGCGATGACAATAAACTTACCGTAACGAAGTACGAAAACGGCAGATCCGTCTACGAGCGGGCGGATAACGGAAATGAATACTGGAGACATCCCAACGGTAACCGCAAAGCCTATGCGTCGGCAGACAGATCCTATATCGTCATGTACGACGAACAGGAACGGTGGATCGGCTGCCGTTCGAAGGAGGGGCACTACTGTGTCTATCGTTACCCCAATTCGTCCGTGAAAGCCAAAGGAGAGGAGGATGCAGCGGGTAACCGCATCGGAAAATGGTATCTCTATTCCGAGACCGGCCGCCTCTCCGTCGAGGAAAACGGCGTTGTCCGCAAGCCTACCAAAGAGGAGAAAGCAAGCCACGAAAGTTATTTGCAGGAGTTGGTCGATGCCAAACGCTGACCGGAAGCCCGCTTTCGGTCAATACCGTCGCAATCTTCGGACTGCGGCGGTTTTTTGATTTTACACCCGAATAATGAACTAATCTATGGAACGAACAATACATCGACTAACCATCCATATCACGGATAACGACAAATTCGACAAGCTCGTCGAACTGGACGGACTGCAACCCTATGCCGAAGCGCTGCACAATGCGATAGGGGATAGAGATATTCCTCTCTACCGGAACAACCGTCTGCTATTCATTGCAAAAGAGAACAACCCGTTGGATTTCGGAACGATCTACCGCATTTGCGGTGCCGTACAAATCCTGTTCGGAAACGGGCTGGTGTGGGATATTGTCGAAGATTCCAAGGAGCAGGCTGACGCCTTGTTATTGCTGAATTACAAGCGATAACGAAATAGCCGAGGCTGATAAGGGATCGCATCGGGACCACGATCCACGACCGGAAAACCGGGGTATTACGGAATCGGACAGACTATTGCGAAGATGGCATCTTGTGACAACAACTCACATAAAACCAGCATATTCTGTATGCGATAAAGTGGTATACCGTAGCTCCGAAGCGGGCCCGACTTCGGGCCCTGACAAAGAGAAAGTCCTCGGAAGTTATTAGCTTCTAAGGACTTTCGCATCAAAATTGAGGTCTGAAGCGGACGCCATAAATTTGAATCGAATTTTACCGATTTTAATTTTATTTTATCTATATATCAACATATTACAGATATTTTTCATCAACTGCGAGGTCTGGAAGTTTTCGAAAATTCGGCCGATGTATGACAAATGTATGACAAAAATGATTACATTTGCAGCAGATAAAACCTACTGACCTATGGCATCCTTCTGCTATCGCATCCGCTCAACCCAGAAAAACAAACTGGTCAAAATCCAAGTTCTCTTCACGGTTGGCCGCGGCAACCAGTTCTACGTCGACAGCCAATATATGGTGTTGACGGACGCCTGGGACAACAAGCGGCAGACGGTCAAAAGCCGCTTCACCTTTACCGATGATTTCACCGAGCAGCAGGGGCGCGAGCTAACCAAGAACCTCTCCGAACTGCGCAGCCACATCCTCGGAGAGATTGCCAAGGATCCCGAGCACGCAATGACGAAGACGCGGCTGGAGAAGATCATCTACAGCTTCCACCACCCGCGCAGCCTCACCACCGGCCGTCGCGTCCGCACCCGCGAATCGCTCGGCGACTACATAGCCCGCTTCACGCGCGAAATGGAGGAGGGCACCCGGCTGAACATCCACAAACTCCGATACGGCCCCTCGACCATCAAGAACTACAAGGGATTCGTCGTGCAGTTCGACGAGTACTGCAAGGCCAAACGCAAGCAGTTCGACTTTACCGACATCGACCTGAAGTTCTACGATGACTTCGTCGCCTGGTTCACCGCCAAGAACTACTCCGTCAATACGATCGGCCGCCACGTCAAGGAGCTGAAGATCATCATGCGCGCGGCCCGCGAGGAGGGCCTGCACGACAACGGGGCGATCGAGAGCCGCAAGTTCCGCGTGCTGACGGCCGACGTGGAGAACATCTACCTGACGGAGTCGGAGATCCGGGCCATCGCCGCGCTCGACCTCTCGAAAAATCGGCACAAGGATGTTGCCCGCGACATCTTTCTGGTGGGGTGCTACACGGCACAGCGCTTCAGCGACTACTCGACCATCAACGAAGGCAACATCCGCACACTGGAGAACGGACAGCAGGTCATCGACCTCAAGCAGCAGAAGACCGGCAACCACGTCGTCATTCCGGTCCGCCCCGAGCTGCAGGCCATCCTGGAGAAGTACGACAACCGGCTGCCGAGAACCTACGAGCAGAAGGTGAACTACCTCATCAAGGAGATTGCGCGCGAGGCAGGCATCACGGAGAAAGTCGAGGTCTCCTACATCGAGAATGGCGAAAAGAAGAGCCGGAGGCGGCGAAGAAAAAGGTAACTGGCTTGATACCTATGCCGATATGGTTACGCTTCTGTTGTGCTTTTTCGTATTGCTGTACTCTGCATCATCGGTAGACGAAACGAAATGGCAGTACATATATCAATCCTTTACGTCAAGCGGAAGCTATATAAACCCCTTCGTAATGGACGAACAGCCGAAGAATAACGCTGCCGATACAAACGGTAATGCCGAGGCTCCTCCGAACACTCAGAACGGCGGCACTACAAGCGAACAGACAGAGGGTCTTCCCTCCGACTTCAATCAGCTTTACAGCTTCTTAAAGACAACAACGGATAAAAACGATCTCGGTCAGTATGTGTATATTGAGCAGACACCGACAAGAATCTTTATCCGGTTCAACAATACGATAATGTTTGACGGCAACAGTGCAGTGCTGAAGGAAGAAGGCAAGCAGGTACTCAACAAGTTCATGCCCGGTATAAAGGCGGTCAACAAGTATATAAAATCCTGCGAAGTATCCGGTCATACTGCAAAGGCAGTATCCGATGTGAACGACTGGGATCTGTCGGCGGCAAGAGCGTCAAGCGTTGTAAAATATATGGACTACAACCGCTGTGTTGACAGCGAGAAGTTCACTGTAGAAGGAAAAGCGTGCTATACGCCTATTGCCGACAACTCAACAGCTGAGGGCAGAGCGACGAACAGACGTGTAGAGATTATGATAGTGAGAGCACAGCTTGACACTACCTCACAGGCTGTCATAGACGATATTCTGAAATACGAATACAGGCTGAACGGTGCGAACACCGATCCTTATGAGCGTAATGACAGCAACAGCTCGGACGTCAACAGTGACGTTGTAAACGAAATAATCGACAATATGGAAAGCAAGTATGACAGCAACCCGGGCGACGGCAACAACAGCACAAACGCCGCAGGACCGAAATACGAGCCGTCATATACGGGCATTCCTACAGATATACTGACATCGGCACCGACCGAAACGTCAGAATAAGAGAAAACAGAAAGGGGGGCGAATTTTTGGCTGATACCCTTACGCAAGAACAAATAGACGCAATGCTGTCAAGCGTACTTTCAGGCGGAGATACCGCATCGCTTGACACGCACGAAGAAAAGGAAGAAATCAAGGAGTATGACTTCCGTACTCCGAAGAAGTTCACTAAGGAACAGATAAAGATACTTGAGAGGATATTCGAGAATTATTCAAGGCATCTTTCATCATACATAACAGGTCTGTTAAGGCTGTACTGCAAGGTTTCGCTTGCAAGCATAGAGGAACAGAAGTATTTTGAGTTCAGCAACGCTCTTCCGGATTATACGATAATGGGTATTGTCGATCTCGGCATAGAGGACGATGATATTGAGGAAAGCAATGCGATTTTACAGCTGTCAAACTCGCTTACCTTTACAATGATCGACCGTATGCTCGGCGGCAGAGGAACATATCAGGATACCGACAGAGATTTTACGGAAATAGAGATAAACGTAATGCGTAGCATTGTTGAACGCTTTACCTCGATTATGT
>ENA-OURZ01004305-OURZ01004305.1-human-gut-metagenome-genome-assembly--contig:-NODE-4305-length-10947-cov-2.599982_pt1 | contig 10947 bp, 7 predicted proteins | sample MGYA00242073_ERZ509195 | MGnify/ENA primary metagenome ERZ509195 (study PRJEB26280, sample SAMEA2338837) | human gut metagenome | biome: human gut; feature: human-associated habitat; material: faeces...
AACCAAGATTGGTACTCGTACCTTCTGGCCTGCTGCTTTCTGGAACCCCCTGAACGATTTGCGCGAGTCCGGTATCTCTACCATGCGTAAGCATTCCACCGTCACGCTAACGCTGACGAATGCGACCATGGACTGGGATGGTTTGGATTTCCGCTGTGTGTTCAGCTACAAGGCTCCTGCGCACGAAATCACTGCCGATTCTACGATTTCCAACTATGAGCCGAACGGTCGTACCGGTCACCTGGTCGTGTATGCCCCGCCTATTGAACTGACGCCTCTGAAAGCACAGTCTCTGTTGCTGAACTCTTTCGATTCCAAGAACGGCAACATGGCGTGGACTACCGCAACCAGCAACCCGAACAACGGTCGCCGTACCACCGATGTACCTCTGGACGCAATTGCGCCCGATGTGCTGCACAAGGACGGTACTACGACTTATGGTGCTGCCAACGATAACAAGGCGGTCTACACTACCAAGATTACCTTCTTCGGCAACAAGGATTCTGCACCCACGATTCGCTGGAAGTTCAGCAATGTGGCTGGCGGCGGTCGTCTGGACCGTTTCATGAATGTCACGGACGGCGACGGCACGATTCAGCTGAACTACAGTCAGGTTGGTCAGAAAATCGGCAATGTCAACGCACTGAGCAACAATGTCGATGATATGGAACGCTCGTTCATGAGCGGCAATGGTCTTGCTTTCAACAAGTTCTCCGCTTACATCAAGCTAGAAGCTATGTATCCCACGGATGCAGCAAACCTCAACAACAAGACCTACAATGAGTGGAACGCTATCGTGTCTCTGTACATCGATAACGCCACGAACCCGATGGATTTCGGCGATACGCACTACTACTTCCTGTGTGAAGCAGAAGAGCGGTATATGAAGAACTGGGACGCCAACAACATGCAGCCGTATACCTGCGGACGCACCGTTGCGTACAACTTCAACCGTGTCGTTGATTCCGCTGACCCGAACGACCACATCTACAAGGATTTCAGCCAGTCCTCTTACGGTGCTGAACTGGTCCTGGACTACACCATCTCTATCAAGGCGAATGTTCCCAATAAGGCTACTGCAAAGCACAACACCATCACCACAGAGAATGGCAGCTACAAGAACATCAACGACCTCAAGAGCATTTCCGCTATCAACGATGCGCTGAATAACGGCGGTGCAGTCTACAACTACAAAAACCTCGCAATCATCGCTCCTAACGGTATCCGGTACATGGAGACCTACTTCACGGCAGGCTCTCCCGTCAACAGTCGTACAACCGTTGACAGCCGCGACACCGTGGTTATCGACTCCTCTGTGCGCGACAGTGCCGGTCATAACTGGTATGATTTGTTCCAGCAGGTAACTGCGAGCGACGATGATTACATCGGTAAGATTGGCACCCACGGTTTCGCATACCGCACCAAGGACGGCAATGTCCTCGACAAAGCCACTTGGGAATGGTGGTGGCGCAATGCAGTCTACTATGTCTGCTACGATGCTCCCACCGACAATGCGGATATGGACCAGGTTTATTTCTACATCGATGAGCAGGGCTCCGGTCCTAAGGTCGATGATAAGCTGGAAGGCGCAAGCAGCTACTCTAACCCCTACAGTGAATACACCTTCACCTATGCTGGCACCTATGAAGTCGTGCTTTACGGTGCAGGCGGCGGTTCCATGAACAGCAACACCTCTTCCGGCGGTCGTGTCCGCCTTGTCCTTCAGGCTGAGCAGGGCGCTAAGCTTTACTTCGTCAAGGGCGGTTCCGGTACGGTCGATAACCGTTACTGGGAGAATGGCGGCGGCAGTGCCTGTGGCGAAGTTAAGCGTCCTCTTCCTGGCGGCTACAACGGCGGCGGTAACGGCGGTACTCCTATGATTACCCGTAACGGTCACGGCAACCTGCTTGGTGCTTCTGGCGGCGGTGCTACGACAGTCGCTATCGGTCTTATGGGCACTGGTCGTCTTGCTGAGTACGGCAATACCACAACTGCAGCACAGTATATGCTCGGTGTTGCAGGCGGTGGCGGCGGTAACCAGCACGGTGCCTTGGATTCTACCGGTGGTTATGCGCAGTACGGTGTTCCCGTCAATGGCGGTAACGGCGGCGGCAATGGCACCTTCGCTACCGGTTCTTCCGGCGGCAACTTCAACCCCTATCTGGGAGGTATTGTCAACGGTTCTTCCGAGAACTGCGTCGAAGCTCCTTCTGGCGGCGGCGGCGGTTGGCAAGGCGGTTACGCCAACACTGGTTCTAAGCGGTGGTGGGGCGACGGCTGGGCTTACTGCAAGCGCGATGGTAACGGTGGTTCTAACTACATTACCTCGACCGGCCGCACCTTCACTGGCAGCAATGGCAAGTCTGTGACGGTTCTTGAAGCACAGTCCTATGTTGGCTCTGGTGCCACTACTTGGGGCGGTGACTTCAACAGCTACCAGAACAACTTCCATCCCGGCAATGGCTATGCAACCATTAAGACTATCCGCTCGGCTGTTGACCGCTTTACCCGCAACGGTCACAATGCTTACGACACGGCCTATGAGGATACTGACCCGTATTCTTCCGGCGAGCCGATTCGCGTTACTGTGAATATCACGGTCGCCAACAAGACCTACGATGGTCAGCCCGATGTTGCAACCCTCTCTTATTCCGGTAACCTGTCCAGCGACCAGATGACAGAGGTCAAGAACGCTACTTCTATTGTCTACAGCAATAAGAAGGGCACTCAGGCATCTGCTATTGATGCGTCTACGGACGAGCACAAGAATGCCCGTCAGGATTGCGGTTCCTACACGGCAACCGTAAACTGCACAGCACAGGGCTATATCGTAACCTACAAGTACGAGAACACCGACCCCGGCAACACCTACCCGAGCGGTGGTGCGAGCGGCACAGGCTCTTCCGTCAAGTTCGATATCTACCCGATGGCTCTGACGGTAGTCGGTGAGCACAGCAAGGCTTATGACCACACTGCAAACGCTTCTATCCCGGATGCCCGTATCACGACCGGCATGGCGGTTCGCGACTCTGTAACCCTGAACACCACGCAGGTAGATGGTTACTACTGCGATGCGACCGGCAACCGCGTTAGCGATGCTGGTGGTCCGTACAAGATTGTTCGTGAGAGTGAGTTGACGCTGGTCGGCAACGGCAGCACCAACTACTACATCGGCACGGAAGAGTATTCCGGCAGCATTTCTGCTCGCGGTCTGTATGTCCACAGCCTGTATCTGGAAGACCCGACCAATCCTCGTAACATCAAACACTACGATGGCACCACGAATGCCACCATCAAGGATATCCTGATTGACGGTATCCTCGAAGGCGATGATGTCAAGCTGGTCAACCCGATTCAGACTGGTAAGTACAAGACCAAGGACGCTGGTCAGCGTCTGGATGCTGATGGCAAGGTAAGTTCTAACTGGCCCACCGAACTGGATGAGAATCCCATCACGATTGATGCGACACCTGCCCTTACCGGTAAGGACGCAAAGAACTACTATGTTGAGCGTCAGGCTTATTCCGGCGCTATCGCCCGTGCTAACCTGACCGCACAGGTCAAGAACTGGCGCGGACTGTATGGAGACGGCGTAGGCGAGGACCCGTGGCACGATACAAAGGCTTACGGTTACGGCACGGCAGCTTCTGACGGTTGCTGGCTGGAACTGGATGGTCTCGTTCCCGGTGATTCCCTGACCCTTGACCCGACCTACACCAAGAGCCACTTCAAGACTCTTGTTACCGACCACGAGGACCTTGTCCCCGATGAGACTACTCCTGTTGGTGTATATCCGCTGACCTATGTCGGTCTGACAGAAGACAACTACGATGTGTTGAAGAACTACATCGTGATGGTCCTGAATGGCCGCTTCGAGATTGCTCAGCGTCCTCTGCATGTCACTGTAGTGGATGACGACAAGCTGATTTACCAGCAGAACCCGAACTTCCATGTGAATATTCAGATGGAAGATGTGGATGAGAACCTGATTGATGTTGTGAGCGATGTTGATGCAACACCGATTCTCGACACCCCGCTGAAAGCCAATGATACTGTCAGCAGCGTTCTGTATCTCGATAATAACGGCACTGAGTCCGCTATTACTCAGGAATTCGTAAACAACTACGATTACTGGAAGAAGCAGAATGCAGACGAGAGCAAAACGAATCTGCCCTTCGTTACCGACTGCAATGAAAAGTCTCTGCCGCTGTATGTCAATGAGACTGACACCGATGACGATTTCGAGTGGGCGCATGATGAGAAGACTTGTGGATTCTGTGATTACAACCACAAGCCGCTTGCCCCGTATGTTGTTGACATCAACACTGACCCGATGCAGGGCAACGCTCTGACGGTTCGTTCGGTCACGAACCCGAACGGCGAGACCGTTAAGAACTACGACCTCATCATCCACAAGGGTAACCTCTATGTTCACCCGGCACTGCTGAAAGCCACCGTGCCTCTGTATGTCTGCATGTATGGTTCCAACTCTTCCGGCGCTGTGGTTGAACCTACCAACTACCGTATCACCAACTATTCTACGGTTGCAATTCAGGTGAAGAACATCAAGACGAGCGGACCTTGGACTGTGAAGGATGTTCCGGGTATGGAATACTACACGGGCACCGATTACGGTTCTTCCTCTTACACGATGAGCAACAACACCCTGCATCGCGGCGAACTTTACATGCGTCTGCGTGATAAGGTCCTGACCGATGGCGACAACGCAATCGACCATAGCGATACGGCTTGGGTCATCCCCAAGGCTACCGGCGACTTCCTCAACAACAAGATTACCGGCACCGCAATGCGCGTTCCGATGGCAGTGTATACCGCAACCGGCAATGTGAACGATGCCAATGTCTGCACTCCCGTCACAAAGGTCACCTACACCATCGCTCCTTACGGTGGCACGATGCCCGACGAAGCGGAGTTTGAGAAGGTTGATTCTCAGGATTGGTTGAAAGACGCCTCCTGATGTTCCGGCAGTGACTTAACTTATCCAGTGTGACCTTATGGTCGCTTCTGTACAATATCCTTGAGCAGGCAGCTGAACTCAGCTGCCTGCTCTCTTTTTGTTTCCGGCACAAAAACTACACAATTCGTCAGTTGCGTAAATGTGCGAATTGCAGATAATGGAAAATGCAGGCAGGATAAGGAAAACACCTGCGAAACCATTACAGAAAGGAACATTTAACAGTGAGAAATATCAAAAAGATTGTCACATTGGGATGCATTGCGGTGTGCGCTGCCGTGATGCTGTGCAGCTGCGGGAACAAGAAGGCTCTGGCCTCGATTTCTCTCGCAAGCCCTATCACGCTCCAGCTCGGTGAGAGCAAGGAAGTGGAGATTACCGGTATCCTGCGCGACGGCACGACCGTGACGGGGGATGAACTCGATGCGATTCTTAAACGCAAAGGGATGCACTATGAGAGTTCATCGGACAATGTTGCGTCCATTGACCAGAACGGATTGCTTACGGCAAACAATTCCGGAACGACTGAAATCAGCATCACGAGCCAGAACAAGCGTCTGACGGCTGGTGCAGTCGTGAATGTGGTTGAACCGCTGCAGGGATTCCAGGCTGAGGATATCGTTGCCTCTACAAAGAGTACCCTCGTACCCGTTACCTACACGACTGTCCCGGAAGGCGCAGATGCAGGCACTGTGACTATCTCGGTTGCGGACTCTGAGATTGCCCGTGTTGACGAGAACAATAACATCATCCCCTTGAAGGCCGGCGATACGACTGTAACGATTCGCTCCGACAAGGGTCCGTCCAGCATCGTGAACCTTAAAGTCACCCAGGCACCAACTGAACTGTTTGCTGACGACTTGTATGTCGAAATCGGCGAGACGGCGAAACTCAATGTCTATACAGATGTGAAAGACCTCGAATCCGGTGTGGACGGCACCAACTACTCCTACGAGAATGAGTCGAACCTCATCTGCGCCGTCTCTGTAGAGGGTGATGTAACGGGCATCGAGGCAGGCGACAGCGTTGTGAAGATTCAGAACGAATATGGTCTTGAAACACAGGCAACGGTCCATGTCACGCCTAAAACAAGCCATATCACATTCGGGTTCTCCGGGAACTAAGGCGGTGAAGCACAATGCGCAAATACATTGCAGTACCTTTGACTTGCGCCCTCGCTATGATGGCTCTGACAGGCTGTACAGACCCTTCAACGCTGTACGAGAACAACGACCTTGTTGCACAGGGAACGACCTCCTACAAAGCCGCAGAATGGTCACAGAGCAGTCTGACGGACGAAGGTACGATTGATTACGCCGCTGGTGCTGTGTCCTTGACGGGCGCAAAAGAAGCCTTCTCATTCACGATGCACGCAGATTCTGCTAACCTTGATGTATACGATACTATCACCTGCGATACGGGAGCCTGCAAAATCCTGATTGTCAATACCGATACGAAATCTGTTGCAGCAGAGTACACGGAAACGGCTTACGACACCATCAAACTTAACGGCGGCAACTATACGGTGTATCTAGTCGGCAAGGATGATGCCTCCTTCACCGCTACGCTGAGCCTGTACAGCCTTGGCGGAGACATCACATGGTCCGTTAATGAGGATACAGCGGCAAACACCGGCAAATGACACATTTCACTTTCAAGAAAATCACAGAACCAGCGCATTTTTTCGAAAATCCTGTTGCGGAAATGTGCGAATTGCAGATAATACAAGTATGAGGACGAAAAGAGCGCCGCTGCGGTACAATTTCCGCAGGGCTGCTCTTTTTGTAAAGATTCATGCTTGTATTTCGTACACTTCATTATCACAAAGGAGAGTCTTATGTACGACAAATCCACGAAAAGCGTAAGCCGCAATGTAAGTCTTACCATCGCGGGAGAGTGGGAGACCCCCGATGAACTCTTCCGGGAACTTGACCGCAAATATCATTTCACCCTCGATGCCTGTGCCCGCCCTGAGAATGCCAAATGCCAGAAGTTCTTTACTGCACAGGATGATGGTCTTGTACAGGACTGGAAAGGGCATACGGTGTTCTGCTGCCCGCCGAGCGGTGCTGCAAATCTTCGCCGCTGGGTAAAGAAGGGGAGCTTCGAGGCAAAGAAGAAGGGGACTACGGTAGTTATGCTGCTGCCTGTTTCTACGGATTCTCAGTGGTTTCAGGAGCACATCTACCTGAAACCCGGTGTCCGTGTAAAGTTTTTGCCGGAGCGCGTTAAGTTCGTGAACCGTCTGCTCCCGTCTTACGCCGAATACGGCCAGCATGGAGCCGCAAGTGTTGGCGGGACCCGTCCTTCGATGGTCGTGGTCTTTGACGGTTCTAAGCGCAAGTTCTGCTGTGAGTGAGTAAAGGAGAATATCGCTATGAAGAAGAAAATCACGATTATCGATAAGTCCTTTACCCCCATCGTCGTGCTGGCAGATACGAGCTGTGCTCTGTACGAGGACCGCTGCGGGCGGCTTGGGGAACGCAACCTCTTGTCCGATACCGAAATTGTCTGTAAGGCGATGGATGGCACGAAAGAGATTGCGTCCGTGAAGGCTCATGTCCTGCAGGTTCCCACGAAGAAACTTCCCCTCGAAGCCCTGCACGCCACGGAACAGAACCCTATTCCGGCAAAGCAGCTGGCTATCAATTATCTGTGCCAGAAAAATGCAGAGGTCGAGACGCTCTGTGAGCGTGAGAAGACGGACAGCGTTGCGATGGTTCTTCCCATTACCACGCATCTGTACATTGAAAGCCTTGTGGTGGATGCGCCGCATCGTAAACTTGGTATCGCCACTGCAATGCTCGATTTCCTCATTAGCATGGCGGCTCCCGAAACCGTCAGCATGTTCGCAGGTCACGAGCAGGCTGAGGTAATGGCTATGCTTAAAAAGCTGAAATTCATCGAGGCACCCATTGTTGCTACGGATGTTTCTTGGAAGAAAAAGAACTTCTTCTATAAGCGCTTGAAGCGCCTTGCCCGATAAGTGATAGGAGGCATTTTATTTTGATGGACCAGTTCAAAGAACTTCGCGCACACCCGAAAATGACCAAGGCATTGCTTGAGCAGATTGAGAGTCTGCAAAAGCAGAACCACACGACCGACGAGATTTCCGCTATGCTCGGCATCACCCGGAATCCGTACAACGCGGATACGAGAAACTGAACGATAAACACCGCGCCGAGATTCGTGCAAAGCGCGGCGGTGCCTTTGCAGTGAATGTGAAGGAGGGAAAAGCCCGCATCGTCTGTACCGAATCCAGCTGCCCTTGGCGCGGCAGCAATCGAGAATACTGTGTCTGGCCGTCTTGCTTCAAGCATTCGATTTCAACGGTTCGCACCGATGTGAACGAAGATGGAGACGAGGCAGACACGACTTTGAATGAGGAGGAATCCGTAAATGTCTAACACTCTGAATGATATCTTTGCGCATCTTGACAGCGCAAAGGCAAGCCGCGCATACGAGGCAAACCAGGAACGGCGGCGTAAGGTGGAAGAAGCTGAGCACGAGCGCAAGGTAAAGCAGGCAGCGGAATCTGCCGTAGAAAAGTACCATGTGTACGATGACGACTACGATGTAGAGGACGTCGAGGAGCCGCTCGTCATGATTCCAAAACAGAATCCCGGCACCCCTGAGGCAAAAGCCGCCACAATGCCTGCATCCAAGAAGGATATGGATGACATCGCAGATAACAACCCTTTCGTCCAGAACCTGTTCAAGCACTCTCACAAGCAGGTTAAGCAGGAGCGTCCTGCCCGCGAGAAACTCGCAGCGCCCGCTTCCGAGCCTACAGCGCCGCAGAACGAGACATTTAATGTCCCTGTCACCCCTGTCCCTGTACAGCCTGTAGCACCCTCTGCGCCCGCATCAACGGTTGCTCCCGCTGTGACCGAAACCGTTGATACCGTTGATTTCGTTGACGATATCCCCCTCAACATCGAGTTTGACGATACTGAGGCAGACATCCAGAACAAGCAGCCCGACCAGAGCGTTCAGAACGAAGCCGTTCCCACGCAGCCTGTGGCCTCTCAGAATGCAGAAGCAGTTCCTGTTTCAAGCGAACCTACCGCTCAGCTCGAGAATGTACCTGCTCAGGAACCCACTGCTTTTGCTGCGCATCTGGATGCGAGTCCCAATACCAAAGAGAAAGAGCCTGAGAAGAATCCCGGATATCATGAGCCTGTTGGTGAGATGGTCTGTCCCGATAAGAAGCCGGAACAGTTGGAAACTCCCGCATGGCCTGACGGCATGAATGGTCCCAAGTTCACCGAAAGCGTTGTTGCTTACGGTTCTTTGCCCCGTAAAGTGGGAGCGGAGGAAGCAAATGTTTTCCTGTTTGCTCGGTACAATACAGATAAGGGCATGGGTTCTTATGGGTTGTGTATCGATATGGGCAAGGATTTCGTACAGTCTTCCAAGTGCGGCAAGGCCAATAACCCGGAGGAATACGCTCTGATGGGTGCGATTGAGATGCTGCTCGCTCTGGATGAACACACGGTTCGGGATGTCGTCATCTATACAGAACCCGTGGTTGCCAAAATCATGAACGAGAACGCCAACCGTCTTCTCGATGGCAAGTCCCCTGTGCGCCGCAAATACATCGAGTTGGCATGGAAGGCTATGACGAAGGTCAGTGTCCGGTTCGTGACCACGAAAGTGAACAGCGAGTACGGGAAACTGGCACTGGCTACCGCAAAATACCTGGCGTTCTGTGAGCGCTGATAAAAACATAGAGGAGTAATCAATATGGCTAATCTTCTGGTCGTTGCAGTGGATACCGGAAACAAGAACATCAAGACCCCGCATACCGAGCCGTTCAATTCCGGGCTTATCTGCCACGGCAACATCCCGCCCGCCATCAAGGCGGATACCCTCTGCTATGAGGGCAACTACTATACGCTGACCCAGTCCCGCGTTCCGTACATGTACGACAAGACCTCCGACTGGTCTTACTATGTTCTGACTCTCTTTGCCATCGCCAAGGAGTTTCAGGCAAGCGGCATGATTCGTCCCGGTCAGAAGAATGTCCGTCAGGATATTTGCCTTGCAATGGGCTTGCCTCCGACACATATCCATGACCTTGCCCCAAAATACCAGACCTATTTCGGCCGCGATGGACGCCGAGTCGAGTTCACCTACAACGACATCTCCTTTGAGATTCGCGTTGCCCGCGTCTTCGTGTTCCCGCAGGGCGTTGCTGCCATCGCTCCGTATATGGGACAAATCATGGCGCGTCCCGAGGCATATACCTACATCATCGATATCGGTGGATATACGACCGATGTTGTGAAGTTCTCTCGCGGCGGTCAAGTCGATATGACTTTCTGCGAATCCTTCAACAACGGCGTCATCAAGATGTACGATGAGGTACAGCGTGCGGTTCGCAACCGCTTCCAGCTGGATATGGACGACTACAGCATCGACAATGTCCTGCGCAGAGGCTACAACCCCGGTCGGGAAATCAACGAACTGGTCCACAGCACCGCTCGTTCCTATGCCCGGACCCTTATCCGGACCCTGAAAGAGAAGGGCGTTGATTTGACCCTCTCGTATCCCGTATTCATTGGCGGCGGTTCCTGCCTGATGCGTCCGGTCATCGAGAGTGAGTTGGGTCGGGACGATTACCTGTTTGTGGAAGACCCCCGTGCTAACGCAGTAGGTTTCAAAATGATGGCGGAGAGTAAGCTGGCTGCTGAAAACCGTTGAAGCGAGGTGAACTGCCTTGCCTAAAGCTAACCCGAATCAGATTCGGTTGCCGGTGATGTTTGACCTCACTGACCCGAGACAGAAAGCGGCTTACGAGATTCTGAAAAACGCAGGATACGGAAAACGCACCCCTATCATCGTGGATGCGCTGCTCGATTCCCTCAAAACGAATGTCTTACTGAGCCAGGCTAAAGAATCCAGCGCATCGAATGTGTCGGAAACTGATATCCGCCGCGCCGTGGAAGATTCGATGGAATCGGTCCTGA
>ENA-OURZ01004311-OURZ01004311.1-human-gut-metagenome-genome-assembly--contig:-NODE-4311-length-10939-cov-2.389563_pt1 | contig 10939 bp, 8 predicted proteins | sample MGYA00242073_ERZ509195 | MGnify/ENA primary metagenome ERZ509195 (study PRJEB26280, sample SAMEA2338837) | human gut metagenome | biome: human gut; feature: human-associated habitat; material: faeces...
CAGACGGTTCCAGAGGGACTCGGCGGGATCTTCTTTGGGAGATTCCTTGGAAGAATCTGGTTGCGATTGTTTTTGATTTTGAGAGCCTGGCTGAAATGCTTCTTGATGGTCTGGTGGAGAATCTGGAAGCGCCTCTTTCCGGACTTCCCGGGTGGATTCTTGAGAATCTTTCCGTCGCGCCTCTGTCTGCGCTTCCTGATAGGATTCCTGAAAACTTTCCTGCGGTGTTTCTGTTTGCGCTTCCTGAACAATTTCTGCCTCTTGATGATCGGATGTTTCTGAGATATCTGGAACCGCTTCCATGGTTTCCGTGTCCTCGAAAATCTCCAGGTTTGAATCCTCCAGCTTTTCTGGCTGGGGCTGGCTGATTCCGAAGTCCGTTTCGTTTATATTCACAGCTTCTTTCTTCTCTGTCTCCGTGGATGTGTCCTGACTCTCCATTTCTCCCGACCGGGTAAGTTCTGACGCCTCATCCAATTTTTCTTTCCCTACAGACGCGCTGTTCACTTCCCCAGATACATTCTCTGCCAGTTTCCGCGTTGCCTCTTCCTTCTCCGCTTCCTGCTCCCGCACTTTCTCAGCAGTCACATCCGCCAGCTCAACCTCTGCCGCATGCGCGACGGCATCTTCCCAGATCGTCGTATAGGCACGCCATGCGCTGTCCGTCTCATGAAGAGTCAGACCACAGCACTCTTCCATATTGCAGCCGCTTCCTTCAATATTTTCACAATAAATATTTCCACCGATATGCGGACGCTTGTCAATTACCAGACAGGTTTTTCCTTTTTTCTTTGCTTCGTGAGCAAATACTGCCCCATATAATCCTGATCCTACTACTAAATAATCATACTTCATAATACTAAATCCTCTCTTTTATTTCTTTGTAATTTTATCTTTTATCATCTTTCCCATTCCGACGACACTTCCCACTCCATAGCTTAAATGAAGTAAAAAGAAGATTCCCGGAAGCAAAAGCTGACATATATGCTTCGCCTCATTTTTTACAGACAGAATTGCCATTCCGATTGCACCACACCAATAAGTGATCCACATGGCAATCGCCAGAAATGGCTTCTTTAGTGCTACCAAAATGGATGTCACAAGAATCGCAATCACAAAAGCAAACGGCACAAAATGATAAATGCTGAGACATCCAGGACATACGCCAAGAGTTCTTGCTACCCAGTCTCCATTGCCGTATTTCTGCTTCATCATTCCCGGAATCGAACTTCTCACATATTGCCAGGAATGAATCTGCGGATCGTAGCATAAGCGGTATCCTGCCTGCCGGATCCGGTAATGCATCTCATTATCTTCCGTTCTTCCCAGATTTTCATTGAAAAGTCCAACCTTTTCAAATACTTCTCTCCGATACGCTGCATGGAACATGGACTTTACATATTTCTTTTCATTCTCTCTTCGGAAACCTGCAATTCCACTTCCGAACATCGAACTTTCCGCGCTCAATAGAAGTCTCTGCCAAGGTGTGTCCTTCTCCGGAAGATTCGGTCTTGGTCCCCCGGTGACATATTCTCCACTTTCCATGCATTCCACGTTCTTGGAAACAAAATCCTCCGGAATGCGCCCATGTGCGTCCAGACGGATAATAATATCCCCGGTTGAACAGCGGATTGCCTGATTCCAGCCGGAGGCCTGATTGTTTCCCTGATTTTCTGTAACAATACAATTATGATACTGTGGATTATCTTCAGCAAAGCATTCCATAATCCGTCTGGTTCCGTCTGTTGAACTGCTGTCCACCATCACAACTTCGATCTGCTCTGCCGGGTAATCCTGTTTTGTGATATCCTCCAGCAAATGTGGAAGATACTCTTCTTCATTGCGCGCAATCGTGCAAACTGATACTAACATACATTTCTCCTATACTGTAGTTCTTATCGTAATACTGCAAATACTGTCATAAACATGGTCATAAAATCTCTCCACAGACTGTATTTGCGCAGATCTTCCAGATTATAACTCATCTTCTCCGGAAGCACTTCATGAATATAAGCATAATCCACATCTTCTACATGCTCCAGCATTTCACCCTCATCTTTGTAGCATACGCTGGCTCTGGAAGTGATTCCTGCCGGTAACAAAAGAGTCGCATACATTTCTTTCGTATATCCTTTTACATACTTCACAACTTCCGGTCTGGTTCCAACAAAACTCATCTCTCCGCGAAGAACATTGATAAGCTGCGGAAATTCATCAATCCTGCAGCCACGGATCACTTTTCCAACCCGTGTCAGTCTGGAATCCTGACTGATCGTAACCTGTGTTCCCATCTTGTCTGCATTCTGCACCATAGTACGGAACTTTAGAATGTGAAATTTCTTTCCATACTGTGTCACACGCACCTGCTTGTAAATCACCGGTCCCGGTGAATCCAGCTTGATTGCAATACTGATGACTAACATGATCGGTGATAAAATGACAAGTAAAATCATCGAAAGCAGAATGTCAAAATATCTCTTTAATCTTAATTCTTTTTCGTGTCTGATCAGAATATCATAGTATTGTTTTACTTCGTCTGTTCTCATAAACTTCGGAAGTTCGTCCCATTTTCTCATACAGCATTCCTATCCGATGCATTCCTTCAATACATCTGTCACGTATTTTACCTCTTCATCTGTGAGTTTTGTATGAAGCGGTAATGTAATTGCATTTTCAAATAATGCATAGGCATTTGGATAATCTTTGATATCAAATCCCAGATTCTTGTAAGCAGATAATAGCGGCAACGGTTTGTAGTGCACATTGGTTGCCACGCCACGCTCTGCCATCTTCGTAATGATCTCATTACATTCTTCCCGTGTTTTTCCCTGAATACGGATCAGATACAGGTGTCCGCTGGACTTGTGACCCTCATCAAAATGATTCAGTACACTCACCGGCAGACTTTCCAGTGCTTTATCATACATTCCTATGATTTCCCGACGACGTGCCAATAATGCATCATAACGCTTTAACTGTACCAGTCCGATGGAAGCCATAATGTCAGTCATATTACATTTGAAATAAGGTGCCACAACATCATACTCCCATGCGCCAAGCTGCGTCTTTGCAAGCGCATCTTTTGACTGTCCATGAAGTGAAAAGAGCATATATTTCTTATAAATCTCTTCATCATCCACCCCATCGATTGGACGCCATGTCACAGCTCCGCCTTCTGCTGTCGTTAGATTCTTTACCGCATGAAAGGAAAAACTTGTAAAATCGGCAACCTGTCCACATTTCTTTCCTTTTCGCTCTGCGCCAAATGCATGCGCTGCATCTGCCACCACAATCACTCTGCCAAACTTCTCCTGAAGTTCATTTGCCGGATGGAAAAGTGATTTCTTTGCTTCTACAATTTCAAATATCTTATCATAGTCACACATAATTCCGGCAAGATCTACCGGGATAACCGCTTTCGTTTTCTCTGTGATTGCATCTGCCAGCTTCTCATAATCCATCTCGTAAGAATCTTTTGCCACATCCACCAGAACCAGTTTTGCACCTACATGCTCTACTACACTGGCTGATGCAGTATAAGTATAGGCAGTTGTAATTACTTCATCTCCCGGTCCGATTCCCGCCGCATGACAGGCTGCATGTAATGCAGCTGTATCATTTGAAATCGCCACAGCATATTTTGCCCCGACATAATCTGCCACAAGTTTTTCGAATTCTGCGACCTTAGGTCCTGTTGTGAGATAATCAGATCGCAGTACATCTACGACTATCTGAATATCATCCTCTTCAATCGTCTGTCTTCCATAAGGTATCATAATAATCATCACCCTTTCATCATCTATTTATGTATATCGTCACATTCGTTCAAATTTCCACAGATCAGGAAATCAGCAATCCGTTCTGCACCTCTTCCATCTACAAGTGCCTTCATGCAGGCGACCTGCCTTTTTCGCAGCTTTTCCTGTCCCGCCAGTTCTGTAAGTCGCATACAGATAATTCTTTCTATGTTATCTTCTTCCCTTGCATCCCCCACATAGCACATAGCTCCGTAATTATCCATACTGGCTGCAAATGCCATCTGGTTATCCGCAAAAGAAAAACATATCGCCGGTATTCCACAGGCACACAGTTCCAATAACGTTGTACCGCTTGCCGAAACCGCAAGTTCACAGCTGTGCATATAATCACTCATATTAGAAATATTTTTATGAATACAGATCCTCTTATCCCTCTCTGAAAGCCCGCACAGTTCTGCTTCATGACTGTTCATATTTCCAACAATCACATGAAATCTATACTCTTGAAATACATCCTTATCCAGACACTCCTGTAACAGCCTGCCGGCAATATTATAAGTATCAGTCCCCCCGGTTGTAATCAGAATGCTTTTTTCTCTCTGTTCCACATGTGATTTTAGAAATTCTTTCCGCAGAGGTGCATACCTAAACCCACGCAAATAGACTGGCATATTTTGCTCGGATCGTTCTTCTATATTCAATGAATTTTTTGTTCTGACCGGAATATATTGTAACACTGCTGCCACCGGATATATCTGCATTCTCATATCATCAATATAAAGTACCGGAATTCTGTCATTCAATTTTCCAAGATAACGTGGAGTTGCCTGATACGAGTCTGCTACCAGATATGTAACTTTTTTCCCCTGCCTGTCTAAATCATCAAGCTGTCTCTCTAAAAACGGAAGTTCTTTCTCAAGATCATCCCATTGGCTTCCTAAGATCCGGTAAGAAAATCCTGCCTGCCTGAGTCGTTCGGTCTCTTTGTCTTCTGCAAGCCAGAATTCACATTCCACGCCTTTTTCCCGACAGGCTTCTGCAATTGTCATACAGCGCATCAGATGTCCCGTCGCTGCCGTCTCATTGGCGTCTGCCCGAAATACGATCATATTTGCTCCACTTCCAGCTGCCCAATCGGTTCCCCAAAACGGTATGCCTTCTTCGCCGGTTTGCCAAGCAATGCTTTATAATATTTCGGCTTGATTCCGATTGCCGGTCGAATACTTCTTACATTCTCTTCCGTAAACACCTCTCCTTCTGCAATCGGTTTTACCGCTACAAGTGAGCGTCTGTATTTTAAACTGTCTTTCTCATGCTCGGTCAGTTCGTAGGTCGGTCTACCCTTGATAAGGCAGGCATTACGGACATCCTGTACCATTTGGGCAAAATCTTTCATTTCCATTGAAAACGCTGCATCCGGATTCTCAATCTCATGACTTAAGCACACATGTTTTTCAATTACCTGCGCACCAAGAGAAACTGCCACCACGTCTGCAAGGGAACCCATGGAATGATCAGACAGACCAACCGGTACGCCAAACCTTTCCTTCATATCCGGAATTACAGACACATTCATATCCTCATACTGTGCAGGGTACTGGCTGCAACATTTTAACAATACGACTTGTTCATTTCCCTGTCGCCTGCATGCTGCAAGTGCTTCCGCAATCTCTTCTTCCGATGCCATACCACAGGACATGATCATCGGTTTTCCCTTGCCCGCCGTATATTCAATCAACGGAATATCTACCAGTTCAAACGAGGCAATCTTATAAAATTCAATTCCAATCCCCTCCAGGAAATCTACCGCAGTGCGGTCAAACGGTGTGGACAGGAAATCTACACCTACTTCTTCGCATTTATCCTTTAACTGCTGCTGCCATTCCCACGGAGTATAAGCTTCCTGATATAGCTGATAGTAATTATATCCGTCCCATAACCCGCCCTTGATCCGGTATGGTTCGTCGTCACAGTCAATCGTGAGCGTGTCCGCTGTATAAGTCTGGATCTTTACACAATCAGCACCAGCTTTTGCAGCTTCCTCAATAATCTTAAATGCATTTTCAATCTTTCCGGCATGGTTTGCAGACATCTCCGCAATAACATAAACGCCGGATTTCATTTTTTCATATAAATTCATAGCTGCTCCTTTATGCATTTATTCACTTTTCTGAATATAATATCGGCATTTTTTCAAATCATTCACTGCTTACATTTTTTCACTAACCCTAAAGAAATCTCTTTCTCCATTTAACAACTTCAGAATATTGTAAAATGCCTGCTGTCCTGTTGCCAACCTATTTACACTCTCATAAAATGCACCCGAATAGTTTGCATTGATTTTCTTTAAACTTATTGCTGATGTAAGCTTTGTTTCAAACGGAACGAATACCACTTTTTGTTTAAACGGCAACTTATCAAATCGTTCTGCCAGTTCTTCACTATCCGTCTGCATTTCAACAAACAACCTTTCCTCATTCATCCGTTGTTTTCTTTCATACCATTTTTGTTCTGCCTCTTCAAAAGATTTATAGTGATTGAAATGAAGCTCTATGTCACCAAGTAATGCCACTGGATATTCTCTTTTTAAATTTGACTCATATTCATTTTTATAATATTTTACTTTTTCATTCATATAAGCATCAAAACTTTCTAACAGTCTGATGTAATCTGCTTGTGGAATAAACATATTAATAAATGGGGACAAAAATTCTGCTTTCAGCGAATGATAAGTAAAACCACCCCAGCAATGATTTGATATGATGCTTACCTTTTTGTTAACAAACTGCACATATTCTTCCATGTCAAACATTGGCAGCGAAAATACCATTATCGAAAAAATTCTGTCCGCCTCTATTCCGATACTTACCAACAATGCCTTCATTTGTGCAAAATTCTGTTCCTGACCTGCAATCAAAAGATAATCCCACTCCTGTTGCAAAATATTTTCGATGGTAGTCACTGGATACCCATCTACATACTCCGCATAGATATCCTGCGTTCCGATTCCAATAACTTTTATCTTTCCGAGCAATTCCTGAAGTCTTATATGATTTAACGCACTCTCGTATGTTGCACCTGCATAAATAATTGCAATCTTATACATTTTTTCTCTCTTCGAACATTGTATATTTTCTTCACCGTTTTACAGAAACCCGCTTACTGTATGCAAATGGCAGCTTCTTTCCTTTTACCCTGTCATAGAATGCCTGCAGTTTCTGTGCACCGTCATTATCTCCCGCTGCTTCACACCATGGGATGACTTTTCGAAGCACTGTCGCCTTATCATAGCTTCCGTGCAAAATCATTAAAAGAAGTGTCTCCGCAGAAATTCTTCCTTCCACCACTGCATCCTTTAACTCTGAATAAGCCGCACTCTCCATTTCGCACTCTACCCGGCGCAAAAGAAATCTTACGGTTATGTATTTCTGGCAGGCTGCCTCATAGTCACCTGTCTTATCAAAAAAGTGTTCTTTTATACCACACTCCTGCTCTTTTTCATAGATTTCACACATTACACCATACAGTTCTAACGCAGAATTTTTCATCTGGTTTTTGTGATACAACTCTATGATTTTTCCAGCATCTTCCCAATTCCCCACATCAATTAGTCTGCGCACCTCATCTGCCAGCGCCTCGCTTAGATTCTCCCATTCCTCCTCATAGACGAATGAAAATCCATCCTCCTCCGTAAAAAAATCCGGATACGTTTCAAGTGCAATTTTTCGATTCTCATCATAATGATTCAACTTTGCAAAACTACTGTCGTGAATCACCCACGGTGTCTTCTGATAAGGAACCAAGATATGATATCCTGCTTTACGCATCTCAAAGGACTGCGATACATCATAAAAATCAAAGTTCACAAATAAATCTTCCCGCCATGCCACATCATACTGTGTCGCGATCAAAAGTCCGTCCACCGCATCCACCAGACAGTCTGCCTGCTGTGCCGGGTCGCAGATGAGCTGATATGCAAAATCCGGCTCCCTGCAATCCACAGTGCCCTCATTCCACGCAAGGTAAGCAACTCCGGTTTTGGGCATCCCGCATCCGCCGACCATTCCAATCATGCCGACATCCGGTGCACTACAAAACCGCTCTAACAGATAAAAAATAAACTTCGATTCTTTGATAAACACATCATGGTGCAGATATACTTTATATTTAGCGTCACTGCTCTGCATCCCGGCATTGTATCCTGCACACATCGATGGTGCATCCTCAATGCCGATGACATCCCGCTCGAATCCTTCCGGCAGAAGCAGCCTGTTTATGTAGTAGCAGCACTCATTAAAATATAATTGATTGTTCGTGCATATGATAAATGCGATTTTATTTTCATTCATGTATTCTTCTCCACTCTTATCTCCACTATCACTAATTCCACAGACTGCAGATAGAATACTTTGATGACATTCTTTTTTTCAAAAAAGCAGTCGATGTACTGTGTTTATCAGATGTAAAATACCCAATCGCATCCAAAATTTCTACACAGCAGTTTCCTGCATTTGAAAAAAGTTCTCTTCCCTTTTCAAAAAAATCAGAATAATACTTGGGAGATGACAAAAACCTTTCAACATCTTTTCTTAAATCTTTTTTTGTTGTTTTAATAACATAATCCATCGGATTCGCATATCTGCTTGGCGTACAATCGGGAATAAGCCAATCAGCAACCGCAATACTTAACTTACCAAACATTAATGCTTCCGCCATAACATTGGATTCATCAGAAACAATAATGTCGCTCATTGCAAGTGCTGTCATGATACTTTCCTGCGGCTCAATGTAATATACATTTTCATATTTACCCTCATGAAGTTCTCGCATTTGCCGTATATTCTCAGTAATATTAGAATACACCTCTGACCAGTCGGCCTGCTTGATAAGCAAATTCACATTTAAAGAAGACAATGCCTTAATAAAGTCATCCTCTTTTCCGTCATTCTCCCATGATGGTGCATAAAGTATCGAAATATCATACTTTAAATTTAACTTTTCTTTCAAACTGCTAACACGCTGTGCAAGTTCAGGAGACGATACCAAATCACTTTTAGGATAACCAAATTCATATGTTCCACATCTTGGATTGACATAATAATTAAAGGCGCATCTGCTCCACAGATTATTCCAGAATTTTCCTGGAAGAATCCCAATGTCAAACTTATTCCAAGGCTCATACTCCCAGATGTTTGGTTTATGTCCCTGTGCCAGATCATGCAGAAGAATCACAGAAAATCTTGAATTTTCAGGATGACATACATGCTGACAATAAACACCAATTTCTGCCGGTGCAAAGATATCCCTGGTAAAAGACACTCTATATCCCCGGGCTTCAGCCTCATCTGCAATCGGTTTTAAATTATAATATTCACCCATATCGGTATAAAAAAATGTAATATCCTTTTTACATGGGACAAAATTTTCTGTCTGGCTAAAATTATTCACTGTTGCTGATGTATGTTCCAGTAACTGATTTTGAAAGATATTTAAAAATTTTTGAAAATCATGAACTAATTCGGCATCGTGCAAAGCGGGTGTCAGTATAGCAGATACTAATGGCATATAGGTATATAAAACTTTAGCCGAATAAAGTAACTGATACAGCAACGCTGATTGCTGCATTGAATCAGGAATATCACATTCAAAAAAAGGCACGGTTTTTACATAATCCATGGATAATAACAGGGTAGATAAATCGCCATATATATTTACATCATTTTCAATGCTATAAGTTAATAACTGATTTCCACCAAAAATATGTTCATCAAGTACTTCCCGGTAAATTCGCTCAGGATGTGCAAGGATTGTATTATCTGCCTCAATAAAATTTCGACTGCAAACGACTCCATCAACAGAATCATTCTGGCTAAGTAGTAAAAGCAAAGCCCGAATACGGTTGCTGTCATATTTGTGGTTACAGTCGCAAAAGCAGATATATTGACCTGACATACTGGTAAAACAATGATAAAAATCTTCCAGCAAATTATCTGCAGACAGAACTGTAATTTCAAGATTTTGATAATTATTGTATCTGTTGATATTATCACAACATGCTTGTTCATCCTCATCCGGCTGTTTTATGTAAATAAGGCTTACCAATGGCTCTGGTGTAATACGCAAAGAAGATAAACTAGTAATATAAAAATCATCATAGCCAAAAGATGATTTGTAAATTTGCAGACATTCAAGCATAGCTTTATCATCGTTAGATAAAATACATTGTTTTGTTAACTGCATCATTTGTTCTTTAATAGACATATCGTTCATAATATTTCTCCCTATATCGTCAATTTTCTGTAATGTCAGTCTGTCCACAAGCATATTCTACAATACCTAAATCTCATCAATCAAAGTAATAATCTCCTTAATTGGCATCAATCTGTCATCGATTTCTTTCGCTCTGTGATATGTCAGAATATCTGTAGCTGTTTTCTGCATTGCTGGAAACGCACTGCGCATAAGCTGATTTGCATAAATCACAATGTTGACCCCATGTGCCTGCAACTCACTCTCATAGGTGGCATTATATGAGGTTGGCACAACAACGATCGGTGTTACCGCATCCCTATTACGAAACTTATCACAAAATTCAAAGATTTCATCCGGTTCTTTTTTCCTGCTGTGGATCATGATTCCATCTGCACCTGCTTCCACATAGGCAGATGCCCTCTCTAAGGCGTCATCCATACCCTTTTCTAGAATCAGGCTCTCAATGCGGGCAATAATCATAAAATCCTGTGTGCGCTGTGCATGCTTTCCTGCGCGGATCTTGGCAGTAAAGTTCTCGATGCTGTCCTGCGTCTGCTCTACCTCTGTCCCAAACAAAGAATTTTTCTTTAATCCTGTCTTATCTTCGATGATCACGGCAGAGACGCCGATGCGTTCCAATGTACGCACATTGTATACAAAATGTTCGATCATTCCGCCGGTATCACCATCTAAAATGATCGGCTTTGTCGTCACCTCAAGTACATCATCTACGGTACGCAGTCTTGACGACATATCTACCAGTTCAATATCCGGTTTTCCTTTCGCAGTGGAATCACACAGACTTGAAAGCCACATTGCATCAAACTGATCGATCTCCCCCTGGTTTGCCACAACCGTTTTTTCGGCTATAAGACCAGTCAGCCCACTATGCACTTCCAAAGTCTTTACGATAGGACATAATTTAAGTA
>ENA-OURZ01004316-OURZ01004316.1-human-gut-metagenome-genome-assembly--contig:-NODE-4316-length-10935-cov-1.978676_pt1 | contig 10935 bp, 7 predicted proteins | sample MGYA00242073_ERZ509195 | MGnify/ENA primary metagenome ERZ509195 (study PRJEB26280, sample SAMEA2338837) | human gut metagenome | biome: human gut; feature: human-associated habitat; material: faeces...
GTCGTCGCACCGGAAAACGCCCGCATAGTTATACTTACCTTTCTTGAAGGGAATGACCGCCGAGTTGAAAATGCTGTTCGACGTCGAAAGCGCGTCGCGCGGGATGATCGGATTGGCCGAATAGCGCCACATCACTTCCTTGGAGCCGGCGGGACGATCCTCCCACGGCATATCCGGCATGGCCGGGCCTACGATTTTCAGGTTGTTGTCCATAGTTTTACGTTATCTGTTTATTCGTTGATCAATTCTTTGTCGACCTCCTCGGCTGTCACCTCTTCAGTATCGGGATAGGTGAAGGGAATGCGCGCGGCAAGCAGGAAGGCGGGAACCGTGGCCAGCAGCGCCCACATGAAGAAGTAGTGATAACCGCCCAAGCTGTCGCAGAGCCAGCCGCTGATCATACCCGGAAGCATCACGCCAAGGTTGGCAAGCGACGACCCGAAAGCATAGTGAGCCATCTGGTGCGAACCAGGCGCCACCTGCTGCATAATAAAGAGTGTAAGCCCCACGAAGCCAAATCCGTAACTGAAATATTCGAACACGATGGCTGCGCAGATCAACACGGGACTCGAAGGCTGAAACCATGCCAGCAGCGCATAGACCACGAACGGAACGTTGAAGATGCAGACCAGCGGGAACAAGGCGCGCCGCAGTTTGAGCCATGAAATGAAATAGCCGCCCAGAATGGACCCCACGACGAAGGCGATCACGCCGAAGGTACCGTAATAAAGTCCAATCTGCTGTTCGGTAAGCCCCATGCCCTGCTGATCGAGCGGAGCGTTGAGGAACAGCGGTACGATCTTGATGACCAGACCTTCGGCGAAGCGGTAGAAGAGGATGAATGCGAAATAGATCCAGATGTATTTCTTCTTGAAGAACTCCAGAAAGATGCGCTTCGTTTCGCGCATGGCGCCGCCGAAACTGTCAGCATGGGCCGTCGCGGCGCCGCCCGAAGGCAGCATGCGGATGTGGTACAGCCCCAGCAGGAAGAGAATGCCGCCGCAAAGGCCCATCACGGTCATCCACGCCTGCACGATTCCGACATGGTCCTTGAGCGCGCCGGCCAGATAGACCAGTCCGCCCATGGCGAAGACCTTGGCGATGTTGTAAAAGGCGCCCTGCCAGCCGATGAACTTGGCCTGCAGGTCTTTGGAAAGTTCGGTGATATAGACGCCGTCGGTGGCGATGTCGTGCGTCGCGCCGCTGAAGGCCACGACAGCCATCAGGGCGATGGCATAGGGGAAAAAGTTGGGAAGCGGAAGCGACAGGGCGACCAGCGCAAGTCCCAGACCCGAAACCAGCTGCGTGGCGACGACCCAGAATTTCTTGGTCCTGAACATCTCCATCAGAGGACTCCAGAAGGGTTTGAGCGACCACGGCAGGATAATCAGCGAGGTCCAGAGCGTAATGCGGGCATCGTCGATACCCAGCCCTCGGAACATCAGCGTCGCTACCATGTTTACGATGATGAACGGGAGCCCCATGGCAAAATAGACCGTGGGGACCCATGCCAGCGGCGATACTTTTCGGGAATTTGCAGACATCGGTTCTTTTTAGGTTTAGGTTAGAATTGATATAAAGACAGATCAACTTTTTGCAGCCGCAGAGGTTGTTGCTCCCGTTCTGCACCTTTGTTTCTATAAATTTGTTATTGTGAAATTCCGGAGTTCACGATCCTGACCGAGGACAAAAGCAGCAAAAAACCGCGATACGGCCAAACGCCTATTCGATCGGTTTGATCTCCGCCTCCCACCCCGTCAGCGTCGAAACGTAGGGAATCAGCAGCATCGCCATCTTGCGATGTCCCGCATAATTGGGATGGGCCGACGATCCGAGTTCGCTCCCGTCGTTGCAGTAGCCGGGCAGGATAGCCGCGAAATGGAGGTTCGGCACGACGGCGGACTGACACAGGTCACGGATATAGGTGAAGGCCGGTTCGCTGACGCGCGGCGCCACGCAGAGGATCGGCATTTCGTCGCCGTAAGCGCCGCGCAGGGTTTGCAGGATACGGGTATAGGCGACCGCAAACTCATCGCGCGAAGGATGCGGCAGGGTCGAAAAGTCGTTCGACCCCAGATTGATGACGACCAGATCGGGACGGTACGGCGACGCCGCGAAGTCCCACGCCGGTTCCGCCGCCTCGTCGAACGTATTGGCGATGCGGTCGGCCATCGTATTCTGCGAAGTGGTGTTCTTATCGCCGTAATTGCGCGCCGCGCCGCGTCCCGAATGGGCGATCAGCGTATAGTCGGCGCCGAAATAACGGGCGATGATGCAGGCGTACGCCTTGTTGCAGTTCTCGGTCTGGGGTTTGAACGGCTCGTCCTTCGAAAGCCCCTCGGTCCCGTAACCGCAGGTCAGCGAGTTGCCGATAAATTCGATATGCCGTCCGGGCGCGGGCGCCGCAGGCAGCAGACGTCCTCCCCTGTCGAGCAGGAAGGCATGGATCGTCGTGCGCCCCTGCTCGCCCTCGGTGCGCTTCTGCATCCGCACGGTATGTTCGCCGCGGCCCAGCTTCTCGGCCAGCACTACGACCGAATCCGTCCCGAACGTCGTAACGACGCCGGCGTCACGGCCGTCGACGGTCAGGTTGTAGTAGTTCTTTTTCGTATCCGAAACGCGCATGGCCAGCGAACCGCCCGTAAAACGGCACTCGAAGCTGGTTCCGCTCCAGTCGAAACTCACGTCGCCGCCGTTTGTCTGCGTACGTCCGACATAGCGCACCTCGGACGACGCGGCGGGCACCTCCGTCCGCTTCTGGGCGGAAACGGCGCCGGCGCACAACAGCGCCAGCACCGCAAAAATCAGCCGTCTGCTCATTGCTTCGCCTCCGCTTCATAGGCGCTGACGGCCCGCTGCAAGGGTCCCCACCAGTCGCGGTTGATGATATGCACGATGTCGAACACCATCAGTCCGTCCGATTCGCGGAGATTCATCTCCACGGCCCGCTTGAACTGGGTCGTATCGCGTTTGTAGTCCTCGACGTACATCCCGCCGAAGAAAGGTCTGCCGCCCAGCAGACGGCGCGAATAGCGGCACCCGCCCTCGACGCTGAGGTGGTCGCCCTTCGACATTTCGCTGTCGGTCTCGTTCTTGTGCAGGCCGTTGCTGCGACGGTACTCGTCAACGGTCACGTTCCAGTAATAATTGCCGTTGGTGAAGATGTCCAGCAGTTCGGCATATCCGTAATTCTTATATTCGGGCGTGGCCCATGCGAAGTCCTGCGAAGGATCGTACGTATTGCTGGCCCAATTGACGCCCACTTCGAAATAGGACGGATACCACGCGCCCGTATAAGCGCCGAATTTCAGACCGGGCTTCACGGCTTTCAGCTCCTCTTTGGTGCGTTTGAAGAAGTTGTAGATCACCGACGCGCGCCACTCGATCCACTGCTTGAAATAAGGGCCGTCGATGCGTTTCCAGCCGCCGTCGCCGTCCTCCTCCCACGTATAGATATCCTCCGGGAAACGATCCAGCTTTTTTCCGATATAAGCCTCGAATTTCCCGCGTGAGAAATCCGAGAAGTCGGACTGGATATTGTCATAACGGCCGCGGTCGAGCAGCAGGCCGTCGAAATCGTACTTCTGCGCCACCTCCTTGAAAATGGCGATTTCGTGATCCTGAACGGCAGAAAGCGCGGGATTGGCGAACAGCACCTTCTTGTCCGGAATCTCCAGCTGGGGCACCAGTCCCCTGCCGGGGACATAGTTCACGGCCTGCCATTCAGGATGCCCGTCGTAGATCAGGCCGCGGCGGAATACGCCGTTGCCTTCGGCAAAGGTGTTGAACGAACCGTAAATCTCCAGTCCGGCATCGTGCGCGGCATCGACGAAAGTTCCCACAAAGTCGAAATCGGGACGGGTAAAGCCCTTCCACTCACGAACTTGCGGCGCATATTCGCTGGGATACACCACTTCGCTCGAAGTGCCCTTGACGTCGAGCACCAGCGCCGTCATGCCGGCCTCCCGGCACTTGTTCACATAATAACGGATCGAATCGGGGTAACTGAAACGCACCCAGTTGGCCGAACAGTCGAGCCACATCAGTTTGGGTTTCACCCCCTCGGCGGCACTCCGGCAGCCGGTCGCACCTGCCGCGGCAAAGGCCAGCAGGCATACAGTCAGCAGTTTTTTCATGGAAAATTAAAAGCTATTTTCGTTTGTAGTTTCCGTAAATATCGACTTCGGCCGCATGGAAAGGATCGGCCACCGCGTCGATCAACAGCGCGCATTCGAGCCGCGTGAGCGGACGCGCCGGATCATAACCGGACAGCAGTCCGGCGGCGGCACGCTCCGTCCGCGCCGCAACATCCCCGGCCGGCTTGCCGAGCGCTTCGGCCAGCATCGCCGTCAGGAGCGCCCCGTCGACCGGCGTTTCCCGAACGGAGGAGCGTACCGACGGATAGACTTCACGCAGCCCTTCGCGCAGTTCGGATTCCGCGATCGTCAGATCGGCGTCGAACCAAGTCTGGTTCTCCCAGCCGACGTTGGCTCCGCGCCCCTTGAGGATTCCGGTCACGCCGATCCGCTGCATCGCCCCGAAGCGCGGATCACCGGCCGGCAGGTCGAGGTACGGCAGCAGGTAGCCGCCCGCATCGAGCACCGCCTCCTGCACCCTGCGCACCGCGACTTCGGACGGATCGACGCCCGCCGCCGCGGCCAACGCCGCCAAGGCTCCCGTTGCCTGCCCGATCTGCAACACGACGGGTTGCAGGCGCGTGGAGCCATTGACGAGGTTGGTTACCGAAACCGATTTTTCGGCTACGAGCAACCCCGGAAATCCTGCGGGAATCACGATGCCCAGCGGAAAACCGTACGAGGGGATGGGATGGAAATAGAGGTCGGGCAGTTCGTCCCAGCCCGAATAGCGGGTATGGTGCTGATCGACCGGATAATCGCCCACGCCGACCGCCGTACGGTAAAGCGTTCCTGCGTAGGGGTCGGTGATGTCGTTGAGCGTAAAACGCACGGCGCCGTGAATGCGCCGCGACTCGCGGTGATAGGGAATGAACGGCAGCCGGTCGTCCGTAGGGAACTCGTCGTCGGCCAATCCCAACGTATTGAATCCCAACTCATGCTGGAGGAAATAGACGAATGACAGCGTATGATTCTTGGCCCTGCGGACGGCGTCGGCCCGCTCTTCGGGCGTCATGTCGATCATGTCCACGTAGTAATCGTTGCCCTCGATCGGCCAGTTGATCATGTATTTGCCGTTGGGCAGTTTTCCGTAAGTGATCATCATCTCGCGGGACCACATGCGATGCGGCTCCTTCGGAGCGACGCAAAGATCGTTCACGCAGCAGCAGGCAAAAAGCGACGGATCGTACCCGTCGGGCCGCGGAATCGTGACGTCGCGGCCATAATCCTTCAATACGGCGACATAGGTCAGGTCCTGCACGATGCCGTTGGCTTCGGCCGGGGCAATATCCTCGTGCGTGACGGCCGACGAATCCATGCCGACGTCATAGGGGACGCCCGCCATCCGGGCGACGTCGCCCAGCTCCGTCGCATCGACGAGCACGTCGGCCTCGACCTGCCGGAGCAGGCCGTCCCGCCGGACACCCAGCCGCCATACATCCTTTTCGCGCTCGGCCGTCTCGGCCGCCGAACGGTACCACACGGTGAGCTTCGGCTCCCCGGCGACGAGCCGCTTGAAAATGCTGTCGCCCACCGAAGGTTCGAACAGCACGTTGCTGACCCACCCCGTCATCAAGGCCGAATCGCAGCCGTAATGCCGGGCCAGTTCCGTCCGGAACTCGTCCCAGATGCCGCCGCGCAGGCGGTAATTGCCGTCGGTGGCGCTCACGCCCGCCGAGGTGAGCATGCCGCCGAGCCAGTCGAACTCCTCGACGATCAAGGTTCGCGCCCCCATGCGGGCCGCCTGCAGTCCGGCCGCCGTTCCGCTCGCTCCCCCGCCGACGATCACCACGTCGTAACGCTCGGCGGAACCGCATGCAAACAGCCCCAAGCACGCCAGCAGCTGCAAATATTTCAGTCCGGTAAATCTCATATTCGGTCGTTTATTTCAAATCGACTGCGGCCCGGCTGATCCGCCCGAAGCGGTCCGTAGCCGACACCTCGACGCGCTTCGCCCCTTCGGGCAGCGCGACGCGGTAATAGTGGTCCGAAATCGAAGGATAAATCCATTTGTGGTCCATCTGACTGGTGTCGGAGTACATCTGTTTCGCGGCGGGATCATAAGCCTGAAACCGCTCGGCGGGACCGCACGGCACGCCGTCGATCGTAAACTGGACCTCCCACGCCGGGTCGCTGGCCCAGATGTTGGCCACGGCGTACCCTTCGAACTGGGGATATTCGCGGCCGCTGTAAATTTTCATCTGGTAGTCGGCCGGATAACCCGTCGATTTGTAATACCAGTCGATCCGGTCGCCGTTCACCTCATAGACGCCGTACCCGGCGGGCGTGCCGTCGGTGCAGAGCGGACCCTGCCACCATGCGCCGCTCAGGGCGGGTGTCACATGCTCGTAGAGGCCGGGCGCGATCGGCTGGTTGAAGGTCGTATGGGTATGGCCCGAAATGATATGCGCCCGGTAGGGTTTCAGAATTTCGTAAAGCCCCCTGTGGTTGGTCATCGTCGATCCGGCGCGGTCGTAGCGGAACTGCTTGCGGTCCTGCTCCTCACAGGTCGAAGGGATATGCAGGCAGACGACCACCGTCGAACCGGGCTGCACGCGGGCAAGGTCCTTTTCGAGCCAGCGCATCTGCCGCTCTTCGAGATAGCCGATGTAAAAATAGTCGCGCCCGATGAAGAAGTTGTCGTCGAGCACCACATAGTGGATGCGTCCGACGTCGAACGAATAGTAGACCGGGCCGTACATCTCCTCGAACTTCGAGAAGGAGGTTTCGTAAGAGCGTCCGTAAACCTTCATGTCGTGGTTGCCCATCGCGTTGCGGAACGTGATTCCCGTACGCTCCATCACTTCGTTGTACCGGCCGTAAAGCGAATGGTCGTGCGACACGATGTCGCCGCAGCAGATGCCGTGGAAAGGCATGCCGCCGTAACTGCGGACCGTAGCGGCGATGTCGTCGGCCGCCGCCGCGAGTTTCGCAAACTCCTTCGGCGCCCATATCTGCGGATCGGCGATGGCGATGAACCCGTACCGCGAGTCGTCGCCCGCACGGCGGAGCAGCGTAAAATCGCAGGATTTGCCGTCGGCGGGCAGCGGGTGGAAATAGCGCACCACGCCCTTTTCCACCGGAGCGTCGTAGCCCGCAGGCACGCAAACGAAGACGAAGCGGTTGTCCGCACCGGCTTCCAGACTGTAATTTCCTCTTTTGTCCGTGCGCGCGAACTCTTCGCCGTCGGAGACCCAGACGCCTTCCACGCCCCGGCCGCCGCAAAGGACGCGCCCCCTGACTGTGACGCTGCCCGCGGCCCATGCGCAGACACACCACAACGACAACAGAATTGTCAGTAAATATCTTTTCATCGTTCCGTATTTTAGCGCTGCTTGCATTGTTCGAGAATCTGCCAGCACTGGAACAGTCCGCGCGGCACATGGAAACATCCCTTCCACTTCCCGCCCTTGAGCGGCAGCAGCACCTCGCCGCGGCGGTTCAGGTAACCGAACCATTCGGGATGCTCCGCGTCCTTGAAATGCGCCCACGTATATTCGTGCAGTTTCCCGAACCACTCCAGACACTCCTTCGATCCGGTCAGCTGATAGCCCTTGATCATCGCAATCGCCGATTCGATATGCACCCACCAGAGCTTCTGATCCCATTCCAGCTCCACGCGGGGCGCGCCCTTGCGGTCCAGAAAATAGAAAATGCCGCCGTACTCCTTGTCCCAGCCGTATTCGGCGGTATTGAGCGCGATTCTCACCGCTTTGTCGATCAGCGCACGGTCGTCGAGACGCACGCCGAGGTTCATAATGAACCACATCGCTTCGAGCGAATGTCCGGGATTCATCTGACGGCCCTCGAACGTATCGGAAAGCCGTCCGTCCTCCGTGACGTTCTCGACGATCAGCCCCAGCTCTTCCCGGTAAAACACCTCCATCACTTCGTGCAGGCACTCCCCGATGGTGTCGGCCAACAGTTGTTTGTCGATCATCGGCTCGATCTCCAGCGCCATGTTGCAGAGGATCATCGGCAGGGCGAAACTCTTGAGCGAACGCGTTCCGGGATAAGCCTTGCACCACTCGCCTTTGGGATTGGCGCGTTTCTCCAGAATCCGGTCGAAAGTCCGCTTTGCGATCAGGGCATACTCGTCGCTACCCGTCGCAACGGCGACCTGCGCAAAGGCCATCGCCGCGAACGTATAGGAGAAAATATTGTAGGGCTGCACCAGCGGGCGGCCTTCGCGCGTCAGCGCAAAATACCAGTTGTAGTTGCCGTCGTGGCCGTATTTGCGCAGGAACTCAGCCCCCTGCACGGCGCATTCGAGCCATTCGGGGCGACGCTCCACCTTGTTATAGAGCATGGCGAACATCCACACTTCACGACCCTGCAACCAGATGAATTTGTCGGTATCGTAGACGCTGCCGTCACGATTGAGACACGTAAAATAGCCGCCGAATTCCCTATCTTGCGATTTTTCGAGCCAGAAAGGCAGTACGCCATCCAGCAACTCGGTTTTGTACTGTTCCGCTAATCTTTTGAAATCCATAATCTTATCTGATTTTATATTGTTATCTTGTCCAGTATCGTTCGATCTCTTCGAGCGTGCGGCCCGACGTTTCCGGCACCGCCTTCCATATCAGCAGCATATAGGGCACGCACATCGCGGCGAAGAGGAAAAAGGTCCCCGCCGGCGTCAGATTCGCGAGCATCCACGGCGTAAGCTGCCCGACCAGATAGGTCCCCGCCCAAAGCGAGAACCCCGCGATCGACATCGCCGCGCCGCGCACGCGAATCGGATACATCTCCGACAAAAGCACCCAGACCACGGCGCAGACGGAGATGGCACAGCAGAAAATATAACACAGAAACGCCGCCAGCAGCACGCCGTCCGGCATCCCCGACCGCTCACCGGTCAGGAAACAGGTCCCGATAAGCAGCAGCGACAGCACCATGCCCGACACGCCCCAGTAAACCAGCTTCTTGCGCCCTACGCGGTCAATGATCGCCAGCGCCAGCACCGTCGTAAGCATATTGACCGCTCCGACCAGTATCTGGGCGAACAGCGAGTCGCTGCCCGACCATCCGGCCCGCTCGAAAATCGACGGCCCGTAGTAAAGTACGGCATTGACGCCCATGAACTGTCCGAGAATGGCGATCGCCGTGCCGACAAGCACCGCCGTCCGGATGCCTTTCGACAGCAGGAGCCGCCACTGCGGGGTCTGCCCGCCGCCGACGGCCGTCTCGATGGCCGCAAGTTCCGCGGCGGCTTCCGCCCGGTCGCCGTTGATGCGGCCGAGCACACGCAGGGCGCGGTCCGTATGTCCGCGCAGCACCAGCCAGCGCGGACTTTCGGGAATAAAGAAGATGATGACGAAGAAAAGCAGCGCCGGAAGAGTTTCGGCCCCCAACATGCCCCGCCACACTTCATCGACGAAGATCCGCTGCACCCACGCCGTTTCGAAACCGGCGGTCTGTCCCATGCGGAGCAGCAGGTAATTGACCGTATAGGCCGCCAGAAATCCCATCGTGACGGCCAGCTGGTAAAACGAGACCAGCATGCCCCGGCGGCGCGCCGCCGACACCTCGGAGATGTAAAGCGGCGAGACGATCGAAACGACGCCGATGCCCAGCCCGCCCACGATCCGGTAGACGACCAGCTGCGTGAAATCGGCGCAAAGGGCGCATCCCACGGCCGACACCGTGAACAGCACGGCCGAGACGAGCATCGTCCGCCTGCGCCCCAGCCGGTCGCTCAGCACGCCCGAACAGAGCACCCCGGCGATCGAGCCGGCCAGCGCGCACCCCACATACCATCCCTGCTGCAGGCTGTCCAGCCCGAAGCGGGCCGTCACCAGCTCGACGGTGCCGGAAATCACGGCCGTGTCGTACCCGAACAGGAGTCCGCCCACGGCCGCCGTGACCGCAAGAAAAAGCATGTAGGATATGTTGCCGCGCCGTTTCATGGAGTATATTTACCGTTTCCGGTAAGGGTTGTCGATTTTAAAATAATCGCAGTAGCGATCGTAAAGATGTCCCGCCTGCGGATAGGCCGAATTGGGACTCATAAAGTGCGAGAATTCGAACGTGATGACGTTCTGCATCCCGGCCCGCCGTGCAGCGTCCAGCTTCAGCAGCAGTTTCTCCCATTTGATCGGCAGGAAGCGGATCGGCATGTCGCGGTCGAACGACTCGATGTTGGTCCAGCACTCCATGCCGTACTTGTCGGCCAGCGCCTTGTTCACCACCAGATAGTCGTACAGCTCGTGATAATCGACCTGCCCGTCCTGAAACGCGAGGATGTCCACCGCTCCGGCGACATTGCCCAGTATCTCGTTCCACTCGCGGCGGTGCTCTTCGACCGAAAGGGCCTTGTCGCCCGCCATCACCTGATCGGTCTTGATGCCGTGGATGTAGGGCGAAATCATCGTTTTCAGGCCGCCCGAAACCGCCTTGGCATGGCGGCCCACTTCCGCATAGATGCGCGACATGTTCTTGGTCCGGCGGCTGATCTCCTGCGACAGATACCACCCCTGAAACGACTCGTGGTGGCCGTATCTGGCCCACACCTCGTCGATCAGTTTCAGGTTCAGGTCTATCTCGCGCTGGAAGAGGCCCTCCTGCCAGTATTTGCCCGAATCGTACATGCCGAAATAGAACGCCATGCCGTATTTGTCGGCCAGCGTGAGGAACATCTCCACCAGATCGACCGGTGGATAGTACACCTCCTCGCTTTCGAGCAGGCACTCGAACGGCGCGGCGATCCACCGTCCCAGCCCGGCGCGGATCAGCACCACGGTATTGATCCCCATGTTTTTCATCGCCCGGAAATCGGCGTCCCACTCCCTGACGC
>ENA-OURZ01004318-OURZ01004318.1-human-gut-metagenome-genome-assembly--contig:-NODE-4318-length-10930-cov-8.355678_pt1 | contig 10930 bp, 10 predicted proteins | sample MGYA00242073_ERZ509195 | MGnify/ENA primary metagenome ERZ509195 (study PRJEB26280, sample SAMEA2338837) | human gut metagenome | biome: human gut; feature: human-associated habitat; material: faeces...
CAGAAGTAACCTTTGGATACCGGATGCTCTACGAACAGTTTTCCTTCCGGAAACAGCTCGCTGACAGCTTTGTAAAGAATGAAGCAGAGGGAACGGACATAGGTGCGCATGCCTGAGGAGTCACGTATGTCGAGAAACTCTACATCCTTATTGTTGTATACACGGAAATTCAGTCCTTCGGAACGGTTGTTGACTTTTGCACTGACTACCTGATAGGGGAAATTTAGATTAAAACCGTAATAAATATCCAAAAGTGAGCTCCCTATAGGGAATTCTTTAGAAATATTATTATTTTTGCAACAAATTTGTAACATGTGTTTCATGATGTCTCGTTTTTAGTGGGTTGACACGTTAAATATAGGACATTATAACACGTGAAGGAATGAAACACCTTAAATAATTAAAGATGGAATATTCTTTTTATGATTTTTTAAAGCTACTCGGCTCATTGGCACTGTTTCTTTACGGAATGAAGATTATGAGTGAGGGGCTTCAAAAATTTGCCGGTGACAGACTGCGGAAAATATTGACCGCAATGACAACCAACAGAGTGACCGGTGTGTTGACGGGCGTGCTGATTACAGCACTTGTACAATCTTCCTCTGCAACCACGGTGATGGTTGTAAGTTTTGTCAATGCGGGGTTGTTAACGCTTTCACAATCCATAGGTGTCATAATGGGTGCTAATATCGGTACGACTGTTACGGCATGGATTATTTCAGCTTTAGGTTTCAAGGTGGACATTGCCGCCTTTGCTCTTCCTCTTCTTGCTTTCGGCATTCCTCTCCTCTTCTCTCAAAAAAGTAACCGCAAGTCTGTCGGTGAATTTATTTTCGGTTTCTCATTCTTGTTCATGGGGCTTTCCTATTTGAAAAACAATGCTCCTGACTTGAGCCAAAATCCTGATATGCTGTCATTTGTGCAGGACTATACCGACATGGGCTTTATCTCCATACTCCTTTTTGTGGGTATCGGTACGGTGTTGACCATGATTGTGCAGGCATCTGCGGCAACTATGGCCATTACGCTTATTATGTGCGCCAACGGCTGGATTAGTTTCGAATTGGGGGCAGCACTGGTTTTGGGAGAGAATATCGGTACAACCATCACGGCAAACCTTGCGGCGCTGACCGGTAATACGCAGGCGAGGAGGGCTGCTTTGGCTCATTTGGTATTCAATGTGTTTGGTGTGATATGGGTGTTGTGTCTTTTCACCCCCTTTACCGAGGCTGTGTCATGGTTCGTAGAGAACGTGATGGGTACTAAAGATCCGGCTGTGGCCGTATCCTTCAAGCTTTCGGCATTCCATACTTGCTTCAATATCTGCAACGTGCTGATATTGATATGGTTCGTGAAGTTTATCGAACGTACGGTCTGTGCCATTATTCCAATGAAGGAGCAGGACGAGGAATATCGCTTGCGCTTTATCTCGGGCGGTATGCTTTCTACGGCAGAGCTGTCCATCTTGCAGGCAAGCAAGGAAATACATCTCTTTGCCGAACGTACCCGCCGTATGTTCGGAATGGTGCAGGACTTGCTGCATACGGAGAAGGATGATGATTTCAACAAAGTGTTCAGCCGTGTGGAGAAGTACGAGAATATCAGTGACAGCATGGAGCTGGAGATTGCCAATTATCTGAATCAAGTGTCCGAAGGGCGCCTGAGTTCGGAAAGTAAGTTGCAGATACGTGCCATGCTGCGTGAAGTGACGGAGATAGAGAGCATCGGCGACAGCTGCTATAATCTGGCACGTACCATCAATCGCAAGCGCCAGACCAACCAGGATTTCACCGAGAAGCAGTACGAGCATATCCATTTCATGATGAAGCTGACGGATGATGCCTTGGAGCAGATGATTGTCGTGGTGGAACATCCGGAGCATGCAGGCGCGGATGTGAACAAGTCCTTTAATTTGGAGAACGAAATCAATAATTACCGCAATCAGCTGAAGAATCAGAATATCTTGGATGTGAACAACAAGGAATATGATTACCAGATGGGTGTTTACTATATGGACATCATTGCGGAATGTGAAAAGCTGGGCGACTATGTGGTGAATGTAGTGGAAGCCAGCAGCGATATAAAAGAAAAGAAAGCGTCTTAGGACGCTTTCTCAAATTCTTCTTTGCCTACTCCACACAAGGGGCAAACCCAATCTTCGGGAAGGTCTTCGAAAGATGTTCCCGGTTCTATTCCATTTTCAGGGTCGCCCAATTCAGGGTCATAGACATAATCGCATACAGTGCAAATGTACTTTTCCATAAATTTCCTTTTTAGGTTTATTCTCCTATAATAACGTTTAAAAGCCCTTTTTGTTCTATTGTTGAACAAAAATAGTTTATTTTTGTTCTCTATTAAAACAACATTTTATGAAAATGACCGACAAGCTGTTCAGGGCGATTATGCGGAATCTGCATGCCTACGTACTGCTGATAAACCGCGACTTCACTGTATTTTACACCAATTACTACGATATTACCGGAGTTGTAAAGCCTGCCGAAACCAGACGGGTGGGAGATATTCTGCGCTGTAACAATGCCTTGTCGGCAGCAGGAGGTTGCGGCACTCACGATTTGTGTGAGCACTGCCCCGTGCGGAATGCCATAGAGAATGCCTTTGTGGTGCAGAAGAACTTCACGGATTTGGCAGCTATTCTGAATCTTAGGGATAGCGAAGGCAGAACTACGGAATGCAATGCTTATGTTTCCGGCGAGTATATGGAGATTGAGGACCGCGACTGCATGGTGATTACCGTGCATGACATTACCCGACTGAAACAAGTGGAAGCTGAATTGAAACTGGCACGTGAGAAGGCAGAGAATGCCGACCGCTCCAAATCGGTGTTCCTGGCGAATATGAGCCATGAAATCCGTACCCCGCTGAACGCAATTGTCGGATTCTCGGAATTGCTGGCCTCTGCATCGACAGACGAGGAGAAGACACAGTTCCTGGAAATTGTGCAAAGTAACAATGAAATGCTGCAACAGCTGATTGCTGATATTCTGGACCTCTCGAAGATAGAAGCCGGAACATTGGAATTTGTGTTCTCGGATGTGGACATCAACCAGATGATGTTCGATTTGGAACAACAGTTCCGTATGCGGGTGGCCGAGTTGGGTAGTGGAGTGCAGATTGTCCGGGAGGCTTCTGAGAAGGAATATACCATGCATACAGACAGAAACCGGCTTGCACAAGTGGTATCCAATTTTATGACGAATGCCCTGAAGTTCACCCAGGAAGGCAGTATTACCCTCGGATTCAGACCCTATGAGGAAGGTCTCTATTTCTACGTAAAAGACACGGGAACCGGTATTCCCCAGGAAAAGTTGCCACATGTTTTTGAACGTTTCGTCAAGCTGAAGCAGGAAAAGAACGGTACCGGACTGGGACTCTCCATTTGCCAGACCATTGTCCGCAAATTGGGGGGCGAAATAGGCGTGGAATCGGAAGAAGGGGCAGGTTCGACTTTCTGGTTCACATTGCCGTGGGAGCCTGCAACCAGACCGAAACTGGTGAGGGAAAAAGAGAATCAATGACAGTCAATTAATCACTAATCATTATATAGGTATTGTTTTCCCGGATTATTATTGTATTTTTGCGTTCCAAAATTAAACCTAAAGACTTGCATGACTGCAATAAAGGATGATTACTATCATGTCGGACTGACCGACGAACAAGTGCGGAAGAGCCGCGACGAACATGGAGTAAATTTATTGACGCCTCCTAAACGGCCTTCCTTATGGAAATTGTATCTGGAGAAGTTTGAGGACCCCGTAGTAAGGGTATTGCTGGTTGCCGCTCTGTTTTCTTTGATTATTTCCATTGTAGAGAATGAATATGCCGAGACTATCGGCATTATAGTAGCCATTCTGCTGGCTACCGGTATCGGTTTCTTCTTTGAGTATGATGCCGGAAAGAAGTTTGACCTGCTGAATGCAGTGAACGAAGAAACTTTGGTGAAAGTAATTCGTAACGGACATGTGCAGGAGATTCCCCGTAAAGATGTAGTGGTGGGTGATATAGTGGTGCTGGAAACCGGTGAAGAGGTTCCGGCGGACGGTGAATTGCTGGAAGCCATTTCCCTGCAAGTGAACGAATCGAATCTGACCGGTGAGCCGGTAGTGACGAAAACTACCGTAGAAGCTGACTTTGACGAAGAGGCTACGTATGCTTCCAACCGCATTTTGCGCGGTACAACGGTGGTGGACGGACATGGCACCATGCGTGTGGAGGCTGTGGGCGATGCTACGGAAATCGGTAAAGTGGCACGTCAAAGTACCGAACAGAATACGGAACCTACTCCGCTGAATATTCAGTTGACCAAATTGGCCAATCTGATTGGAAAGATTGGCTTTTCCGTAGCGGGTCTGGCTTTTCTCATTTTCTTTGTAAAGGATGTGGTACTGGTCTATGACTTTTCTTCATTTCATACCTTCCGTGATTGGCTGCCGGCCTTGCAGGCTACTTTGCAATACTTTATGATGGCGGTTACCCTGATTGTGGTGGCTGTGCCCGAAGGCTTGCCGATGAGCGTGACACTCAGTCTGGCGTTGAATATGCGTCGCATGCTCTCCACCAACAACCTGGTGCGCAAGATGCATGCATGCGAGACGATGGGAGCCATTACAGTGATTTGTACCGACAAGACCGGTACATTGACCCAAAATCTGATGCAGGTGCATGAACCCAATTTCTATGGTTTGAAGAATAACGGGCAGCTGGGGAATGATGACCTCAGCAAGCTGGTAATGGAAGGTATCAGTGCTAACTCTACTGCTTTTCTGGAAGAAGAGGTGACTGGCGAGAAGCCGAAAGGGGTGGGTAACCCCACGGAGGTGGCACTGCTGCTTTGGCTGAACAGCCAAGGATGCGACTATCTGGCGCTGCGTGAGAAAGCTACGGTTATCGACCAGCTGACTTTCTCTACGGAAAGGAAATTCATGGCTACCCTGGTGCAATCCCCCCTGATTGGGAAGAAGGTGCTGTATGTGAAGGGAGCTCCCGAGATTGTTTTGGGTAAATGCAAGGATGTCATGTTGGACGGCAAGCGTGTGGATGCGGTGGAATACCGTTCTACAGTGGAGGCTCAGTTGCTCAACTACCAGAATATGGCCATGCGCACACTTGGCTTTGCATTCAAGATTGTGGATGATGCGGAAGCGTCTGATTGTGTGTCATTGGTTGCTGAAAATGACTTGTCGTTCCTGGGTGTGGTTGCCATCAGTGATCCTATCCGTCCGGATGTGCCTGCGGCCGTTGCCAAATGCCAGTCGGCAGGTATCGGAGTGAAGATTGTGACGGGAGATACACCGGGTACAGCTACCGAGATAGCACGTCAGATTGGTCTGTGGAAACCGGAGGATACGGAAAAGAACCGCATTACGGGAGCTGCATTTGCCGAATTGACGGATGAGGAGGCATTGGACCGTGTGATGGACTTGAAGATAATGTCGCGTGCACGCCCCACAGACAAACAGCGTCTGGTGCAACTGTTGCAGCAGAAAGGTGCGGTAGTGGCTGTGACGGGTGACGGCACGAATGATGCTCCTGCGCTGAACCATGCGCAAGTGGGACTTTCGATGGGTACCGGGACCTCCGTTGCCAAGGAGGCCAGCGACATCACGCTGCTGGATGACTCCTTCAACAGTATAGGTACGGCCGTGATGTGGGGACGTTCTCTATATAAGAATATACAGCGTTTCATTGTTTTTCAACTGACTATCAATTTTGTGGCTTTGTTTATCGTTCTCCTGGGTTCACTGGTGGGTACGACGCTTCCTTTGACCGTCACGCAGATGTTGTGGGTGAACCTGATTATGGATACGTTTGCGGCCCTGGCCCTGGCGTCCATTCCACCCAGTGAGAGCGTGATGAAGGAAAAACCGCGTAAGAGTACGGATTTCATTATAACCAAGTCCATGAGGTATTACATTCTGGGAATGGGGTCTGCCTTCCTGGTGTTACTTATGGGAATGCTCTTCTGGTTTAACAGTGAAGAGGGGGGGATGACTACCTATCGGTTGACTGTGTTCTTCACGTTCTTTGTTATGCTTCAGTTCTGGAACTTGTTCAATGCACGTGTGTTCGGCACTTCGGACTCGGCGTTCAAGGGTATTTCCAAATCTTATGGCATGGATCTGATTATACTTGCCATTTTGGGCGGACAGATACTGATTGTACAGTTTGGTGGAGCTGTATTCCGCACAGTGCCGCTCGATTTTATGACTTGGATGACGATTGTCGTTTCTACTTCGTTTGTTTTGTGGATAGGTGAACTGGTTCGCCTTATCCGACGTTTAACACAGAAATAGTGATGAAAAGAAGAGGAATCAAGAACCTTATTATTGATTTTGGCGGAGTTCTGATTGATTTGGACCGCCAGCGCTGTTTAGAGAATTTCAGAAAGCTGGGATTGCCGGACGTGGAAGTCATGTTGGACCTCTATCACCAGCAGGATTTCTTCCAGAAATATGAAAAAGGGTTGATTACCAGTGCGGAGTTCCGGGAAGTGATTCGTGGAAAGATAGGGAAACCGGTGACTGATGCCCAGATAGATGACGCCTGGAACAGTTTCCTAGTGAGTATTCCTACTTTTAAATTGGATTTACTGTTGGAACTGCGCAAAAAATATGTGGTCTATCTGCTGAGCAACACCAATGAAATCCATTGGCAATGGTCGTGTCTGCACGCGTTTCGCTACAAGGCTTTCCGTGCGGAGGACTTTTTTGAGCATATCTATCTCTCTTATGAGATGAAGATGGCAAAACCGGATGCCGATATATTTCAGAAAGTACTGGATGAGACCGGTATTCTTCCCAACGAGACTCTTTTCATTGACGATTCTGAGGCCAATTGCCGGACAGCGGAGGCGTTGGGTATTTCTACCTATACGCCAAAGGCCCACGAGGATTGGAGACATGCAGTTGTTTTGTGAAACATCGGACATTGGTTCCCGTCCAAGTGTAGCCACTATCGGTTTCTTTGACGGAGTACATCGGGGACACCGCTACCTGATAGAGCAAGTGTGTGCGGTAGCTGCCGGGCGTGGGCTTGCTTCGTCGGTCGTGACTTTTCCGGTACATCCGCGTAAAGTGATGCAGGCCGATTATCATCCGAAGTTATTGACCACTTGTGATGAGAAAGTTTCCCTGCTTGCCAAGACTGGGGTGGATTATTGCATGATGCTTGATTTTACTCCTGAAATAGCCCGGCTTTCGGCACGGGAATTCATGTCCATACTGAAGGATCGCTATCAGATACAAGCTTTGGTAGTGGGGTACGACCATCGTTTCGGGCATAACCGCAGCGAGGGTTTTGAAGACTATGTGCACTATGGTCGCGAATTGGGTATGGAGGTGCTTCTTGCGCGCGCGTATTCTTATAGTAAGGAGACATCGGTAACGGAGGTTACTGTCAGCTCCTCGGCTATTCGCGGTCTGTTGCTGGAGGGAAACGTTTCGGAAGCTGCCGAGTATCTGGGATATGATTTCTTTTTGGACGGTACGGTTGTCGGTGGCTATCAGGTGGGGCGTAAGATAGGTTTCCCTACGGCTAATCTCCGTGTTTCCGATCCTGACAAGCTGATTCCCTGCGATGGTGTGTATGCCGTCCGTGTCTGTGTTGAAGGCAAGGAGTACGGCGGTATGCTAAGCATTGGCTACCGGCCTACGTTGGAGAACGGACCCGATCGCAGTATTGAGGTCCATATATTCCGGTTTGATGCTGATATTTATCAGCAGCCGATGCGTCTTTCCTTTGTGCGCCGCACCCGTCCTGAACTGAAATTCGACAGTATAGAAGAACTTATTGCCCAGCTTCACCGTGACGAGGTGGAGATTAAATCCATTCTTTCTTTATAAACATAAGGCGAGGTCATTTATCCCCTTGCAGTTCTATGTATTTTCCCGTTTGAAGTGTTTGTTTTCTGTATATTTATCGTAAAACGCGTTTTTTTTATTGTTTTTCGATAAATATTTTCTGTTTTTCTTTGTCATATCAAAAAAAGGCCTTTTATTTGCATATCGAAAAACGATAAATGATTATCGAAAAACAAAATAAAGAACTAATAAAACAATAACGGTATGAAAACTTTAGTAATGACAACAATCTTTGTAGTGACAGTAGTGATAAATGCTTTTGGTGGTAATATCCAGGAAAACTTTGCCTATAATGAAGTGATGAACGGAAATCAGGTGGAGTCCCAAATTGTATATAAAGTAGAGAACGGTAAGTTTCTGCAGAACCATTTGAAATACAATTTCACCTATGATGCCCAAGGGCGTACGATACAGAAGGAGGCGTTGAGATGGAACGAGATTGAGCAGGCGTTTGAACGCTTCTATTGCTTGAACTACAATTATACAGAAGCCGGTACGGATGTGGAATATGCCTTGTGGGACAACAAGACGCATGCCTACTCCGATGTGAAGGAAAAAGCTGTTTATCTGCAGGCGGGAGATGACATCAACTACTTGAGTTACAAATGGAGTAAGAAGGACAACGACTGGAATCTGTTGGTGGAACATGCCACTGCGGAGGAAGACGTATTGCTCCTGGCAGTAAAATAAATGAAGAACAATATAGAAATGAGGGAGGGGTTTAGGTTATGAGAAGAGCATTCATGAGTATTACACTATTGGTATTGTCACTTTCTACAGTGATGGTGCTGCTGATGGGACTTGTTGCCACAGCTTGACAGATTGACAGAGAAAATGTGTATCTTTGCGAACTTTTAGACGAATAGAACAATGAAAACGGCAATAAAACTAGTATTGATTTACTTTTTGATGCAGATTGTAGGAGCACTGTTTGCAGGACCTTTCTGTCTGCTGTATACGTATTTCGCTTATGGAACTTTCGACATGGACAAGGCTGGTCAGATTGCTGTGGCGCCTACCATGCTGCTGGGCTTTGTTTTCATGGGACTGTACTTGTGGCGCAAGAACTACCTGACGGGAGACAAGCATCTGTATTCTCCGGTGTCAGTCCCTTATCTGGCATGGAGCCTGCTTGCCGGAATGACTTCCATATGTATAATAGGTCTTCTGATGTCCGAACTTACTTTTTTGCCCAATTTGTTGGACCAGACATTTGATATACTGCAATCCGGTTGGCTGGGTATTCTCTGTATTTCTGTTTTGGGACCCGTACTGGAAGAACTGCTTTTCCGTGGTGCCATTACCAAGGAGCTGCTTCGCAGATATAGCCCGGCAAAGGCTATCTTGTTTTCCGGGTTGATATTTGGTATCTTTCATCTGAATCCGGTTCAGATAATAGGTGCTTGCCTCATCGGTTTCTTGCTTGCCTGGCTTTATTATAAGACACGGAGTCTTATGGCATGTATTCTGATACATATCATGAATAACGGCTTGTCTGTCTATCTGAGCCTGAAACATCCTGAAATGGAGGATGTGACACATCTGCTGAGTAACCCGTATGTACTGGTTTGGGCAGTGGTTTTCATATTGTTGCTTCTACTCTCCTTGAAACAACTGAATAAATATAATATATCTGATACTAATACAACAACTGAATTATGAAAAGAAGATTGAACATTCTCTGCCTGGTGGTAATGCTTGTACTGAGTTACTCGGTATTGGAGCAGGGGTACTATATCTTTCTGGGAGCCAAGATGGGGGCGCAGACCGGACTGGAGCTGGGAAAGAAAGGGAGTGACATTGCTGCCTACAAGGAACTGATGAACCTAAAGGTTGTCAACCTGATACCTTCTTCCATGGAGTCGTTTGATTTCTTCAGGGATTCCGTCTACAATGAGAAAAGCAGGAGTTATGTGCCTGCAGCCTACTCTTCGTTGATGGTCAGCGTAGATTCTCATGATTCTGTCGGGAAAGTGGTGGCAAAGTATTTGCTGATATATCTGCATTTGGGCTTTTCCCTTTGGGCGGTAGTATTGTTTATCCGCTTGATAATCTCTATCAACAAGTCCGACATCTTCAACTGGCGGAATGTACGTCGGCTGCGTCGATTGGGAATGGCACTGGTTGTCAGCTTCTGCTGTACCTTTGCGTCATCATATCTTGATTTTATAGGTATCGATACCGTATTCTCGCTGCATGGTTACGAGCTGAGCCTCTCAGAATTGGTGAGCACTACCACGCTGGTACTTGGGCTTTGTTCGCTGATTGTAGGTGAAGTGTTTGCCATTGGATTGAAAATGAAGGAAGAGCAGGATTTGACGATTTAATAATAAGAAGAACGGACAGAGATATGAATAAAATCAGAGTATGTGCCTTCCTGGCTTTGGTAGTGTTTATTGGTAGTGTTGTAACGGATATGTTTAGTGGATTTATGGACGGCTGGAATGAGGCGGGCGACCAGAAGGATTTTCATGCCTTACCCTCTGTGTCACTTTTGGTGCGGGCAGATGATACGCTGCCTGCTGATACTTTGATTAGTGCGGCACAGGATACGCCCATGTATTGCAATACAAGTGAGGTATCGGTGCAAGGTTTCCGTAGTACGAAGTGGCGGTGGGTATCGTTCTTGCTGTTTCCTGCGGGACTGTTTGCGCTTTACGGGTTCTATAGTGTGGCGCGGCTGGTGCTTACTGCCACGAAAGGCGAGGTGTTTGTGCACAAGAATGTGCGTCGGATGCGCATCTTTGTCTATGCGCTGATTTCGGTGAGTCTTTTATTCGAGTTGCAGCAATGGGGCATCTATCATGACTTGGCTTCTCAAGTGCGGCTGGAGGGATACGAGGTGTTGCCTTATTCTTTCAAGTATGCTTGGTTCAATTATATGCTGTTGGCATTGTTCACCGAGATATTCGCCATCGGCGTGAAGATAAAGGAAGAGCAGGATTTAACGGTTTAATGTGGGGGGAGGATTATGAAAAAGATAAGTATATTGGGTATCCTGGCTATATTGGTCATTGTTGCAGAGTTTACCTATGCGATGATAGCAGGCTGGG
>ENA-OURZ01004330-OURZ01004330.1-human-gut-metagenome-genome-assembly--contig:-NODE-4330-length-10912-cov-2.820024_pt1 | contig 10912 bp, 6 predicted proteins | sample MGYA00242073_ERZ509195 | MGnify/ENA primary metagenome ERZ509195 (study PRJEB26280, sample SAMEA2338837) | human gut metagenome | biome: human gut; feature: human-associated habitat; material: faeces...
TGTCGGCAACATAGGTACCGGACGGATCGAGATCGTGATTGTTCGGGTTGATTTCGCCGTACTCGATGCCGCAGGTGTGGCACCGCGCCCGTTCATGGCAGTTTGCGGGGGAATTGAGCGAATGCTCGCAGATACAACCGCAGACCGTGCAGATGCCTTCCTCCCACTTGTGGTATTCGTAAGGATATTTCGGCTGACCGCAGCAGCTCCATTTGCTGTGGTGTCCTGCGTCATCGCCCCAATCCTCCACATTCCAGACATCCGTTGCCCCCTCGGGATGCGTGTTCCGGTCATAATCGCCGTATTCGTTGCCGCAGACCTCGCAGATCGCACCGCTGATACAGGTCGCCTTGCCGCCGGTATGCGGGAGCAGCTCTCCGCGCTGCAAAAGGACTACGGCGTGGACGGCTTCAAGTTCGACGGCGGCGGGGCGCAGTTCTATCTGCCCGCGCAGGAGGCTTCCGGCCGCAGCGCCGCGGACTTTACCGCCGCGTGGTTCGATTTTGCCGCACAATATGCTTATAATGAAGTCAAGGACACCTGGAAGGCGGGCGGCAAGCCCCTCAACCAGCGTCTGCGCGACAAAACGCACGCCTGGGACGGGGAGGGCTTGTCCTGCATACTGCCCGATGCGTTCAACGCCGCGCTGACCGGCCATCCCTTCCTCTGCCCGGACATGGTGGGCGGCGGCGAGTGGACGAACTTCGAGCCGGGCCATGTCATCGACCAGGAGCTGATCGTCCGCTGTGCGCAGGTCTCCGCGCTTTTCCCGATGATGCAGTTCTCCGTCGCCCCGTGGCGCGTGCTCTCGCCCGAAAACGGCGCGCGCGTGCTCCGCGCGGCAAAGCTCCATCAGGCGATGGGGGAGAAGCTCTGGCAGTGGGTGCAGCAGAGCGCCCGCACCGGCGAGCCGATCCTCGCCCCGATGGCATACGCCTTTCCCGGCTGCGGGATGGAGGAGATTGCCGACCAGTTTGTGTTGCCGGACGGGACCATCGTTGCGCCCGTGCTGCAAAAGGGCGCGCTGCAGCGCACCGTCCGGCTGCCGGAAGGGAATTGGCAGGATGAGAGCGGCGCGCACTTTGCGGGCGGAGAGGTCACCGTGCCGGTCGATCCCGACCGCCTGCCCCGCTTTTTCCGCATCGGGTAAACGAAGCGGAAAGAACGCGCCCTGCAAGAAACGGACTTTTCTCAAAGATATTCTTTCTAACCTCTTGTAAAACGCGAGTCCTTCGTGGTAAAATAGATTGGTTTGTGCGGGGAAAATCTGCACGGATCGAAAATAACATTTAAGTGGAGTGAAATCCAATGCGCGAATTTGACGTCATCGTCGTCGGAGCGGGTCCGGCGGGCATCTTCACCGCTCTGGAACTGCAAAAGGAAGCGCCGCAGGCGCGCGTGCTGATCGTGGATGCGGGCAGCAGCATCGACCGCCGCAACTGCCCTGCGCGCAAGACCGGCCATTGCGTGGGCTGCCAGCCCTGCGGCATCATGCAGGGCTGGGCGGGAGCGGGCGCGTTCTCGGACGGCAAGCTCTCCCTGTCGGAGGAGGTCGGCGGCAACCTGCCCGACTATCTGCCGCGGCAGACGGTGCGCGATCTGATCAAATATTGCGACGACCAGTATCTCGCCTTCGGCGCGCCCGATCTGGTGCACGGCCTCAACGACCCCAAGGTCGATGAGTTCAAATACGAGGCCAGCAAGTACAACATTCAGCTCGTCCCCTGCCCGGTGCGCCACATGGGCACCGAGTATTCCTTCGAAGTGCTGCGCGCGATGTACCGCAAGCTGTGCCAGAGCGACAACTTCACCTTTCAGGAGTTCACCACCTGCGAAAATATACTCACCGAAAACGGCGCCGTCACCGGCGCGATTCTCAAAAAGAAGAGCGGCGAGACCGAGCAGGTCGCGGCGAAATACGTCGTGGCGGCTCCCGGCCGCGCGGGCGCTTCGTGGCTGACCGGGGTCGCTCACGGCGCGGGCATCTCCACCCTCAACAACGAGGTGGACATCGGCGTGCGCGTCGAGGTTCCCAATTCTGTGATGGATCACCTGACCAAGCACTTGTACGAGGCCAAGCTGGTCTATTATTCCGACACCTTTGAAAACAAGGTGCGCACCTTCTGCATGAATCCCGGCGGACTGGTTTCCGAGGAGCATTACGACGGCAAGATCGCGGTCGTCAACGGCCACAGCTATGCCGATGAGGCGCGCCATACCGAAAACACCAACTTCGCCATGCTCGTCTCCACCAAGTTCACCAAGCCTTTTGACCAGCCCACCGAATACGGCAAGTACATCGCGCAGCTGGGCAACATGCTCACCGGCGGCGGCATCATGGTGCAGCGCCTGGGCGACCTGCTCCAGGGGCGCCGCACCGACGTCTCCCGCCTGAAAAAATCCACCACCATCCCCACCCTGACCACCGCGGTGCCGGGCGATCTGTCTTTTGTGCTGCCCCATCGCCACCTGACCAGCATCATCGAGGCCATGCGCGCCTTCGATCACCTCGCGCCCGGCCTTTACAGCAAGAACACCCTGCTCTACGGCGTGGAGGTCAAGTTCTATTCCTCCAAGATCACCGTGGACGACAAGTTCGAAACTGCCGTGAACAACTTCTTCGCCATCGGCGACGGCGCGGGCATCACGAGAGGTCTGATGCAGGCCTCCGTCACCGGCGTGGTCGTCGCCCGGGAAATCGCGAACCGCCTGTAAGGCAATGCAATCAAAGCCGCCCCTTTATCAGGGTACAAAGGGGAAATAAACAGAGGCCGTTGCCCCTGGAATCTCCCCCGCGCAAAGGAAAGCCTCAATAAAAGCCCCTCGCTTTCGGAATTTTTCCGAAAGCGAGGGGCTTTTGCAAAAGAAGGTTTTACTCCGCCGCGCGGGAGGATTTCTGCCTGTCCGCAATCTTCAGAAAAACGAAGCCCAGCGCGAAGAACACCGTCAGGCACGCGACCGCCACATTGATCGAGCCGCCTAGGAGCTTGACGGCCGCCAGCACCGCGGAGCCGAGGAAGGACGCGCCCTTGGCGAAGATGTCGTAGATGCCAAAGTATTCGCCGGAGTTTTCCGCCGGAATGATTTTGGAGTAGTAGGAGCGGGAGAGCGACTGGATCGACCCCTGGAAGCATCCCACGCCGAAGGCCAGAATCGCAAAGTGCAGCAGGTTTTTCAGCGTCAGCGCGTACAGGCATACGCAGAAGTAGCCCGCGATGCACACCAGGATCAGCTGCGCGGTGGTGTATTTCTTCGAGAGCTTCGCAAACACCAGCGATCCGCCAAAGGCCACCACCTGCGTCGCCAGCAGGAAGATCACCTGCCCTACGGTGTTGAGGTTCAGGTCGGTGCCGATGTTGATGCAGTTGTCGATGATCGTGCCCACGCCGTCGATGTAGAGGAAGAACGCGATCAGGAAGAACAGCACCTTTTTGTCGTGCAGCGCGATGTGGCGAAGCGTGCCGAAGATTTTGCGGAACGCCGCGCCCACCGATGCGCTCTCGCCGGAGGAATAGTTCTTTTGCGTGTAGCCCAGCAGCAGCGGCACCGTCACCATCAGCCACCATGCCGCCGTGACAAACACGCCGATGCCGCGCGAGAGCAGCGCGGGAATCAGCCCGACCATGTCCGGCCCCAGCACATAGGCGATCAGCGCGATCAAAAACGGGATGCACGACCCCAGGTATCCCCACGCAAAGCCGTTGGAGGAGACCTCGTCCATGCGGTCCTCCGTCGTGATGTCGCCCAGCATCGAATCGTAGATCGTCAGCGACGCGCTGTAACAGATCTTGGTCACCACAAACAAGATTAGGAACAGCAGCCAGCTCCACGCAAAGCCCGTCAGCACGCAGAAGATCATGCCCAGCGTCGCCGCGGAGGTGAAGTACATCCTTTTTTTGTCCTTGTGGTCCGCCAGCGCGCCCAGCACCGGCCCCAGCAGCGCCACCGCAACGGTCACGATGGAGATCGCCAGCGAGTAATAGGCCGTCGCGTTGTCCGAGCTGATCTGTCCCGGCGCATGACCCACCGCGATGCTCTTGAACCAGATCGGGATCAGCGAACAGGCCAGCATCGTGTAGGCCGAGTTGCCCACATCGTACAGCACCCACGCAAGCTCCTGCTCGGTCAGTCCCTGAAACGCCTTGAGTTTTTTCAGCGCGCGAATCAGTCTCATAATGTCTCCCCGCTTTCCGGCTCCGTTCCCTCAAAGTTGTAGCGGAACAACGGGTCTAAGTTCCGCTCGCCTTCCAGAACGCCGCCCAAGTTTTCAATGAATGCCTTTGCCCGCCCCCTGGCCAGCCCGTAGCGCCGCAGAAGCTCTGCGTTGCTGTCCGCACAGGCGGGATTGCCGTTTGGGTTGATCACCAGCCCGTGCATATCCTCATAGTTCCCGGTGAGCTTCAGGACCGCATAGATCAATTTGCGCTTTGCTCCGCTTTTTGCCAGCAGCATCTTGTTTTGAAAGATCATGCTGCGCAGCGCTGTGCGCACGTTATCCGCCGTCACGCCGTCGTAAAACGGCGCGATGACCTCCGCGTTCTCCCGGCTGGGCACGATGTGTCCCGTCAGGCAATGCGTCACGGGGTTCAGCCCGTCTGCGATCATCAGGCTGCGGTCAAATTCGCCCTCGATCTCCGTGTGGCTGATCCCGCTCTCCCGTATTTTTTGATTGACATAGGCGTGGCAGCTCACATCCAGCGCAAAGTGGCACAGCACGCCGTAGAGGTAGGCCAGCTCCGCCTTGCCGCTCTGCCGCAGAATTCCCGCGGCGCGGAGAAAAAAGTCTCTGCCCGGCCGCTCGTGCGCCTCGAACCCCACCGCACTGACCGCGTTGGGCTGCAAGGCGTGGTAGTAAAACAAGATGTCCGGCCCGTGCAGACCGATGTCATAAAGCGGACGGAAGGCGTCGATCACCGTCCGGCATTTTGGCAGCAGTTCTTTGTAAACCTCCTGCCCGAAACGAAAATGTGCGTAGGTGGATGGCATCCCCGCTGGCCTCCTCTTTCCCCAAAATCGCTAGGAGTGTACCGCGCCTGCGTCAAGATCTTTTCAGGTTTGCGTAAAATCACGCTGACTTTACCGTTTGCATCGCTTCTATAGGAAGAATTATACCAGAAAAGCGTACCCAATGACCATCCCCAAAATAAAAAGGCTCCCCTGTGCAAGGGGAGCCGGCGCGAAGCGTCTGAGGGGTTGTTTCACTGCGCGCCGAAACCACCCTTCCGTCTCGGCTGCGCCGAGCCACCTCCCCTTAGGAAGGGGAGGCTTCGGTTGCAGCGGGCTCCCCTGTGTAAGGGGAGCTGGCGCGAAGCGCCTGAGGGGTTGTCTCTCTGCGCGCCGAAACCCCCTTTCCGCGCATACAAAAAGGCTCCCCTTTTCAAAAAGGGGAGCTTTTTCAACGAAAATCAGGCCAGCATTTTGCGGATGAGCAGGAAGAGCGTGCCCTTCATCTCGTCGATGTCCACCGGCTGGTGCTCGATGATGCAGGAATAGCAGAGCGAGCCGAACATCTCAAAGATCGCATAGAGGATGCGAAGGCTTTCCTCCCGCGAGTATTTGGCCAGGCAGGGGCTTTGCACCCAGGCGTTCAGCTTCTCCAGCAGCGGCGCGTCCTCTTCGGCGCTTTGCAGCTTTTCGCGGATCAGCGACCAGGAGAAGTTCTTTTCCATCATCCGCAGCTCCGCCGGGTTTTCCTTGAAGTGCTCGATGACGTGCTCGAGCAGCAGCAGCAGCTTTTCCACGAAGTCCTGCTCCGCTCGGACGTCCTCCGCTGCGGCCGCTTCCAGCACGACGTTCCGCCCCAGGCGGTAGATCACCTCCGAAAGCAGCGCGTCCTTGTTCTTGAAGTAGAGATAGAACGTCCCCTTCGCCATTCGCGCCCGCTCCACGATCGAATCGACCGAGGTCGCCTCCTGCCCGCGCTCGAGAAACAGCTCGTGCGCCGCTTCCAGCAGGCTGTTGCGCTTTTTTTCCTTTTTTTGATGCAGAACGCTCATATCCGACCTCCGAATGAATGATATCTATTCTATTATAATCCATTTATCAGCTTTTTCAATGCGATTTCATTGTTTTCTAAATTTAACACAGAACTTCAATCGAAATGATTGACTGTCAGTCAGTTTATGGTATAATATTCGACGAAATGACTGATGGTCATAAAATGACCGAAAGATCGGCGGGAGCCGGAGAGGAGATCGAAAGCGTGATCAAGTTTGGCAAGGCCGTGGTGAAATCGCGGTGGGTGATTCTGATCGTAAGCCTTGCGCTGCTGGTGCCGTCTGTGCTCGGCATGATCGGCACGCGCATCAATTACGACATACTGAATTATCTGCCCGAGGACATGGACACGGTCAAGGGACAGAACATACTGCTCGATGATTTCGGCAAGGGTGCGTTCTCCATGGTCATGGTCAAGGGCATGGAGGAGAAGGATGTTTCCGCCCTCAAGGAAAAGTTTGAGAGCATCGACCATGTCAGCTCCGTCATCTGGTACGACAGCATCCTGGATCTGTCGGTGCCCATGGAGCTGCTGCCGCAGAAGTATTACGACATGTTCAACAACGGAGACACCACCATGATGGCGGTGTTCTTCGACAGCGCGACCAGCGCCGACGCGACCATCGAAGCCATGCAGGAAATGCGCAAGGTCGCGGGCGAGCAGGCCTTTATCTCCGGTATGTCCGCAATGGTGACGGATATGAAGGAGCTGTGCGAAAAGGAAGAGCCGATCTACGTCGGCATCGCCGTGCTGCTGTCGTGCGTGGTGCTGGCCATCTTCATGGATTCGATCCTGCTGCCGGTGCTGTTCATGGCGTCCATCGGCATGGCGATCCTGCTGAACATGGGCACCAACTTCTTCTTCGGGGAGATCTCCTACATCACCAAGGCGCTCTCCGCCGTGCTTCAGCTGGGCGTGACGATGGACTATTCCATATTCCTGTGGCACAGCTACAAGGAAGCCAAGGAGACCATGGTGGGCGCAAGCCGCGAGGAGGCGATGGCCAAGGCGGTTGCCAATACCATCACCTCGGTCGTGGGCTCTTCCATCACCACCGTGGCAGGCTTTATCGCCCTGTGCTTTATGACATTCACGCTCGGCCTTGACCTGGGTCTGGTCATGGCCAAGGGCGTCGTGCTCGGCGTGCTGGGGTGCGTCACCACCCTGCCTTCGCTGATCCTGATCTTCGACAAGGCGATCACCAAGACGCTGCATAAGCCCCTGATCCCGAACGTATCGAAGCTTTCCCGCTTCATCGTGGGTCACGGCTGGATCTTCCTGCTGATTTTCGCGCTGATCATCGGCCCGGCGTTTTACGGCTACCAGCGCACGCCCGTCTATTACGACTTCTCCGTGGCGCTGCCGGAGGATATGCCCTGCGTCGTGGCCAACAAAATGCTCTCGGATGAGTTTGACATGGGCAATATGCACATGGCGCTGATTGACGCGAACCTGGACAAAAAGCAGGTCAAGGAAATGAGCAAAGAGATGGAGAACGTGGACGGCGTCCGCTTCGTGCTGGGGCTGGAAAGCGAGCTGGGTTCCGCCATGCCCGATGAAATGGTTCAGGGCAAGCTCACCGATGAGCTCAAGGGCGATAACTACCAGCTGATGCTGATCTCCTCGGAATACGGCACCGCCACCGACGAAGTCAATGCCCAGATCGACGATCTGAACGCGATCCTCAAGAAATATGATTCCACCGGCATGCTGATCGGCGAAGCGCCCTGCACCAAGGACCTGATCGAGGTCACGTCCCACGACTTTGACGTGGTCAACGCCATCTCGATCCTGTCGATCTTCGTCATCATCCTGCTGGTCACGCGCTCGCTGTCGCTGCCCGTGCTGCTGCTGGCGGTGATCGAGTTCGCCGTGTTCATCAACCTCGGTCTGCCGTTCTACACCGGCACGGAGCTTTCCTTCGTCGCGCCGATCTGCCTGTCCACCATTCAGCTGGGCGCCACCGTGGACTACGCCATTTTGATGACCACGCGCTATAAGACCGAGCGCCTCGGCGGCAAGACCAAGCGCGACGCGGTCGAAACCGCGCTGACGACCTCGATGCCTTCGATCATCGTCTCCGCCCTGTGCTTCTTCGCCGCGACCTTCGGCGTGGGTCTTTATTCTGATGTGGATATCATCTCCTCCATGTGCAACCTGATCGCGCGCGGTGCGCTGGTCAGTATGACGTCCGTCATCTTCGTGCTGCCCTCGGGGCTCATGCTGCTCGACCGCATCATTCTCAAGACCACCCTGGGCATGACGAAGATCCATAAGCGCGATGTTGAAAATCAGAAAGGGGTAAAAGCATGAACACGCTCAAGAAGAAGATGCTTCGCCGCGCGGAGGCCTGCGCGCTGTCGCTGATGCTGCTGGCCACCATGACGGGCTGCACCGTTTCCGCCGCGACCGAAAGCGCGGCTCCGGCCGAGAGCCAGACCACTGCGGAGAATACCGAAAATACGGAGAATACCGAAAATACGGAGAATACCGAAAATACGGAAAATACCGAAACCGCTTCCACCGAAAAGTCTGCTGCGACGGTCTCCGTCTCCAACGAAGCTGTCGATAAGGATGAAACCGTCTATGTCATCACCGACGCGGCGGGCGTTTCCCAGCAGGTCATCGTCAGCGATCACCTGCGCAACCCCAAAGGCGAGGCCACCCTGCGCGATGCTTCCAACCTCACCGGCATCGAAAACGTCAAGGGCAACGAAGGCTATTCCGGCTCCGCTTCCAACATGACCTGGAAGGCGAACGGCAAGGACATCTATTACCGCGGCACCACCACCGAGCAGCTGCCCTTTGAGGTCAGCGTCCGCTATGAGCTGGACGGCAAGGAGATCAGCCCTGCGGATCTCGCGGGCAAGAGCGGCCGCGTCGCCATGACCTTCAACTATAAGGTCAACCGCACCATGACGGTGCAGGACGGCGACGAGCAGGTTGCCGTGCCCCTGCCCTTCATGGCCATCACCGGCATGATCCTGGATAATGACCAATTCACCAACATCGAGGTGGACAACGGCAAGGTGCTCGACGACGGCGACCGCACCATGGTGGTCGGCCTCGCGTTGCCCGGCCTGGAGGAGGCGCTGGGACTGAATAAGGAAGAGCCCGCCGAAACCGCTGAAGCCGATGCCGATGCGGAGGAGGACGGCAAGGGTTTTGACCTCGACATCGACATCCCCGGCAGCGTCACCGTCACCGCCGATGTGACCGATTTCTCCCTTGACGCGACGATGACCATGGCCAGCTGCGATATGCTCTCCGACCTCGATGTGGACGACGTCAACTCCCTCGATGATCTGAGCGACGCGCTGGACGAGCTGACCGACGCCAGCTCGCAGCTTGTGGACGGCTCCAACGAGCTTTACGACGGCATCCGCCAGCTCTACGATAAGTCCGGCGATCTGATCGACGGCGTGAATGACCTAAGCGACGGCGCCAAGAAGCTCAACGACGGCGCCAAGCAGCTCAAGGACGGCACCACCGACCTTTACTTCGGCGCGGATCAGATCAACGGCGGGGCTTCCTCCCTGGCCGGCGGCCTGGGTCAGTTGTCCTCCAATTCCTCCGATCTCGTCTCCGGCGCGCGCCAGATCGTGGATGCGGTGTTTGCCTCCGCGACCCAGCAGATCAAGGATCAGGGCGTCCTGCCCGAAGGCGTAGACCTGACGCTGGAAAACTACACCGAGGTGCTGCAGCAGGTCTCCGACGCGGTGGCCTCCACCATCACCGAGGAGGCGGTCCGCGCGGGGCTCGAGCAGAAGGGACTTTCCGGTGCCGACACCCAGAACCTCGCGCTCTACATCGCGGCGGACATCAAGACCGAAAACGAAACCATGGAAGCCGCGGTCGTCCGCGCGGGCGCTAAGCTTCAGAACGCGCAGACCGTGCAGACCATCTCCGATTCCGAAGGCTCCCTGACCGAGAAGGAGCAGGCGGCGCTGGCGCAGCTCGTGCCCACCATCATGGCGGGCGGCGTGGATCAGGACACCGCGCAGCTCATCGCGCTGGTCGCCCTCAAGACCAGTCCCGCCGATCCCGCTTCCGGCATCGACAACGCGGTGTCGCTGGTGCAGGATGCGGCCTATGTGCAGGGCATGCGGCAGGCCATCGCACAGGATCCGAACGCGGCGGAAACCATCGCCGCCGGTATTGCGCAGATTATCAAAGAGAAGCAGACCGCCGTCGGCGGACAGTTTGCCGATGTGCTCGATCAGCTCAACAGCGTCAAGGAGTTCTATAACGGCTTGCAGACCTATACCGCGGGCGTGGATTCCGCCAGAGCGGGCGCGAATCAGCTCTCTTCCGGCGCGCTGGAACTCAAGCGCGGCGCGGAGAAACTCCAGGACGGCGCGGCGGAGCTTTACAAAGGCACGACCGATCTCTATGACGGCACGCAGAAGCTGTCCGAGGGCGGCGTGACGCTGCGCGACGGCGTCAAGAAGCTCAAAAACGGCGCGGGCGAGCTGCGCGACGGCATGGAGAAGTTCGACGAAGAGGGCATTCAGAAGATCACCAATGTGTTCGAGGGCGACCTGAACAATGTGGTCGACCGCCTGCACGACGTGGCTGACGGCGCGAACGCCTACAACAACTTCTCCGGCATCGCCTCCGGCGCGACCGGCAAGGTCAAGTTCATCTTCAAGACCGCAGGGATCGGCGACTGATCCTTTATACTGAATTCCGGCGCGGGGGCGCAATCAACCTCGGACGCAAGCCTTGCGTCCGGGGTTTTGTCATGCAGCTCCCTTTCGCCCGCCCTTCCGTCTCGGCTGCACCAAACGCACGAACTCCGGGTTCGCTTCGAGCCGCAGGGGAGGCTTTAGCGCAGCATCTGAGGGGCCACCCCCTTTGCATACACATCTTTTGAAAGGGTGCTTTTCACAGGCAAAGCCTCCCCTTGAGGGG
>ENA-OURZ01004332-OURZ01004332.1-human-gut-metagenome-genome-assembly--contig:-NODE-4332-length-10909-cov-2.875622_pt1 | contig 10909 bp, 7 predicted proteins | sample MGYA00242073_ERZ509195 | MGnify/ENA primary metagenome ERZ509195 (study PRJEB26280, sample SAMEA2338837) | human gut metagenome | biome: human gut; feature: human-associated habitat; material: faeces...
AATACATTCTGGAGAAAGGTACGGGAATCGAACCCGCCTCTGTGGCTTGGGAAGCGACCGTTCTACCGATGAACTAACCCTGCATATTAAGTTGTTGGAGCAGGGTACGGGAATACTCCGGCGGCTGCGCCGCCTCCGTGTCCCTGCGCATTTTCTTTTGGCTCTGCCAAAAGCTGCGATGCCATGCATCGCGCCATCTTACGATGGCAAAATGCTTGTGATCGAACCCGCCTTCCGCGGCTTGGAGGATACGGCGTTCTGCCGATGAACGAACCCTGTATAGTTTGCTTTGTTATCATACCATCTGCGGCGGAAAATTGCAACCGTTTTTTGTCGCAGGATTTCCGGTTGCCCGCAAGGGCGAGGAAATGGCACATTTCTTATTTTGCTATGCTTTTGCATCGCAAAAAATTGCCGAAAACGCGCGAAGCTGTGATAGAATGGTCTCATAGATTTGAAAAGCAGGTGACAGCGATGAAATATGCACTCACAAACGGCGTGATTCTCGACGGCTCGAAGGACATGCAGCCGCAGCGCGGGAAAACGGTTCTGACAGACGGCGAAATAATTACTGCCATCGTACAGGATGACGCGGACCTGAACGGCTATACGGTGATCGATCTTCAAAACCGGTATCTGATGCCGGGTCTGATTAACATGCACGTGCATCTGGCAGGCAACGGCAAGCCGCAGAAAAAGCAGCGCGACAATGAAGCGCTCGTCAAAAAAATCATGGCAAGCGGGCTGACGCGCGCCGTCGCCTACCGCATGGTGGCTGGCTTTGCAAAGCTGGAGCTGCTCAGCGGCGTGACGACCATCCGCACCGTGGGCGGTCTCGGCAGCTTCGACACGCGGCTGCGCGACGAAATTGCCGCAGGATGCCGGGTCGGTCCCCGGATTCTCGCTGCCAATCAAGGCATTTCCGTCCCCGGCGGGCACATGGCAGGCTCGGTCGCCGTGGCAGCGCACTCGAATGAGGAGGCGCTGCAGGTGCTGGCGCAGGCGGAGTCGGAAGGCGTGGACCTGGTGAAGCTGATGATCACCGGCGGCGTGCTGGACGCAAAGGAAAAGGGCGTGCCAGGTGCGCTGAAAATGCCGCCAGAGATGGTCAAAGCCGTCTGCGATAAGGCGCATGCGGACGGCTACACGGTCGCCGCGCACGTCGAATCACCCGAAGGCGTGAAGGTTGCGCTGCAAAACGGCGTCGACTCCATCGAGCACGGCGCAAAGCCGGATGATGAAATGATCGAGCTGTTCAAACGCCGCGGTGCGTTTCTCTGCACGACGCTCTCGCCCGCGCTTCCCTACGCGCTGTTTGACCGCAGCGTCTCCAATGCCTCCGAGGTCGAGCAGTACAACGGCAACGTCGTCTTTGAAGGCATCATCGAGTGCGCGAAGGCGGCGCTGGCAAACGGCATTCCGGTCGTCCTCGGAAACGACGTCGGCTGCCCGTGGATCACGCAGTACGATTTCTGGCGGGAGCTGTTCTATTTCCATAAATATACCGGCGTTTCCAACGCCTTCGCGCTCTACACCGCGACAAAGAACGCCGCGCAGCTTGCCGGGCTCGGCGATGTGACGGGCGCGGTTGCGCCGGGACTCTGCGCCGACCTGATCGTCACAAAGGACAATCCCCTGGACGATCTGCGCGCGCTGCGCCATGTCGAGCTGGTGATGGCAAACGGTCGGTTGTTTGACCAGCCGAAATTCAAAACCAACCCCATCGTCGCTCAGCAGCTCGATCGCTATCTCACCGAATAAAGCACTTGCACAAAAAGGACCACCCCGTGACAGGGATGGTCCTTTGGTTTATTTGCCGGTTGCCTGATCGACCAGGGTTACAGTGACTTCATAGTATGCGCCGCTGCGGTAGATGGTAAGCGTCACCTCGTCGCCCGCTGCATACTGGTTTTTGATGGTGTTCAGGTCGTCAATCGAGGAGATGACCTCGCCGTTGATTGCCGTTACGATATCGCCCTCGCGGATGCCCTTCGCCTTGGCGTCGCTTCCGTCGTTCACGGATGTGACATACACGCCGTCCGGCAGACGGTAATAGGCGCGGTAATAGGTCGGAAGAGAGTCTCCCGAAATGCCGATGGCAGGTCTGCCGGCGACATAGCCGTTTTCAATCAGCTCGTCAATGATCGGCTTTGCAACGGAAATCGGAATGGCGAAGCCGAGCCCCTCGACCGTTGCCGACGCGGTGTAGTATGAGCTCATTTTCACCGTGTTGATGCCGATGACCTGCCCGTAGCAGTTGATGAGCGGTCCGCCGGAGTTGCCGTTGTTGAGTGCGGCGTTCGTCTGAATGAGCGTCATGGTCCGGTCGCCCACGGTGAGGTCGCGGTTGATGGCGGAGATGATGCCGTTTGTCATGGTGCCGCGCAGCTGCACGCCCAAGGGGTCGCCGATGGCGACGACGCTGTCTCCCACGCGCAGCTTCGAAGAATCTCCGAATTCTGCCGCCTGGAGCCCCCGCGCGTCGATCTTGAGGACGGCAAGGTCGCTCATTTCGTCGCTGCCGACGAGCGCCGCTTCAAACTCGCGGTTGTCGTTCGTGAGGACGGAGATGACCAGCGCGCCGCTGATGACGTGGTGGTTTGTGATGACATAACCGTCGGGGGACATGATAATGCCCGTGCCGCTGGACGTTCCGCTCGAGGTCATGGAGGAAATCGAGACGACGCTGTCAATGACGCGGCTGTAGATATCCTGCAAACACAGCGCGCCCTCTTCGTCGGAGAAGGTCGTGTCGGAGCTTTGCGGAGCGGAGACGATGTTGAGCTTCGCGCCGGAGCCGACATACGCGCCGGATTCCGGTTTGCTCGCCGGCGCGCCGGTCTGCGGTGCGTCGGAATTCGACGCCGCAGCTTCCGGCAGCAGCTGCTGCGTATCCTCCGGCGCGCTGAGCGTCTGCTCAGGTGTTCTCGTCCGGTCGGTCATGGAGAGGGTGAAACCGTCTTCGGTCTTTTCCAGCCGCACGCCGACGTTCCGAATCAGGTAAAACGCGCCGAAGCTGATGGCAACCACCAGCAAAACCGCCAGCAAGCCCTTGAACCAGCCGCTTTTCCGGCAAGGGCTGCGGCGTCCCATCGGCGTCGGCTGCTCACGCTGGGTCTGGTAGACGTTCGTCTGATCGCGCCAGCTCTGGTCGTGCGAACCATCGTTCTGATAATATCCGTTATTTTGCTCGTATCCCATACGCGGGCACCTTCTTTGCTGCTTCTATAGTCTCAGTATATCCGGTTTCGCGGGAAGAATGTTGAATAGTTTGTAAATACAAATCTTACACTTTTTGAACATTTTCTGGCGGCAGCTTCACCGCACCACAGGCAGTGTGAAGCAGAACTCCGTCACGCCGTTTTCGCTCGTCGCCCAGATTTCGCCGCCGTGTGCGCCGACAATTGTTTTGGCGATGTAAAGTCCGAGTCCCCAGCCCTCGCGGTCGGCAGAACGTGCCTTGTCCGCCTTGTGGAAGCGGTCGAACAGCAGCGGAAGCTCCTCCGCCGGTATGGTCTGACCGGTATTGCGGACGCGAAGGCGCGCCTTCTGCCCGTCCTGCTCGAGCACCAGAGCGAGGCTGCCGCCCACGGGGCAGAACTTGATGGCGTTATCCAGCAGGTTGTAGATCACCTGCGTGATGGCGTCGCGGTCCGCCTTCGTCCAGACCGGTTTTTCCGGCAGATCGACGCTGACCTGCAGCGCGCGGGCGTTGATCTTCTGCTCAAAGGTGATTAACACGTCGCTCATTGCCTCGCCGAGATCGAAGCGCGACTTGCGCGACTCGTCCAGTCCCTGCGCCTGAATACGGCTCAAATCCAGCATGCTGCGCACCAGGCGCGACAGACGCCGGACCTCGCTGGAAACAATCTGCAGGTAGTGCTTCTCGGTTTCCTTCGGAATCGTGCCGTCGAGGATGCCGTCGACATAGCCGCCGATGGTCGTCATGGGCGTTTTCAGCTCATGCGACACGTTCGCGATGAACTCCTGCCGGCGCTGCTCGGACTGCTCCAGAGAATCCGCCATCGTGTTGAACGCCAGCGCCAGATCGTTGACCTCGCGCGTGTTGCTCTTTGTCTGCTCGGCGCGGAGCTTGGTCTCGCCGTAGCCGAAGCGGCGCGCCACATCTGCCATCTGACCGAGGGGGCGCACCAGAGACCGCGACAAAAATGTCGCTGCCACCAGCGCCAGACCCAGCGCGCCGATTGCCGTGTAGATGAAGAACGTGCTGCTGCGCAGCATATAATCCGTCGTCTGGTTCATCGGCGCGGTCACAACGACGAAGCCCACCAGATTGCCGGTCTGATCGTTCACAACCGCCTGCCCGGCAAGAAAACGCGCGTCGTCATAGATATCGGCAAGATGCACGTTTTTTTCATAGTACACACCCTCGCGCAGCATTTCGCGCCGGTAACTCTCCGGCACCTGCTTTCCCACATGGTCGCAGGTCAGGTTGTCGCATGAGCAGATCACCACGTATCCGTCTTCGTCGCAGATCATCGCGCTGACCTCTCCGACCTCGGAGAACAGCGACAGACCGATCTGGAAATTCCAGTTGCTCTCCAGCTCGCCCGCCGAGTCATATGCCTCGGCAAGATCGGCAAGCGCCGAGGCGTCCGCGCTCAGACTTTTGCGTTTTTCGGATTCCACCCAGCCCATCATCAGAAACCGGAACGCCACGCCGGTAATGAGCAGGCACAGCATGAGTAACGCCGCGATCATCGAAAAGAGCCGGGAGAAGATTGTTTTCATTGCTGCACGACCTCGAACTTATACCCGACGCCCCAGACCGTCTTGAGGCTCCACTGGTCCGACACGCCCTCAAGCTTCTCGCGAAGCCGCTTGATATGCACGTCGACGGTGCGGCTGTCGCCAAAATAGTCAAACCCCCAGACCTCGTCGAGCAGCTGATTTCTCGTATAGACCCGGTTGGGAGAGGACGCCAGATGATACAAAAGCTCCATCTCCTTGGGCGGCGTCTCGACGCGCTTGCCGTCGACCACCAGCTCGAACGAATCCAGGTCAATGACCAGCTTGTCGAAGACCAGACGGCGCGGCTTTTCCTTGCCGTTTTCTCCTTCTCCGGCGCGGCGCAGGACCGCCTCAATGCGCGCGAGCACCTCCTTCATCTCGAAGGGCTTGGTGATATAGTCGTCCGCGCCCTGCTTGAGCCCCGCGACCTTGTCGATGGTCTCGCCCTTTGCCGTGAGCATGATGACGGGCGTCTTGCCGTCCTGCCGGATGGCGCGCAGCACGCCCCAGCCGTCCAAAACCGGCAGCATCAGGTCCAGCAGCACCAGATCGGGCTTGAGCCTTCTGTAAAGCTCCACGCCCTTTCCGCCGTCGTCGGCAATGTTGACGGTGTAGCCTTCCTTTTCCAGATACAGGCGCAGAAGCTCTGAAATATTCTGATCGTCCTCCACCACAAGAATGGTCTTTGCCATGGTGTCGTCCTCCTTGTTCTCTTTCGTTCTTCGTTTCATGAAAATATGACTTTATTATATCCCATTGCCCGGTGTTTGCGTGAACTTTTTGTAAAAGCTGGCAGGCTTTCGGGATTTCTGCGCCAATTTCGTTTTTTCCGGTTTCCGAACGGCGCATTTTGTGATATGATAGCTTTACGAAATTTACATTACTGTCGATGGGAGATTGCCATGGAATATACAGCCAGAATGAACGAGCATGCGCTTGTCAGCCGCGCGGCTGCGGCAGGAAGCTGCGTGCTGCTCAAAAATGTCGCTAATACGCTGCCGTTTGCCGGAACCCTTGATGCGCCCGTGCGTGTTGCCGTCTTCGGTATCGGTCAGATTTTTACCCCCACCGGGCTTTCCGGCATGGACCCGTGGCGCAGAGTCGGGATTCTGGACGGCTTGAGCGCAGACAGCGCCGTCGCACAGGACACGCTGCTGGCGCACAAATACCGCGCCTGGGCGCTCGAGCATCCGGAGGGCAGCGAAATGCCGCTGGGAAATCTCAGCATGGAGGAGTTCGCTTCCTCCAACGACGCTGCCGTCGTCGTTCTGGCGCGCCCGGCGGCGCACTATGACCCGAAGCTCACCAATTTTGAGCAGGACATGCTCAAAAAGGTCACGGGCGCTTTTTCCCGCGTCGTGCTGGTCCTTGCCGCGCCGGGCTACATGGAGCTGACGCAGGAGGCAAGAAGCTGCGGCGCCATCGTTTTGCTCGGTCTTGCCGGGCAGGAGGCGGGCTATGCGCTGGCGGATGTTCTGACGGGCAGGGTCTGCCCGTCCGGCAAGCTGTCGTTCAGCTGGCCCGAGAAGCTCGAATCGTTCGGACTTGCCGCGCAGCAGTTGGACAGTTTCCTCGGCTACCGCTATTTTGACACCTTCGGCGGCGAGCTTCTTTTCCCGTTCGGCTATGGCTTGGGCTACGGCAAGGCGGAGTTCAGCTCGGTCAGCGTCGGGCTCGACGGCTGCGACGTAACCGTGAGCGCGACCGTAGAAAATACCGGCGAAACGTACCCCGTGCAGGAGGTCGTGCAGGTCTACTGCTCCCGCCCGGACAGCGGAAAAACAGGTCCTGCCTGGTTCCTCGACACATTCCAGAAAACGCAGGTCCTTGCCCCGGGCGAACAGCAGACGCTGCATCTGCGCTTCCCGGTGACGGAGCTTGCCATCTTCCGCGAAAAAGCCTCCGCCTACGTTCTGGAGGAGGGCTACTATGATATCCGCGTGGGCAGCAGCTCCCGCGCAACGTGCCTTGCCGGCTCCATCCGGCTGACGCGCTCTGCCGTGGTGCAGGCGGTGACGCCGTGCGCGTTCCCGGACGCCGAGCTTCCGGCAAGAAAAGAGCCGGTCCGTCTCTACACCTACCCCGGTGAAGCCGAAGAACTGGAAACCGCGCGCCGCCGCGCCATTCGTCTGTCGGACCGGAATCTGCCCCGCCGCAGCCGCAAAAAGGGTCGCCCGTTCACCGGCTGCCGCGGAGACGACGCGCGCCACACGCTCGACGAGGTGAAATCCGGCGCATGCAGCGCGTTTACCTTCGTCGCCGGCATGGACGATACCAGCCTCCGAAAGCTCGTGTGTGACTTCGGCTTCTGCCCGTCTGACGTCCCCGGCGCTCTGGGCGCTTCGGCAGAGCTTCCGCGCTATGGGCTCGGGCCCATGACGATTGCTTCCGGCGTATGCGGTCTGGCGCTCAAAAAGGATTTAGAGCAGGACGACGGCACGGTCCGCCATCAGTACACGACCGGCTTCCCCGCGCCCGGCATGCTCGCCTGCTCGTTTGACCCCGACCTTATTTTCTCGGTCGGCAAGGCAATCGGCAGAGAGATGCAGGAATACGGCGTGGCGTTCTGCCTTGCCCCTGGCTGCGCCTTGCAGCGCACGCCGTTTGACGCGGTGTCGCAGGAGTCGTGGTCGGAAGACCCGGTGCTGACTGGTCTGTGCGCGCTGTTTTTCTGCAAGGGCGTGCAGACGCACGGCGCGGCAATTCTGCGCACAGGTACCCTGCCGCGCAGTCTGGACATTCGCCTGTCTTCGCTGCGCGATATCTACGCGCTCCCGTTTGAAATTGCCGCGAGCGCGTGCAAGGCAGCGCTGCTGCCGGACTCTATCGTCAACGGGGAAGCCCTCGGTGAGGACTGCGACCTCATCCGGTCTTTGATCATCGACTGGAAATTCAGCGGCATGTTCCTCTCGGACGGCGAACGCTACACGCAGGAGCCGGACCGCGTGACGCTGGAGCGCTCCGCGCTTCGCATCGTGCGCGTGCTGACGCAGAAGTAACACAAACGAAAAACGCCCCGAACCTGTCTGTCACGGCAGCTTCGGGGCGTTTTGTATCTTCTACATCGTTTTACATATCGAGCGCGGTCAGATCGTCGACGGTTTCGCGGCGGACGGCAAGCGTGGGCTTGCCGCCTTTGAGCATCACGACCGGCGGGCGCGGAATGCGGTTATAGTTGGATGCCATGGAGTAGTTGTATGCACCCGTGGTGCAGACGGCAATCAGGTCGCCGCGCTTCGGCTCCGGCAGCAGCACATCCGGCTGGATGATATCGCCGCTTTCGCAGCAGCGCCCGACCACATCGCAGCGGAAGTCTGCCTTCTCCTCTGCCCGGTTTGCAAGAAACACCGTGTATTTCGAGCCGTAGAGCGCATAACGGGGATTGTCGGTCATGCCGCCGTCGACGGAGACATAGTTTTTGTAGCCGGGGATGGACTTCGTGCTGCCTGCGGTGTAGAGCGTCATGCCGGCGTCGGCAACGATGCTCCTGCCCGGCTCCAGCAGAACTGCCGGAACCGGCAGCCCCAGCTCGCAGCAGATGCTCCGGATGGCTTCGGCAAGCGACGCAATGTTTGCGGCAATGTCGACCGCGGGGTCCGCGTCCGTATAGCGCACGCCGTAGCCGCCGCCGAGATCCAGCATCTGCAGATCCGCGCCGAGCTTTCGCTTCATATCGGCAGCAAAACGCAGCATGATCTTTGCCGCGTCATGGTAGACGCTCCCGTCTTCGTCAAAGACCTGAGAGCCGACATGGCAGTGGTAGCCCATCAGGCGGATGTTGGGAAGACTCAGGGCGAGGCGGACAAAATCCTCTGCCTGCCCGGTTTCGATTGCGACGCCGAATTTGGAGTCAACCTTGCCGGTGGCGACGGCTTCATAGGTGTGCGGGTCGATGCCCGGCGTCAGACGCAGCAGCACCTTCTGCCGGATGCCCCGGCTTTTTGCTTCGCGGCTGATGACTTCCAGCTCCTGCGCATGGTCGGCGACAAAATAGCCGACGTTTGCTGCCATCGCGTAGGAAATGTCGGCATCGGTTTTGTTGTTGCCGTGGAAGAAGGCGCGCTCCATCTGAAAGCCCGCGCGCTTTGCCGTCGCAATCTCGCCCGCGGAGACGACGTCGATCGCCATGCCCTCGTCCTGCATGATGGCGTAGATGCGCTTGAAGCTGGCGGCTTTGCTGGCGTAGAGCGGAAAGCTCCCTTCTCCGAACGCGCGCGCCATCGCGGCTTTATACACGCGGCAGTTTTCGCGGATGCGGTCCTCGTCCATAAGATACAGCGGCGTTTTATAGTGCGCCGCGAGCCGGACCGTATCCTCGCCCGCAAACGTCAGGTGCCCGCTTTCGTTGATGCCGATGTTGCTGCAAAGCATTTTTTGCCACCTCTTTGCTTTTGATGCTCTTTATTATAATAAATTCTCCCGGCAGTGTCGATTGTCTGTGTTCACAAAATTTGATTCCCGCCGCACGCCTGCTTTTCACGCCTGTAACAAACATACCGATTTGATTGGTAGGTGTTTCCTGTTTCCCCGCAAAAGCAGCAAAAAAGCAGCCCCGGAAATCCGGGGCTTCCAGACTGTCGAAAAAGCTAACGCTTTTTCGACAAAAGGAATGCGCCTCGACTGCGCGCAAGCTTTTCGCGCAAAGCGCGAAAAGCTCACACTGGCTCAGCGAGCAGTATGTTTCCGGTCGGCAAAGCCGCCGGATAACATGAATTTTCATTTTATTTCGCCCTGCGGGGCGAAACTCTACGAGGTTTTTTCACGCTGAAGCCGCTGCAAGCGCAGCAGCTTCTTCTTTTTTTGTTGCTATACGGATTTCGGCTCTTCCGTCGGTGTGTCTGCTGCCTCCGCTGCAGCCTGCCGCGCAGCTTCCGCCTTACGGTCGAGGTCGGCGACCTCTCGAATATCATAATACTCGTCGGTAACGGTTGTCTTCTGCTTCTTGCGCAGCGCGGAGTTCACAATATCGCTGATGATGAGATAGATCACCGCAAATACCGGCACGCCCAGCAGCATCCCCGCGAAGCCGAAGATGCCTGCCGCAACCGTGATCGAAATGAGCACCCAGAAGCCAGAGATGCCGACGGTGTTGCCGAGGATCTTGGGACCAATGACGTTGCCGTCCACCTGCTGCAGAACAATGATGAAGATGATGAAGTAGAACGCCTGCAGCGGGTCGACCAGCAGAATGATCAGCGCACTCGGCACCGCGCCGATGAACGGACCGAACACCGGAATGACGTTCGTCACGCCGACAATCGTCGCAATCAGCGCCGTATACGGCATCTTCATGAGCGTCATGCAGATGTAGCACAAGACGCCGATGATCGCAGAGTCTATGATCTTGCCGATGATAAAGCCCGAGAAAATCCGGTTGATGCTGCTGCCCAGATCCAGCAGATGATTTGCCGCCTCCGGTTTGCAGGCAGCAACGACCATCTTCTTCGCCTGCGCCTGAAAGGTATCCTTCGACCAGAGAATATAGATCGACGCAACCAGACCGATGATGAAGTTCGTAATCGACTTGACGACCGCCATTACAGACGTCGTGAGCGTGGCAAGAATCTTCTGCACATCGCTCAGAAAGCTCGTCTTGACCCAGTTTTCCACATAGCTCTGCATCGTGTTGAGCGCCCGCTCGACATACGTCCGGATTTCCGGATTGTCTTCGAGCACATTGACCGCCCATTTTTCCAGACTCTGATAGTATTCCGGTGCGCTGTCGATGATGCTCATCACACTCTCATAGAGCTGCGGCACCAGCATCGAGAAAAACGCATAGACGATGAACGCAGCAAAGATGAACGCGAAAACGAGCGAAATACCGCGGCTGATTTTATACGCCTTCGAGGCTTTCAGCCCCCGCTTTTCCAGCAGCGGCCGCAGCCGCAGGTCGACAAAATTGACAATCGGGTTTAACAGAAACGCTATCACAATGCCCGACACCAGCGGTGAGAGAATCTTTCCGACCGCACCGAGCAGCGAAAAAAAGCCCGGAAGATTCGTAAAGATGACCACCAGCAGAATGCTGATGAAAATGACCGTCAGAGCGGTAAGCCCCCATTTGAAATATCGCCGGTCGTGCTGCTCGTGCATGCGCGTCACTCCCATCCTCGTTCGAATTTGATTACAACTTAAAGTACCATATCAGATAAAA
>ENA-OURZ01004341-OURZ01004341.1-human-gut-metagenome-genome-assembly--contig:-NODE-4341-length-10899-cov-2.264017_pt1 | contig 10899 bp, 9 predicted proteins | sample MGYA00242073_ERZ509195 | MGnify/ENA primary metagenome ERZ509195 (study PRJEB26280, sample SAMEA2338837) | human gut metagenome | biome: human gut; feature: human-associated habitat; material: faeces...
ATAAAATAGAAAAACATGATTTCCGAAAAAGAATACACGTTAAAATAACGGTTTTTCTCTACATAAAATCATTTTACAAAGGCAAACAAGTAACTATCCGACGCTATGACGTTGTATATGCCTCTATAAAGAGAATAGTCCTCCTATATCGCTTTATAAAACAAAAACGAAAAAAGATGGTTTTTCTTTTCCGTCTATTATAAAACGAAAAGAATAATCTTTCTCCTCCATCGTTCCCTTCCGGAACGCGACCAGACGGGTAAAAAACGTATTTCTACCTTCATTCAAACTGGTTACCTTATAATGGAGGAAATACACATAGCGCATAGGGGAAGAGGTTGAGCCATGAGGTACTCGCCTGAAGAAATCTTCAAAAAGTTCATTAATTCTGTTTTGTCCGATGCGTCTTTGGACTTCTTCGTGAAGAGGGCGGCGGTATTCCTCTCTATGATGATGCCCGTTTCCTCCTTGTTCATTTTCCGATCAGTGGAAGGTTCCATTACAAAACTGGCCGAATGTAACAAAACACCCGCCATCAATATCAGCGACCACTTCGCCATTTCTCCGGAAAGCATGACCCGGTTGAGGACTGAAAAACACTTTTTCAGCGAAGGCGCCTGCAATCTGAAAATCTTTACCGGACACGAAACCTGTGCGTACGCCGACGTGCACCGCTCTGTCTACAAGACGGATACATCGGCCGTGTACATTCCCTTGAAGTTTAACATGCTGAGGGAAACGAGCGTTACGATGGTTGTGCTATCGATGGGTGTGGACAACTATACGCAAGAACATCTCGATATCTGTTCCTGCCTCCAGCCTGTCTTTATCGATAATTTTCTGAACATCCTTTCCGAAAATTCTTCCGACCGCGCTTTTGACCTCCCGTCCCCAAAGAGCAAGCAGGAGCCGAACAGCAAGCGGAACAAGGACAATGCGGAACCATTTCAGACATTCAACGAGGTCACCGTCAATTATATCATCAAGGCGCTCAACCGCACCAACGGCAAAATCTCCGGACAGGACGGCGCTGCCGAACTCCTCGGCCTCAATCCGAGTACCCTCTGGTCGAAGATCCGCAAATACCGCATCGACGTGAAAGGGCTTGAGCGCGAATAGCGATTTCTGACGTGCAAAATACCGCGAAGGCCCTCCCGGACTGTATCCGGGAGGGCCTTCGTTATGTTGAGGGATGCAGGACGCTCCCTACTCTGTTGACTCAAGAAAACTTCCTGGTTGGGCCGCGCAGCGATCCGCCGAAGCCTGCCGGGGCTCAGTCGTCCCCATCCCCATCTCCATCGCCATCACCGCCATCACCGTCATCCCCTTCCTGCCCGCAAAGCCCCTCGCCCGAGGAGAAAAGCGGAGCGTTCTTCCGTACATCCTCTTCCCTCTCCGTAAGTTCGTTTTCCGCCATCTGTTTGCGGAAAAAGAACCATCCTGCGACAAGGGCAATACCCAGAAAACCGATCCAGTCGAGCCATGCGTCCACGCCATTCCTTCCTGCTGCGATGGCGGCGTTTCATTAATGCGCCGGGACAGGCCCTTCCGGGGCCGTCTCCCGGGAGGGCCGGACATCGGACTCCCAGCTGCTCCTGCGTCTCTTTCGGAACGGGTTCCGGTGGTGCCACAGATTCCCCTGCGGCGCAACAGCTCTACCGATAAGGCCGAAATGTTCCTGAAAGACGGGAATCGCCCGATTTCCTTGGCTCCGTTTTCCCAACCATCCGGCAGCGAAAGGGAAAAGGAAGAAGAGCAAGACGGAAAAAACGGACATGGGATTCCAAAACGCCGGACAGGGAATCATCACTGTTTGACACTTGTGTGCAGGGACAATAGATTCCAATGTGTTCCGGAGCCCGTGTTTTTGGATGCGGCCTTTTCCATGCATTGGCGTGGAACGGAAAATGAGCGGGGTTTCCTTTCCAGGAGCGCAACGCGTATTCCTTCCCGAAGAAAAGGATGTTAGACAAAGAACGCCGGATCGGGGCGACCCGGCGAGGCGGGCGCGCGCCCGTGGCAACCAGCCCTGAGACGAACGATGATCCTGTCCACAAAGAACAAATTGGTACTGCTCGTCGCCGGGTCGCTGATCCTGCTCGCTGTCGGAGTGGGCCTGTTCTCCATGTATAGCGTGAAAAGAACCATGCTGGAGGAGCAGCGCCGGAGCAGTGTGAATACCGTTGCCCTTGCGACATTCAACGTGATGGATCGCTACCAGATCCTGTTCCGCAGCAAAGCGGATCAGGCTGTCGCGCTCCAGCATAACCTCAGCTGGCTGGCGAAACTCATCACCACGCTGGTGCATGATCCATCTGAGCGCTTTAAGATCATGCAAAATTTTCCCTTGCCCGAGGGGATCAGCCTCATGGCGATCGACCCCAGCGGCGAGATCAAACTCGTGCGCGGCGATCTGGAGAAAGACGACAACCCCTACCTCCTCCGCGACATCAAAGACCGGCCCGTGGGCCCCACCATGCGAGCCCTCGCGGAAAAAGGCCTCCCCGCAACCTGTTTCGTCCAGTGGGACGCCGGGGGCAAAAAGCAGCGGCTGTACGGAACGCACCTGTACCTTCCCGGAGAGGGAGGGCTGCTCGTGGGCCTGTGGGCCAACATCGACAAGCTCGACGAGCATCAGCAGCGGCTCAAGGAAGACAGCATCCGGGAGCTCCAAAACGAATTCGGAAAACAACGGATAGGGCCTTCGGGTTTTCTGTTCGTCACGGACTCCAAAGGTATCCCGGTAATCGGGCCGGAAGGCATGAACACCACCCTCTCCGGCATCAATCCCAAAACAGGCAACACTCTTATCGCCGATATCCGCAATGCTTCGAAAACACCGGAAAATCCTGTTGAAGCTTCGATCCAGTCCTTGATCAAGCGCGCGCCGTCCCGTGACGCACTGCTTTTCGTGCGCCATGTCAAGCCGTTCGATTGGTATGTCACAGGCGTCGTTTACACCGACGAAGCCAGCGCGCCCGGCAAGCAGCTTTCGTTTCTGCTCATCGCGGCCATCCTCGCCGCTACGCTGTTCATCCTGCCCGTGGCGCTTCTTATGGTCACGCGGCTGACCTCACCGCTGGCGAAACTCGGAGATTACGCCCGCAAGCTCCCTGAACAGGATTTCATGGAGGACGCACGGCCAACGCCCCTGCTCGCCGCCCTCGCCGACGGCAAACACGGAGGAGAGATTGCCAGCCTCGCCAATTCACTGATGTTCATGGATAAAACCCTCCGGTCACGGGTCCGTGAGCTTATGGAGGCCACGTCCAGCCGCGAACGCCTCGAAGGTGAGCTCAGCGCCGCCACCGAAATCCAAATGGGGTTCCTGCCCAAGCCCCTGCCCCCGGACGTGGCCGCCGGGCGGTTCTCACTGGCGGCGAGCCTCGTCCCGGCCCGGGAAGTGGGCGGCGACTTGTATGACTTTTTCATGCTCGACGACAGGCACCTGTGCTTCATCATCGGGGACGTGTCCGACAAGGGCGTGCCCGCCTCATTGTTCATGAGCATGACCTTGACCCTCATCCGATCTCGGGCGGGTTCCCACCCCTCGCCGGAGCACCTCATGGCCGAGGTCAACGAAAACCTCGCCCGCGACAACGCCAAGTGCATGTTCGTCACACTGTTTATCGGCGTGCTCGATCTTGATACCGGAGAACTGCTCTACGCCAACGGCGGGCACAATCCCCCGCTTCGGCTCGGCGACGACGGCGTGGCATGGCTCAAAGGCATCAGCGGGCCTGTGGTCGGCGCGATGGAAGGCATGAACTATACCTTGCTTCGCACCGTGGTCCGGCCCGGCGAAACCCTCTTCCTCTACACCGACGGGGTGAACGAGGCCATGAACGCGGAAGGCGACGTCTATTCCAACGAAGCGATGTTCCGTGCCCTCGCCTCCTCACCATCACGGGAACCGGCCAGTGTGCTCCGGCATATGCTTGACGATGTGTCCGTCCATGTCAACGGCAACACCGCCTCGGACGACATGACCATCCTGTGTGTCCGTTATTTCGGAGGAAAGCGCTGACGATCCTTCACCGCTGGTGATGGAAGAGAGCAAACTGGCCCGCACGATAAGCTTGTTCATAAGGTAAAGGGATGCCACCTTAGCAGAGCTCAATCAATGGAGAATGGAGAAAAAGGGACGCTATGGACGTCCCTTTTTTGTCATTTCTTCCAGAACTTCCACCAAGGGCATAATGGCAAGGCCCCTCTGCTCCTGTGCAAGGAATGTCCGGACAAGATCTCTTGAATGCACCCCAATTCCAAAATCAGCCTGTTGACGGCGTGCTGCATGTCCCGCACGGAAGGAGGTGGGTCTTCGTTCACGAGGGTACGCAACTCTTCAAATGCATTCGCCGCACGCACCATCTCCTCCTCTATTTCCTCCCGCGAAAAGCTTTCTCCGCCTTGGAGACGAGCCTCCAGCCAACGCATCAAAATGTCGTTACCCAAAGCCAAGCACAATCGAGGAATCATTTCCAAGCTCGGCATATACGTATCGTTTATATTGAAGTAACGCTTGGTGACTGAATGTGACACGCCAAGGCGCTCCGCTATCTCATCTCTGGTCAGGCCGCTTTCTTCCTTGGCGAGGCGAAGTGCTGCCTTGCCCGTCATCATCCCCAAATCCGTCATGCTGTTTTCCTCCCAACAGGTGAATGAAGTGGATGCCCTCTTTCACAAGGATCAATCAGGTCCATTCTTTTTTATACATTGGGAGTATTTCTTTTGCACATCGTATTAGAGCTTGTATCGTTAATATCTTTTTATATGTGTTGGTTATCAACTCTATACTAGCTATCACAAACGATGTTTCCAAGATTATAGATTTTTAAATATATGTCAGGATATCTTCTCTTCAAAAGAAAGATACCATGACAAGAAAACGGTATGACAATAGGATAAACAACTCTCCAGGCTCTTTATAGGAGGAACTATGGGTATCCCACAAAAAAGCCTCGTGATCGGCGCTTGCGAAATCGCCTGCCACTACCCGGAGCTCTCACTCAACGACGCGGCAGGAGATGCTCTCCAACTCGCTGAAAAGATCCGGCTTTACGGCATTGAGGAAAACCAAAAGAAAGAGACTGTCTTTATCGCAGCTTGCCGTTTTGTCAGTGCTGATAAAGATCTCACGCCTCAAAAAGCGGTAGAGAAGGCTTTACGGCTATGGGACATCATTGAAGCATGACGGAAAAACAATATTGGAAAACGGTAAACCGATGGGAATGTGCTCTCTCATGGGGTTAGGCCGTGGCACAAGATGAAATCGGAGCCCAGCCCACAAAAAAGGAGCCAAAATCCAAAAACATCCCTCCCGACATGCGTCAAGAGGGATGTTCTGGACATAGCGTGAAGCCCCGGGAGAGTCATCACATGATGTTGAGGCCGGGCATCTTCTTTCAATGCATCATTGTTTCAAACGATCTGCATACCGCCCTTAGCTCATTCATACCATATTACTTGTTCCCCCTCGCAAGGTTGCGGGAAACCACCATGAGGGCGGCAAGCATGACGAGCAGCAGGGCCGTGCCCATGAGCAGGGCATAATCCTCCATCTGCAGGATCGTGTACAGCAACGAGTACAGGGCCACGAGCAATACGCCTATCCCTATACCTTCCTTATAATTCCGCAGGGCGAAACCGACATAGCACGACACCATCAGTACAATGCATCCCGACGCCGAAAGGTAGGATGTCAGAAAGGCCAGATGCTCGGACAACGACAGCAGGACCAGATAGAACACCACCATCGACAGCCCCACGATGCCGTACTGTACCGGATGCAGCCGCGCCCCAAGACCCATTTCAAACACAATGAACGCAAGGAAGGTCAGGCCGATGAACAGCACGCCGTACTTCACCGAGCGTTCCACCAGCTTATAGTGCGTACCGGCTTGGTACAGATCCACGCCGACGGCAAACTCCGTGAAATGCCTCGGCCACGTGTGCAGCGTGCCAAGGTTCGGATACGAGCGCGCCAATGAGGGCACGCTCCACACCGCGGAGAAGCCCGTGTCCGAAGTCTCATAAGAGGCCGGAAGCACCTGCCCCTGAAAACTCGGATGCGGCCACGGCGAACGCACCTTGATTTCCGTGGTTTCGCCCGCCGTCGCAAACCGGATGCCGCCGCTGCCGCTCAAGGCCAGGCGCTGCGAAAAGTCAAATGTCCCTTGCCCCGCATTCAAGGCAATGGGAACACGGAAACCGGACGGAAGGTTCTCGAACGGCTGCGTACCCGGCTCGGCGCTGTGCGGGACACCGGCCCAAACGAACGGGCTCGCCTCGCGGAGCGCACTCGGGTGGCTCAGGCCCGTGACTACAAAAGACCGGGCATAATCCACATCAACCAGCGCGGGGACGATGCGGGTCAGCGCTTCCCTGGACGGCAATGTAAACTGCCCGGAAATACCGATCTCGGACGTATACACCAGCGCCCTGTATATCCCCCTACGGCGGGATTCTGGATCAAGCGTGGCGTCAAAAGACAGACGCGACGGCAGGATGACGAAATAGCTCGCCTCCAGCCTTGTTTCGCGTACCAGCCTGTCCTTGCCTCCCTCGACGGGCACGACGCGTTCCCGCTCCACACGCTCCGTATACGGGACCAGCAGATACGGGCCGGAAAGCTGCTGCAACCCGCCCCATGTCCGGCTGATGTCCGCCACCACTTCACGGTACAGCGACGAGCGTTCCCCTACGAGGCTTTCCACCATCAACAGCGGAATCAGGAGCAACAGTGCGATGCCCGCTACGACGGCGTAACGAAACATCATCGAATCCTTCAATTGATCCTGCAACACGGCCTTGTCCGTATTGTGCGGCGTCTCCACAACATCCTCCACGGGCAACTGAGGTTCTCGGGCTTTTTCTGAAGGAGCCCCCTGCTCTCCAGACGTTTCGAACGCGAACGTATCTTCGGCGGTCAGGGATTCTGTCCGGGCCACCCCTTTCTCCGCAGCCCCCGGAGGAGGCAACGGCTCCGCCGCAGTAACCGGGGGCTGTCCGGAAACCCGGCGCGTCCGGCGCATGATCCATCTGACTATGGCCACGAAACCGATGCATAACGGGATCAAAATCAACACGAGTACAAGCAGGCCGATCAACATCACTTCGAACATACTTTATTTCCTGTCAATGCGACTCAACAGTTCCACCAACGGGGAACATCGGAGGTTCCCTCCCCGCCAATGTGCACTCAACAGGCACGCACAGCAAGCCTTGCCTTCTATCCTCCGGAGACGGGACGTGCCTGTTCCGTCTTCTTTATTTTCTACCGCGTCACCCATACCAATGGAGCAGCCCTTCTCCGCACCCGGATTACCGCATAAACGGTATATCCGTACAGATACCAGTTACGCCAGCAAGGATGTCCGCGCGCCCCCCGAAGGGCTTTCCAAACATAAAAAAAGCCCTCCCGAAATCTCAGGAGGGCTTTGCTCAATCCATAGCAGGGTGGAGCACCACGCGGCCTTCCGCCAATGAGCGGGGCACGTCGATGATACGTTGGTTGCGCGACCCTCGGAACCGGATAATCAAGGACTTCTCCTCCAGTATGAAGGGGCCGTCCACAAGGATATCCAGCTGGCGCAGCAACGGCATATGCCGGCTGTCCGCAAGCAGCTCCTCATACAAATACCCGGTATAGCTCGTCAGATTGTACCCCGCAGCGCGCAGGCGCTCTGCCAGCGGCGCAAGCTTTCCGCTCTGTACGAACGGTTCCCCGCCGCTGAACGTTACCCCGCGCACGATGGGGTTTTTCCGCACGTCCGCAAACACCCAGTCGGGTGAAACCATGCGCCCGCCGTCGAAAGGGTGCGTCGTCGGGTTGTGGCAACCCTTGCAATGGTGCGGGCAGCCCTGCGTAAACAGCACGTAGCGCAAGCCCGGCCCATCTACGATGGACTCCTCGACGATGCCGGATATGCGTATTTCGTCGCTCATACCAAAACCTCTGACTTCGCCAAGACGAGGGAGAATTGGGGAAGGGAGGGAAAAGCTTTTCTAAAGAAAGGGGGGAGCACCCCCACGCTTTTCCCTCCCTTCCCAAAGGCTTCTGCGCTTATTGGATCCCTGTTCACAGCTTTTTCAGCTTCAAAACGAAAGAACCCTAGTTACCGCAGCAGCCGATCTTGCAATGCTTCACGCGATCTTCGACTTCGGCGCGTTTGGCGTTGTTGAAACGATCCACGGTGCCGACGAGGTATCCGGTAATGCGACGGATACGTTCAAACTTCACGCCTTCGCCAACCAAAACTTTCTTGCTTTCAGTGTTCATTGAACCGTTCTCCAATACTTGGTTTAACAATAATGGGTATATCGGAAAATGCAGGTATCCGCACTTTGCTTGCTCATCAGCGCGACATTCACGCGCCTCTTCAATGCATTCCAGTTCAACCGCTCCAGCTGGGCTGTCCCCGAGCTATACGAATTGATCCAAGGCGTTCCCCTTGGCGAACGGGGATGGAAAAACTCACCCGTTCCAACAGCCGGAACGAACCCCTCCGCGCGGCCTCCCCACCAGTCAAAAGTCTTAGGAGGGGAAAGAGAGAGGGCTGGGAAGGGGAAGCCCTTCTTCAGAAGGGTCCCCCTTCCCAATATTCATCTAAATCACCATATTGGGCATCTTGTCCTCGGCTTCGAGGCGTTCCTCTTCAGAACGCACGTCGCGGATGTAGCCCTTGATCTTGCGCAATACTTCGATATCGACGCCTTCGCCGTCGTGACGCCCGCAGCGGGGGCACACGTCGCCGATGATGCCCGTGTAGCCGCACAGGGGATCACGGTCCACGGGATGGTTGATGGACCCGTAGCCGACGCCCATGTCCTTCATGGCCCGGATGAGATCCTCGAACGCCTCAAGGTTGTTCACCGGATCGCCGTCCACTTCCACATAGGTGATGTGCCCGCCGTTGGTCATCGCATGATACGGCGCTTCAAGACGGATCTTGTTGTAGGCGCTGATGCTGTAATAGACCGGGATGTGGAACGAATTGGTGTAGTAGTCCTTATCCGTAATACCTTCGATGGAGCCGAAACGCTTGCGGTCGAGACGTACGAACTTGCCGGAAAGCCCTTCGGCGGGGGTTGCGATCACCGAGAAATTGAGCTTCGTCTCGGCGGCCTTCTTGTCCGCCTTCTCGCGGATGAAGCCTACAATCTTGAGGCCAAGCTCCTGCGCTTCCTCGGACTCGCCGTGATGCTTGCCGATCAGCGCCTTGAGGCACTCCGCAAGGCCGATGAACCCCACGGTCAGCGTGCCGTGCTTGAGCACTTCGCGCACTTCGTCGTCCGGGCCGAGCCGTTCCGAATCGATCCAGATGCCCTGCCCCATCAGGAAGGGATAATTCTTGCACTTCTTGCACGACTGGATTTCGAGGCGCTCAAGAAGCTGCTCGAAGACCAGATCCACCATCTTGTCCAGCTCGGCGAAGAAGGCGTCGACGTTGTGATCCGCAAGGATGCCGAGGCGGGGCAGGTTGATGGACGTAAAGCTCAGGTTGCCGCGCCCGTTGACGATTTCACGGCTCGGATCGTTCATGTTGGCCATAACGCGCGTGCGGCAGCCCATGTAGGCGATTTCCGTCTCGGGATGGCCGGGCTTGTAGTAGGCCAAGTTGAACGGCGCGTCGATGAAGGAAAAGTTCGGGAACAGGCGTTTGGCGGACACGCGGCAGGCAAGCTTGAACAGATCATAGTTGGGCTCGCCTTCCCGGAAGTTGACGCCTTCCTTCACCTTGAAGATATGGATGGGGAAGATGGGCGTCTCGCCGTTGCCGAGGCCCGCTTCGGTGGCCAGCAGCACGTTGCGGATGACCATGCGGCCTTCGGGGGAGGTGTCGGTCCCGTAGTTGATGGAGCTGAAAGGGATCTGCGCTCCGGCGCGGGAGTGCATGGTGTTGAGGTTGTGCACCAGCGCTTCCATCGCCTGATACGTGGCCTTCTCAGTGTACTCAAGGGCCTTCTTGACGGCGAAGTCGATGTTCAGGGCGGGGGCGTGCTGAGTGAGGATCTCCCGGACGAAGGCAAGGCCCTTTTCATCGAGGATGGATTCGTTTTCCTCAATGTAGGCGCGCAGCCCGGCCTTTACAGCATCCTTGCTCTCCATATTGTAGAGATCAAGGATCAGGCACAGTTCCTTGATGAAGGTCTTGGCGACGCCGGGGGCGAGGCCGTATTCGAAATTCGGGATGCTCTGCCCGCCGTGCTGGTCGTTCTGATTGGCTTGAATGGCGATGCAGGCAAGGGCGCTGTAGCTGCGGATATCGTTGGGTTCGCGCAGGAAGCCGTGGCCCGTGCCGAAGCCGCCCTTGAACAGCGTCTTGATGTCGATCTGGCAGCAGGTGGTGGTCAGGCTCAGGAAATCAAGGTCATGGATGTGGATGTCGCCGTTCTTGTGCGCGAGGCTGTGCTTCGGGTTGAGGATGTACATCTCGTAGAACTGCTTGGAACTTTCGCTGCCGTAACGCAGCATCATGCCCATAGCGGTGTCGCCGTCGATGTTGGCGTTCTCGCGCTTGAGATCGTTGTCCTTGGCGTCCTTGAAGGTGAGGTCGCGGATGGTGGTCATGAGCCGGGTGTTCATTTCCCGGATCTTGGTCCGCTGGTGGCGGTACAGGATGTACGCCTTGGCGGTGCGGGCATGGCCGCTCTTGATAAGGGTTTTTTCTACCAGATCCTGCACCTGTTCCACATCGGGGACGGCGTCCTCGAACTGCTCATTGAGGCGCTCCAGCACTTCGGCGGCTATCTTGAGCGAAAGGACATAATCCTTCCCTCCCTGACTGCTGGCGGCACGGAAGATTGCCTGAGCGATCTTGTTCACGTCAAAAGGAACAATGCGTGCGTCACGTTTCCTGATAGAACTAACCATTCGTCATCTCCCTCGCTTTAATC
>ENA-OURZ01004348-OURZ01004348.1-human-gut-metagenome-genome-assembly--contig:-NODE-4348-length-10876-cov-2.980963_pt1 | contig 10876 bp, 7 predicted proteins | sample MGYA00242073_ERZ509195 | MGnify/ENA primary metagenome ERZ509195 (study PRJEB26280, sample SAMEA2338837) | human gut metagenome | biome: human gut; feature: human-associated habitat; material: faeces...
CGCCACATTCTTTTCCACCAGATAATCCCCGGCGAATTCCGGACGGCTCTTCGCATTTTCACGAAGATAATAATCATATGTGAGCACTTCCCGGAACAGATCTTCTTTTTCTTTATGATGAAGCCGTATATAATTCAGCAGTATCTCATATCTGGCACTCCGCTTGTGTTGAACGGCGTTATAACCATTGTCTTCGTAATAAGATGCAAGCCGGTCATACATGGTGAATGCAGAATCGTATTCCTTTTCCAGTTCTTCCATCGTATTCGTAAACTGACGGCTGTTATAGTAGACCTCCACCATCTCCTCAATCCCTTTCAGGCGCAGCACATCTTCATAGGAAATCCATTTTGTATACAGTACTTCATACGGTGGGTGCGCTTTATGGACAATGCCGTACTCTTCCTGATGCTCCTGCATAAAGGATCCCTTAAGCACTTTCAGGAATCCCAGCTGGAGCTGCTCCGGTTTTAATGCATAGACATCATCAAAGGAATGTGCGAAGCTTTCCACATCTTCGTACGGAAGGCCGGCGATCAGATCCAGATGTTCGTGCACATTTCCCTTATTCTGAATTCTTCTCACGATTTTAGATACTTTTTCAAAGTCCATAACTCTGTGGATCTCTTTGATCGTCTTCGGATTTGTTGACTGTACACCGATCTCAAGCTGTACCAGTCCCGGGCGCATCTGTTCCAGAAGTTCCAGTTCTTCTTCATTCAGAATATCCGCGGCAATCTCAAAGTGGAAGTTCGTAATGCCATTATCATGCTCCATGATATATTTCCAGATAGCAATGCTGTGATCGTGTTTGCAGTTGAATGTACGGTCAACAAATTTCACCTGCGGTACTTTGTGGTCAAGGAAAAACTGCAGCTCCTTCTTCACCAGTTCTATATCCCTGAAACGCAGACGCTTGTCCACCGATGACAGACAATAGCTGCAGGAGAACGGGCATCCTCTGCTTGTCTCGTAGTAAATAATCTTGTGTTCAAAATCTTCCATATGATCGTAGACAAATGGGACTTCGCTCAGATCCATGATCGGACGCCACGGATTGTCGATAATTTTCTCTTTTTCTTCCCGGAAAGTGATTCCGTCCACACCCTTTAACTGGTTATCCACACTCTCCGATTTCTTCCAGGAATTATCCACATTTTTATCCTGATATCCACATACATTTTCTCTTTTTTCGAATTCATTTCGGTATATCCGGCAGATTTCTTTGAAAGTTTTCTCTCCTTCGCCTTTCATCACTCCTTTGACACATGGAAGCCGTCTTAATACTTCTTTTGCATCATAGGAAACCTCCGGCCCGCCAAGCCAGATTGGCATATCCGGACGCAGCTTTCCGATTTCCAGCACAATTTCTTCTATATAGTCCAAATTCCAGATATAGCAGGAAAGGCAGAGAATATCCGGTTGTCTCTTATAGATGTCCATCAGGATATCGTCCTTTTGCTGGTTGATCGTATATTCTCCGATCTCCACCGCCGGATCCTCGGCATAGGCTTTCAGGCTGTAGACCGCCAGATTGGAATGTATATATTTTGCATTGACTGCTGCCAGTAATATCTTCATTATTCTTTCCTCCAGATCAGAATTTTTCCCTTCAGGCATACACCCGATCAGATAAATTCTCATATATCTAGGTATTATAAATTGGTATCGCCTTTTTTACAACATTTCCATTGACTTTTTGCCCGGAACACGTTAAAATATTGAGCTGTGCAGCCGGGGTGTTAGCGGTACCTTGCACCTGCAATCCGCTATAGCAGGGGTGATATTGCGCAGAGGGCTTGTTTTTGCAGAGCTGCCCTTGGAAAGTGACGTTGATGTTTGGGTCTTACGCGACGGGACTCCATGAACCGTGTCAGGTCAGGAATGAAGCAGCACTAAGTGGAACCTCTCGGGTGCCGTAAGGGTGCCTGGGCTGAGTTAACTACCAAGGTAACGTCTGTGAAGGCTCGTTCGAAGCGCAATGCACATAAATAATAATATAGTATTCATCTTATCCACTGTGATTTTTCGCATGTGGGTATTTTTTATATACAGAACCTGCCATGGCCGGTTTTCTATAAAAATAGAGACAGAAGAATTTCCAAAATTCCTCTGTCTCCGTTTTTTATACTATGCCAAATATTAACGCCAGCAATATCACAATTGCATTTGTTACTGTCTGTACCGGAACTGCCTTCTTACAGAAGTGCTGTACATCTGTCTCTGTCAATGCACATCCAAGATAAGTTGATGAGTTTGTCGGTGTTGAACTCGTTGCCAGTGACAGGTTACATACGAACGGTGCAATGATCGTCACTGCCGGAATTCCAAATCCTGCCCCGATAGAGATGAACACCGGATACATTGCATTAAAGATCTGGAATGGAATAAAGTAAATGATAATCACACATAACAGCAGTAAGATGATATGTATATATTCCAGCATGAACTTCGGACAGATCTTAATCAGTCCGTCTGAGATAGCTCCTACCATTCCCGTATTATTGAATACTGCCTGATATACAGAGATTGCAAGCAGCATTACGATAATGTTCAGATACATCGGTCCGACTTTACCAAATATCTCACCAAAATTCTTTGGATAGTTGATCATTGCCGTTACGACCGTTGCTGCCATAAATACCAGATATGGAGGCAGACTGAATACACCAAGACCGACCATGAATACAATGAATAAGATAAAATTAATCCAGAAAAGCTTTGGCCGTCTGTATGGATTCTCTTCTACTTCTTTTGTCTCCTCTTCTACATTTTCTACAACTACGCCAAATGTTCCCACACGTTTCTTATGCTTGATCCCAAAGTATACCCACTGCAGAACGATGGCCGGGATAAAACATAATGCCCATGGAACCGATGCCTTTGACAGTTCATTGGCAGATAATCCTGCAGAAGATGACGTATATGCCATTCCAATCCCCCACGGAATGAAGCACATCGCAGACATTGCAGTCTGTGCTATGATAAATGCTGCCTCACGGTCAAAATCATATTTCTTATAAAGTGGTACCAGGATCGGGAATGTGATCAGGTACGCCGGTGTAAAGTTTCCTGTCAGAATTGCAAATGCTGCAATTACGGATGTCAGGATCATAATTACGATGACATTCATCTTATCGCCAAGCTTGTTCGTCACTGCTGATACGATAGTATCAAATACTCCTGCTTCTGTAAGCATCTGAAAATACAGAAATGCAAACAATAACATGAATCCCGCAGATTTCATGATCGAACTGAACTGCTCCAGTACAAAGTCACTTGTCTCCTGTAAGCTAAAGCCCAAAAGTAACGAGCAAATGATCGGTACAATAAATAATACAAAGTTAAATGGTACTTTCTTCGTGACAACCGTTGCCACAACGATCAATACCAGAATAATGGCCATTACAGTAGCATTCATAGTCTGCACCTCCTTAATTCATGTGTGCTTTCAGGAATTTTTCCACAATATCCATATTCTTCTCTGTCCAGAATGCCGGATCTCCGTGTTTTGCATTCTCTACCAGATAGAATTCTACTTCTTTGTCTTCTTCTCTTAATTTCTTATACAGGCGGATACTCTGCTCCGGTGCTACCAGATCATCGGCAAGTCCGTGCATCATCAGGACCGGTGGTATCTCTGTCTCTTTTTTTACATAATTCATACAGGTAACTGCATTGGAAAGTTCCGGATATTCATATACATTCTTCTTACCGATCAGCATTCCTTCCGGACTGTCCGGTTCTCCCTGGTTCAATGTAGTTGGGAAATCTTCTTTTATCTGTACGCATGTAACTCCGTAGAAATCTACGATTGCATTTACCTTGCAGGAATATTCTCCATATACATCTGTGTCCATCAGCTCCTGATCTGCCGTAACCCCCGCAATAAACGCTGTATTGCCGCCGCTTGAATCTCCCATTATAAAGACCTGGGACGGATCAATACGATATTCCTCTGCATGTTTTCTTAAGAAACGTACACCTGTCTTTGCATCTTCTACAGGAGCAGGAAATGTAGCAAGATCGCTTTCTCTGTATTGAAGAATCGCTGTCACAAATCCACGTCTTGCAAGATCTGCCATTGCTCCAAGCCGTTTATAGTTGTCCTGTTTTCTCCATGCCGATCCCTGAACATACAAAATTGCCGGATATATCTTTGGTGCTTTGGCATTCGTCTCTGGTACGATCATCTGGAGCGTACGCTCAATCCCGTCTCTGTTTACATAGCATACATCATGCTTATATATACCATATCTCTCCGTTCCGTCTGCTGTGAGTTTCTGAACCTCTTCCATCCCCTCAATCTGTGTCCGGAAATCTTCAAAACTCATATTTTTGATTTCTTCACTTGTCATTATCCGTTTCCTCCTAACCCGTTTTTCTATATTGTTAATTTTATAACTGGATACAGGTATCAGGTCAAGTGTACTCTTATTAATACATTTTATAATTTTCAGTCTTTTTAATCATTTTCTATTAATTTTTTCTATTCTTTTCTTTCTAATTTCACCTCTTCAATGGCATTTTACCTCACTAAAGTGCAAAAACCTGAGATTAACTCTCAGGTTTCAGTAATATATATATTTTCAAATAATTCCAATCATTTCCTTCTTCATCATGTGTGATCTTAATCCTTACACAGTAAGCATCTCCCGGTATCTTTGCATCTTGTTGAAACTTTCGATATATCTTTCGGATTTTCTTCTGCAGCACTCCTTCCGATGCATACGGTCCGGTAATTTTCAGATACAGGACAAATGCTCTTCCGCCTTTTATCCTGGTATATCCTTTTTGCCTGCTCCAGACATTTTCATTTTTTTCGATATCTTCTATATACTCTGCCCGTACTGCCTGTCCCCAGGAGAACTGGTTTTCCGTTCCATTCAGACTTTCTCTGCTTATCTTAAGTACCGATTTGCTTTCCGGTGCATAATCCATGAAATTAATCCCGTCCGATTCAAGTTGTGCATTTTTGCCATATTCCAGGTTATTCGTCTGAAATCTGATCCAGAAATCCGGCATTTCTTCTATATACCAGTTTCCCTGTTTCTTTTCTATCTCTTCCGTCTCTGCAAGATAATCCGTCACACGTTTTTTTAATTCCTGCAATTCTGACAGTGAAGCATCTATTTCCTCTAATCTTTTTTTCAACAGATTATCTATCGCTTCTGAATCTGCTTCCTTTATCAGATTCCCGACCTCTTTCAATGCGAACCCAAGATTCTTATACTTCATACATTCGTAAATATCCGTGCATGCCCTTATATCGTAAGACCTGTAATTCGAATGTTCTCTTCTCGTAGAACTCAGAAGACCAATCTTCTCATAATATTTTATTGTATGTACAGACACACCTGTAAACTTTGCAAGCATTCCTACTGTCTTTTCATTCATATGATCACCTGTCTTTTATATTTCCCCGGTCTGTTCTTTTTCCAGCTGCTTTTTCTTCTTCCTTGCTTCTCTCAATTCTTTAAAAAATGATTTCATCATCTGACTGCATTCTTCTTCCATCACTCCTGTCGTCAATTCTACCTGATGATTAAATTCAGGCATATCCAGAAGATTTAAGATAGAGCCTGCACAGCCGGCTTTCGGATTCATACATCCGACTACTACCCGTGTCATCCGGGACTGTACGATCGCACCGGAACACATCTGGCATGGTTCCAGAGTTACATACATCGTACAATCCTCCAGTCTCCAGTCATTCATCTTCTTGCTTGCTTTTTTGATCGCGATCAGTTCTGCATGCGCCAGGGTATTATTATCAATTGTTCTGCGGTTATATCCTCTCCCAATGATCTTATCCTGATATACGATCACACATCCGATCGGCACCTCACCGATCGCATATGCTTTCTTTGCCTGTTTGATCGCTTCTTTCATATATTTTTCATCTGTGCTTTGCATATTCATTCTCCGTCTATTTTCCTGTTTTCTATCTCTTCTGTGGTTCTACACAGTCATGTGATCCTCTTATATCCCTGCACCAGTATCCGAACTTCTCTCTGTCATTCTTCTCTTCATCTGTAAGCTTAAGATCCAGCTCTTCTGCAGGAATGAATTCCGGAAATCCAAAGCTTTCTGCGGCTTTTTCTTCCTGCGGATGATACACTCCCGGTACTCCTAATTTTAACCGGTCATCACGGACTGTCAATATCAGATGGTGATAATTATAATACCCGTGGATCAAAAAACTATTATTTGCATGTCTCCATTCACACCTCGGAAGACACACCATATCTTTACGCTGGATCTTGCGGACTTTACCCCCCAGGCAGGCCTCTTTTTCCAAATCATCTTCAAGTTTCCCACTCTCTGATTCTTCATCCTGCAAGGTTTCCTTCTTACATTCCGGTTCTTCGTCCTGCGCTAATCCCTTCTTACATTCCGGTTCTTCACCCTGCACGGAATCTTCTTCCATCTTCCACATTTCCATCCTGCAGACGTTTACTACATCGTCATTCCAGACTGCCGCATACCAGTGTCCATTTACGTCCTTTAATATAATTCCGTTGACAAGATTATAATTTTCTTTCTTACCGACATCCTCCGGTGTATAGCATAGCTGCCAGTTCACCGCCGGGCCGGGAACCTCTGTCACTCCCTGCGGGATTCCAATACATTTATCTTCTGTATTCCAGAACAGATACGCCCTAAGTCCCTGCGCATTTTCTTCCATCCGGAATCCTTTTCCGTGCACATGGATCACGCACTGATCCACATCCTGTTCTACTTTTACGAAGCCTACATTCCGCATCTTTTTCTCTTGTTCGTATTCATACAGATATCGAATAAACCGTCTCAAAATATCCTCTCCTGTTTCCGGCTATTTATCACAATCTATTCTGAAATATTTTCTTTTATGCCATAATCGCATTCAATTCCTGATACAGCCTCTTCGCATAGCTGTCTGTCATACCACAGATATAATCCGTAACCAGCAGAAGTCTCAGATAAAGACGATAAACTTCTGATTTTTCTTCTGCATGATAACGATATGCTTTTTTATAATTATTGGAAATAAATGAAATCAGTCTTTCTTCTATTGAGTTCAGTTTCTGCGTTGGATCATCATATTTTATTGCTGCACCGACAAACCTGTCCAGCAGATTATCCAGCATCACCGCCTCTTTCACTTCCATACGATAGATCGTCTCTGTTTTAAATACACATTTGCACGCTATCTCTCCAAGCAGTTTTACCAATCCTTCAGCCAAAGTACCTGCAAACAGATCTTTTTTATACGTGCCTTCCATAATTTCTTCATAATGAGAAGTAAATCCGGAAGTTGCGCAGCCAATCAAAAATCCCTGTGCTTTTACGATCCAGTTCTTCACTGCATAATCACCGGGATCATCTACCCCGTTCTTCTTTGCACGGTCGTATAATTCTACCAGTTTATCTGCCGGGCAGAACCAGTTCTGATCTTTCTCTTCTGGGTCTGCATACTTTTTCTCCCTGTTCTGTAGTTTTCTGAGTTCATCTCTGAGACTATGATATGTAAGAAATCTTTTTACAAATGCATCTTCAATATCTGCGGTCTTATATGCAATATCATCTGCTGCCTCAAGTATAAAGGTAAGTGGATGTCTGTGATTTCCCGCACCCGTCTCTGATACAATATCCTCGAACAGTTCCCGGTCTGCATAATAATAGCCCATCTTCTTCTCTCTTATATCTCCTGATTCCGGATGGATCTTTGTAGATGCTACCGGATATTTTATAATTGTATTCAAAAGCGCATACGTCAGATTCATTCCATTTTCATCTACCAGAAAATGTAATTTGCTGACCAGCCTAAGTGCCTGTGCATTTCCTTCAAAATGATAAAAATCCTCCCTCATCTGAGGTTCGAGCAACTCCTCAAGTGACGTTCCATGATATGTCAGAAGCGGAAGATTTCTTTCAAACCATTCCCTGATCGCCGCTTCTCCATAATGACCAAACGGTGGATTGCCGATATCATGAATCAGTCCTGCACACTGAAGAATATTGCAGATATCCTCTTTCATCTGTACAGTGAAACTGGAATCTTTCTTGTGTACCAATATGCTTTCTCCTATATTCTGACCCAGAGATTTTGCCAGCGAAGAGACTTCCATGGAATGGGTCAGTCTCGTACGGATAAAATCACTTTTATCCAGTGGAAATACCTGTGTCTTATCCTGAAGTCGCCTAAATGACGCACTGCCGATGATTCTGTGATAATCTTTTTCGAATTCACTTCTAAGGTCTGCATCACCATATTTTTGACTCTTGTATCTGTTCTGTCTTTGACGTTTTGTTGATAAAAGCCTTGTCCATTCCATTTTCTGCTCCTCCTTCATATTTTAATCTACAAAATTTGCCACCGGAAGTTCCTGTAGGCGGCAGCTTCTCTTGCATCCCCTTGTACAAAAAGTGTCCAGCCGGAGATCCGGCTGAACACCTTATTCATAACATTTTCTTTCTATGTTCATTCAACACTAATCCAGATAGATCGGCGGCTCATAATCTTTTCCGAGAAGTGCCTTTTTACGTTCCTGATATCCAAGGAATGCCCACTCCGTCATATCTGTCCACTGATGTTTTCCTCTGTCATATACCTGTACATAGCCGATTCTCTTCGGATGCATTCTTACGCTGTTTGATTCATATTCATGTCCTGTGTAAGGATTAAGTTCACCTTTACTGAGATCCTCTTCATCGGATGTGAATAAATCTTCTTCATTTTCCTGCGCATACCGGCTCTGATATCCGTTATTCTCATAACCGGAGGTCTCATCAGCTGCTGCATATGTTTCCTCCTGTTCCGGTTCCTCCGGCATAAATTCTTCTGCAAGTTTCTCTGACTCACCGTCTCCCGAATAATCAAACTCATGATACTGGATTTCCGGCTTTTCTTCTTTTGCCGGTTCTTCATGCGCTGATTCTTCTTCATGCTTTTTACGTATTCCGAAGAGCGCTCTCCATCCATGCGCTTTCTTCTCCGGTTCAACTTTCTTCGGCTCCGGTTTTTCCGGTTCCTCTGGCTCTTCTACTTCCGGTTCTGACTCATGAGCTGACTCCTCTGTATATTTCGGTTCCGACTCATAAGCCGGCTCCTCTGCATATTCCAGCTCACTTTCATAGGCTGGTTCTTCTGCATATTCCGGCTCTGCTTCATACACTGGTTCTTCTGCATACTCTGGCTCTGCTTCATACGCCGATTCTTCTGCGTATTCTGGCTCTGCTTCATACACCGGTTCTTCTGCGTATTCTGGCTCTGCTTCATACACCGGTTCTTCTGCATATTCTGGCTCTGCTTCATATACTGGTTCTTCTGCATATTCCGATTCTGACTCATACGCTGGTTCTTCTGCATATTCAGGTTTTGACTCATACACCGGCTCGTCTTCATATACAGGTTTCTCAGCATGCTCCTCTACACCCGCTGCAGGTTCTTCTTCACTTACAGTCACCGACTCTTCTGCTTCCAGTGTCACAGCTTCCGAACTTCCGGTTTCTTCCACCGGCTCCTGTATCTCTTCTTCCTGCTCTTCTATTTCTGTGGCAGGTTCTGCTGTCGCTTCTTTCTCTCTTACAAAATCAAATATTGTTTCCTGAACATATTCCGGATCTGGCTCTACAACCTTTTTAGACTTCTTCTTTTTCTTCTTTTCTATTGCATCTAATTCTTTATGAATATCTACAAGCTCACCTATCGTAATATCTCTTTCTTCTGCTTTGGCAGGTGTTTTCTTCTTTTCAGGCTCTGTAATTTTCTGGGCCTTTGAAAGCTTCTCTTCATGCTCCTCATGTTCTTCTAATATATCCAGATAAAACGGACAATCAAGAATCTTTGCGATCATTCGCATATCCTGCTCCTGGAAATTATCTCTGCCAAGACGCTGGGTCAGATTCTGACGCGACATCTTCTTTCCTGTCTGTTTTTCTATCTTCTCTGCAAGTTCTTTGATCGTCATCCCTTTACGGCTCAGAATGATCTTGACCTGTTCTCCAAACGTTAATTCCAACATTCTTTTCCTCCTTATTATTCTTACTCTCCCATACTCTCCTCGTGTGCTTTTTTATGGTTTTGTAAACATTTTTCTATCTTGATAAATCTTTATTTTTCCCTTTTATATTCTAACAAATCACAGAAAACACGTCAACTCTGCTTACGTTACATTTCCCCGAAAATAAAGGCTAAAAATGAAGTTTTTCATTCAGTTTTTTAACGGTCTTTTCATCCATTTTGACTATTTTTCTATCATAAGAAATGATTCCATTTACCTCTTCTTCTATATCCGATAATTGTGTGTAAACAGTTGCACTTAATCCACGGCTGATATTCGGAATAATGAGCTTTTTTATCAATTTCTCATAGCCCGCCGTAAGTTCTCTTTTTCTCTTGAACTTTTTATAACCGTAGACCTTTTTCTCGTACATACTATGCTTCGGGATCTGCAGCGAATACCCGCCAAACTCAGTAAGTGCCGTTACCCTCTTTTCCGGTGTTACATGCAAAGGGAAGAAATAATCATGGATGCTTCGTATATCCCCGCACCCCTGATCAAACCAACCACTCGCAGAATCTGTCAGCCTGTAAGGATCTTCTGCCCTTACTATATCTGTCATCTTCTTCGTCTGAAACTGTCCCCATCCTTCATTAAAAATAACCCATGTAACAATGGATGGATGATCATAAAGCAATCGAACCGTCTCCTTCATCTCTTTTTCAAACTGTCTCTGCCCGGCCGGATCCTGACGTCCCATCAGATGAATCCTGGTATCTTTTGCCCGGATATGCATTCCCTCCATGGCCGTCGCCATATACGTTACATACCAGCTCTTATAATCCCGTCCTCCGTTCACCATATCCTGCCAGACGATGATGCCCAGTTTA
>ENA-OURZ01004359-OURZ01004359.1-human-gut-metagenome-genome-assembly--contig:-NODE-4359-length-10853-cov-12.067420_pt1 | contig 10853 bp, 8 predicted proteins | sample MGYA00242073_ERZ509195 | MGnify/ENA primary metagenome ERZ509195 (study PRJEB26280, sample SAMEA2338837) | human gut metagenome | biome: human gut; feature: human-associated habitat; material: faeces...
GCCCAGTCGGCGGTCATGGCATCGCTGGACTCGACGGCACGCAGGATGATCGGGCGCTGATAAGTGCGCTCGTCGCCCATAACGCCGACGGACTTAATGTCGGGCAGGACCGCGAAATACTGCCAGCAGCTGTGCTCGGAGTTGCGCTCGCCGGTCTGCTCAAACAGACGCTGGTTGTAAGCATCCAGCTCCTCGCGCACGATAGCGTCGGCGTTCTTGAGGATCTCGAGCTTCTCCTTGTCAACCGCGCCGATGATGCGGATGGCCAGACCCGGGCCCGGGAAAGGCTGGCGGAACACGATGTGACCCGGCAGGCCCAGCGCCAGACCGAGCGCGCGGACCTCGTCCTTAAAGAAGTGGTCGAGCGGCTCAATAAGGTCGAAGTGCACGCCCTCGGGGAACGGGATCAAGTTGTGATGGCTCTTGATGGTGGCCGTCTTGCCACCCGTCTTGCGAGCGCCAGACTCGATGATGTCGGGGTAGATGGTGCCCTGAGCCAGGTACTTGACCGGCTTGCCATCAGTCTCGAGCTGCTGCGCCACGGCGAAGAACTCTTTCCAGAACTGCGTACCGATGATGCGGCGCTTCTCCTCGGGCTCGGTCACGCCGGCCAGAAGCTCGGCATAGCGGTCCTCGGCGTGGACGTGGATAAAGTCGACGTCAAACTGCTTGGTGAAGACCTCCTCCACCTGCTCGGGCTCGCCCTTGCGCAGCAGGCCGTGGTTGATGAACACGCAGGTCATCTGCTTGCCCACGGCACGAGCGCCCAACGCAGCCACGACGGAGGAGTCGACGCCACCGGACAGGGCCAGAATCACGCGGTCGTCGCCGACCTTCTCGCGGAACTCGGCCGTCATGGTCTCGGCCAGGTTGTCCATGCTCCAGTTGGGCTCCAGACCGCAGATCTCAAACAGGAAGTTGCTCAGCAGCTGCTGACCATACTCGGAATGCTTGACCTCGGGGTGGAACTGCGTGGTGAAGATCTTGCGCTCGGGGCACTCCATGGCGGCAACCGGGCACACGTCGGTGCTGGCGGTAACGGTAAAGCCCTCGGGCACCTCGGAAACGGCGTCGCGATGGCTCATCCACACGGTCTGCTCCATGGGCGTGGAGTTAAAGAGCTTGGCGCCGGCCGTGCGCGTGATGGTGGCGCGGCCGTACTCACCCACCTCGGAGTGGCCGACCTTGCCGCCGAGCGTCACGGCCGTGATCTGATGGCCGTAGCAAAAGCCCAGGACGGGAAGGCCCAGGTCAAAGATGGCGGGGTCGATAGACGGAGCGTCCTCGGCATACACAGAGGCCGGGCCGCCGGAAAGGATGAGCGCAGAGGCGTTCATCTCGCGAATCTCGTCGGCCGAGATGTCGCAGGGAACGATCTCGGAATACACGTTGAGGTCGCGGACGCGACGGGCAATGAGCTGACCGTACTGCGCACCAAAGTCGAGTACGAGGACCTTTGCGGAAGCCTTTTGATCCATGGTTTCCCCCTCTTGTTGGCGGGGAGCCGGTGCCCACCCGCGCGAATAAACGAAAATTGCTTTCATAGTGTACACGTTATATGGGGTTTCTCGTCCCTCGCAGCCATCAGTGCACGGCAAACGCACGACCAGGGCCCCTATTTGACGGCAATTGAAGTGTTACCAAACGTTACAGATGATGTAATACGTTTGAACATTGGACGCCCTGTGCCACAATACTGCCGAACGACTCCGCCTCTGTGGCGGCAAATACGATAGGAATACCAGCATGAAGCGCATCCTTCTCATCGCCACGGGCGGCACCATCGCATCGACCGAGGACGGTAACGGCCTCTCCCCCGCCCTGACCGGTGAGGAACTCGCCCAGAGCGTCCCCGAGATCTCGGGCCTCTGCGAGCTCGACGTCGTGCAGCCCATGAACATCGACAGCACCAATATGCGCCCGAGCGACTGGATGCGCATCCGCGATGTCATCGTCGAAGGCTATGCCGATCACGACGGCTTTGTGGTCCTGCACGGCACCGACACCATGAGCTACACCGCGGCAGCGCTTTCCTATCTGATTCAGGACAGTCCCAAGCCCATCGTACTCACCGGCTCGCAAAAGCCCATGGGTAACCCCTTTACCGATGCCAAGCTCAACCTGTACCAGAGCCTGCTCTATGCGCTCGACGAGCATTCACACGACGTCTCGATCGTGTTTGGCGGCGTCGCCATTGCCGGCACGCGCGCCCGCAAGCAGCGCACCATGAGCTTTAACGCGTTCATTAGCGTCAACTATCCGCCCATTGCCTACATCCGCAATGACCGTATCGTGCGCAACGGGCTTCACGGCACGCATCAGGGCGAAAACCCGGTGCGTTTCTACGACAGCATCGACCCGCGCGTGTTTGTCCTTAAGCTCACGCCCGGCGTGAACCCGGGTATCCTGGACGCCCTTGCCGATAGCTACGACGCCGTGATTCTGGAGACCTTTGGCATTGGCGGTATCCCCGAGTTTGGTGAGTCGGGCGAGTCATTCCAGGAGGCGATTTTCCGCTGGGTCGATTCGGGCCGTACTGTCGTTATGACCACGCAGGTCCCCGAAGAGGGCCTCGATTTGGGCGTTTATGAGGTCGGCCGTGCCTACGCGGATCATCCGGGCATTCTGCGCGGCGACGACATGACCACCGAGACGCTCGTGGCCAAGACCATGTGGGCACTCGGCCAGTCACGTGATGCGGCCGAGATTCAGCGCCTGTTCTACAGCCAAGTCAACCACGACCGCATCCCGATGGCGTAGCTAAAACAAAATCCGCCTCTTTGGGCCTTGTAGGGCACGTGATACCCCTCGGAACGTGCAAAAAGCGGAGTTTTCAGCATCCGCCCCTTCCGGGAACGTTAAAACCGCTGGCTGTAAATTGCCTTTCGACTCGAAAGACTCGTTCCGCGCGCTTGTTATTCCTCATATTATTGAATTTTGTGGATAATCCAAAACATTACGCGTCGTATTTGTGGCCCCGGCTGCCGTCAAATTATTGAGGGATGCTGAATACTCGCGTTTTTGCACGCCGCCGTCGGGGGGACCCGTTCAACAAACGGCAAATCTAGCAAAAAAAAGGCTATTCGATACCCTCGAGAAGCTCTGACACCGTCATGCCGAGTGCGGGCGCGATCTTAAATAGAATCTTGAGCGTGAAATTTGCCGTCCCATCTTCGATTCGATCGAGATAGGGTCGGCTGATTCCTGTCGCCACACAAAAATCAACCTTGGAGATACCAAGGTCCCTGCGCGCCTCTTCGACCCGCCTGCCCAGAATCTGTTTCGCACGTTCGTCCATGCAGCCGAGTTTGAAATGGAGCCGAACAAAAACGTAAACTATAGTTTACGTTTTGCCGAATACACAGGAGTTTTCTATGTCGGGTTCTTCGGTCCGCATGTACCGAGCCACGCTTCGCACAAACAGCGCGCCGCCCAAGCTCGTCGTCGTTGAAGCAGAATGCCTTTCGCCCGATGAGCGCACAGCATTTGCATTGCTATCAAGCCGTGTTGCGACCGCGCTGCTCCCCGATCCGGCGAGAGGCGAGCTCTCCGCTCAATGCCAGACGTACGGCTGCGCCCTTGACCAGGCCGCAGTAATTGCAACCAGCCAGCGTGGCCTGCCCCTTCTCCTCGAAGCCGGTATCGCGCTCTGCCTCCGCGGCGCCGGATACGAAAACGAGGCCGCCGCCGATATGGTCTTTAAACCACGATCGAGCGGCGGCCTCGCAGCAGCCATTGAATATGCGTGCAGACTCGTTGCCTAAAAGGACAAGCTAGAAACCAAAGCCAAAGCCCGTTCCAGTAATCGCCGAATACATAAAGTAGACGTTGATCACGTTGAGGAACACGCCCGTGATGCAGCCGTTGCGCAGGTAGCGCTCGCACGCAAGGCGTGCCATCACAGCGGAGTCCTCGTTGTTCTTTGCCTGGCGTCCCGCCGTAAAGTACGTCGCCACGCTCAGCAGCAGGTTGAGCACTGGCAGTGCCAGCAGCTCGTAGCTCTTACCCCAGCGCGTCACCTCGCCGGCGGCGTTAAACTTCGTTGCCACCTCGGGGCCAATGTTGGGGATAACACACGCTGCAACCACCAGCGGAATCACCGCAAGTACGAGCAGCGCGATGCCCATGTAGCCGGCTTTTTTGCCATATTTAAACATATGCGTCGTCCTTACACGTTGAAGCGGAAATGCACGACGTCACCATCGGCCATGACATAGTCCTTGCCCTCAATACGCAGCTTGCCGGCGGCCTTGGCGCCCTGCTCGCCGCCAAGCTCGATGTAGTCGTCGTAGCCAATGACCTCGGCCTTAATAAAGCCGCGTTCAAAATCGGTGTGGATGACGCCGGCGGCCTGCGGGGCGGTCGCGCCCTGACGAACCGTCCAGGCCTTGACCTCCATCTCGCCGGCCGTAAAGAACGACTGCAGACCGAGCAGCTTATAGGCCGCCTGCGCGAGCACGTCCAGGCCGGGCTGCTCCAGGCCCAGGCTCTCCAGATAATCGGCGGCATCCTCGGGATCGAGCTCGGAAAGCTCGGCCTCAATCTTGGCGCAAATCGGCAGTGGCTTGACACCATCGATGGGCGCCAGATCGTCGTTGAGCATGTCCTCGTCCACGTTGGCCACATACAGGATGGGCTTCATGGTGAGCAGGAACAGGCCCTTGGCGGCAGCACGCTCCTCGTCGGTCATCTCCATGGATGCGGCGCGCTTGCCCTCGTTGAGCCAGGCAAGCAGGCGCTTGGCCACCTCGAACTTGGGCATGAGCTCCTTGTCGCGCTTGGCCTCCTTCTCGAGCTTGGGCAGTTGCTTCTCGAGCGTGCCCATGTCGGCCAGGATGAGCTCGGTCATGATGGTGTCGGCATCGCCGGCGGGGTCGACGAACTCGCCCGTGCGGCCCACCTCACGCATGACGTTGGGGTCCTTAAAGTAGCGCACGACCTCGCAGATAGCGTCGGTCTCGCGGATGTTTGCCAAGAACTGGTTGCCCAGGCCCTCGCCCTCGTTAGCGCCCTTCACCAGACCAGCGATGTCGACAAACTCGACCGTCGCCGGCACAATGCGACCGGGGTTGACGATGTCGGCGAGCTTTTGCAGGCGGCTATCGGGCACATCGACGATACCCACGTTGGGGTCGATCGTGGCAAAAGGATAGTTGGCGGCAAGGCCGGTCTTTTTGGTAAGCGCGGTGAACAGCGTCGACTTGCCCACGTTGGGCAGGCCCACGATACCGATGGAAAGGGACACGACAGCTCCTTTTGGTACAGGTACTTCAAACCTCATAAGTATAGCGCCGCCGCAGCATCCGGGCGAATCCGGACACCGCGGCGGCGCAAATGAAGCAGAGATGCGTGAGGTTCGAGACAGTAGTCCTTACTTAAGCTCGGGCCAGAAATCCTTGTTGGCCTCGATGAGCTCGTCCAGGATCTGCTTAGCAACGCTCGCCGAAGGAATGGTCTTGGAGAGCGTGAGTGCCTGCCAGAGCTTCTGGTAGCTGCCCTCGACCCAAGCCTGGACAACGAGCTTCTCGACGGAAACCTGCTGCTCCATCAGGCCCTTCTGGAACTGCGGGATCGGGCCCTGGCAGATCTTCTCAAAGCCGTTGGAACCGACGATGCAAGGCACCTCGACCATGGCCGTCGGGTCGAAGTTGGGTACAGCGCCATCGTTGGGGACGATCAGCAGGAAGCGCTCGAGCGTGTTCTCGGCCAGTGCGCAGGCAAGGTCGACGATGTAGTTGGCATGTACATCCGGCTCAAAGCCGCCGTCCTTGGCAGTACCCTTGGCGATGATGTCGCGGCAAGCGCCAAAGACCTTCTTCTCGCGGCCGTCCATAACCTCATTGGCGCGAGTGTAGTTGGGGTCGGACGTCTCGACGACATAGTCCGGGTACAGGTAATACTTGAGGTAGGTATTGGGAATCGTCTCGGGATCGACAGCATAGACATCCTTGGCCTTGCCGAAGGTGTGAATCCAGCTCTCCTCGACATGCTGCTCCTTACCGGCCTCGTGCTCGATGCCGTCCAGGTAGCCGTTCTTAGCCATGTGCTCCTTAATCTGCGGCATAAGGTCGTTGCCGTCCTTGTCGTAGATCTTGCTCCACCAACCAAAGTGGTTGAGGCCGTAGTAGCTATACTGCAGCTCGCGACGATCCTTGATGCCGCACATACGGCTCATCTTATCCATAAGGTCGATCGGCATGTCGCAGATGTTGATGATGCGGCTGTTGGGGCGCAGCACGCGGCAGGCCTCGGCGACGATGGCCGCGGGGTTGGAGTAGTTGAGCATCCAGGCGTTGGGGCTGTACTTCTCCATGTAGTCGAGGATCTCGATGACACCACCGATGGAGCGCATGCCGTAGGCGATACCGCCGGCACCGCAGGTCTCTTGGCCAACGCAGCCGTACTTGAGAGGAATCTTCTCGTCGAGCTCACGCATGGCGTACAGGCCGACGCGGATGTGAGCAAGGACGAAATCGGTCCCGGTGAATGCGGTCTCGGGGTCGGTGGTGTAGCTGAACTCAACCTCGGGGGCGTTCTCGTGGAAGTAGATCTCGCAGGCCTTGGCCACGGTCTCCTGGCGCTCGGCGTTGTTATCGTAGAAGGTCACCTTGTTGACCGGAAAGCGGTCGCGCTCCTCAAGCAGCATCAGAGCGATGCCCGGGGTGAAGGTAGAGCCACCGCCGGCAATGGTCACGGCATAGTTTTTCTTGGACATGATGTCCTCCTCATTCTGGCCGCTTGCTCAATCCATCCCCGTACGCGGCCTGCACGGTTTGGAATTGTTACCTAGAAGTGGAGTTTTTTATCTCTAGAATCGGCCTTGCGGTGCATACCGGCTCTGCAAGGCCGATTGTTTCGATGGACGATGGTTTACAGAAGACTCTCGAACTTCAGAAGACTCTCGAACTTCTCGCGAACCTGCGGGACGGTAAGGCCGATGATGACCTGGATTGACTGACCTTGGACCACCAAGCCATGCGTACCGATCGCTTTGAAGGAAGCCTCGGGTGCAACGACGCTCTTGTCCTTGACGTTAACGCGCAGACGGGTAGCGCAGTTCGTTACATCGATGATGTTATCCGTGCCACCGAGCAGATCGAGGATGTTCTCGGCAAGCACCAAGCGCTCATCATCTTTACTCTGGGCGACCGATTTGCCAGCAGCAACACCGCCCTGCTTTTGCTTGTAGTCGGCCTTGGACTTGAGCTCGACCTCAACATCGTCATCCTCGCGACCGGGGGTCTTAAAGTCGAACTTGACGATCAGGAAACGGAAGACCACGACCCAAAGAGCGGTAAAGCACAGACCGACAAGGATGGAGATGGCGTACTGCAGACCGTGTGCGGCCCAAAGGGGCAGCCAGTCCCACGAGAGCATCGAGATGATGCCGCCGTCGAAGATACCCACGACGCCAAGGAGGTTTTGAGCCATGCAGCCAAGCGCTCCGAGCACGCAGTGGACGACGAACAGGCCGGGCGCGATGAACAGGAAGGTGAAGTCAAGCGGCTCGGTAATACCGCAAAGCATAGCGGTAAGGGTGACCGGGATCAGCAGAGCCTTGACGCGCTGCTTGCGCTCGGGTTTGGCGGTCATATAAAACGCAATGGCGACGCCAAGCGAGCCGAAGACCTTAGTCCAACCAGGGCAGGTATAGGCAGCCCAGGGTGCGGCATCCTTAAGAGCAATACTCGGATCGGCAGCCAGTTGGGGCAGGATGTTGGCCCAAGCAGCAAAGATGCCGCCGTTGACCGCCGCGTTGTCGTAATAGAACGGCGTATAGATAAAGTGGTGCAGGCCTGTAGGGATCAGCACGCGCTCGAAGAAAGCAAAGACACCCACGCCAAACGTACCGGCGGAAAGGATGAATCCCTGGAAGGCAGAGATAGCAGCCTGAACATGCGGCCACACCAGGCAGGCGATAAGAGCGACCGGAACCATAACGAAGAAACCGATCATATAGATGAACACGGAACCCGAGAACACGCCCAGCCACTCAGGAAGTTCGGTGTCGAAGAACTTGTTATGCAGCATCGTGGCGATACCAGAGATAATGAGCGCGCCCATGATGCCCATGTCAAGCGTTTTGATGCTTGCGATAGTGGCAAGACCAGTACCGCTGCCCGCCTCGACAGAATAGTCGACACCAAAGACAGGGCCCCACTGCCCCAAGATTGTGCTTACAAAGTAGTTGAAGGTAAGGTAGATGGCCAAAGCCTCCATGCAGCAGCGAGCGTTCTGCTTGTTCGCGAGCGAGATTGGCAACGCTACGCAAAACAGCAACGGCATCTGGTTAAAGAGCGTCCAACCACCCTGGAGCAGCACATTCCAGCAATCAAACCAAAGATGGCCCGCAGTGGCCATCTCGCCAAAGATCGCCTCGGTGGTAAACAACGTACCCAGGCCGACGACGATTCCGGAAAATGCGAAAAGAATTGCAGGCGTGTACATTGCACCGCCGAAACGTTGTATCTTTTGCATCATGACGGGGAATCCCCCTCTCTTCATTCGGAGCGCTGCGGTTTTGGCTTCACTCGAGACCGCAGACGCGCCGTTTGCGTGTACCTCGTGCAATAGGACGGGTGGGCCCGCTTCCCTGACTTCTTGCACTTACGTTTTATCGCATCACTTATCTATACAAGTTAGCATTAATACTACGGTCGGTAAACGGTTGATTATTGGCCGTAAACGGTATATGTCCAGTATTTCGCCTGCTAAATCTGGCATAGCTGATGGCTGAATTTTAAATTTCTTTTCTACTTGTCTAGATGTGCTTGTCTATATCTATAGACAATCCTATACTTCATTACAACATTCACCGCCACGTTAAGGAGTCACCATGAAAAGCGCGGTCTTCTATGGAAAGCACGACCTCAGAGTCGAGGAATCGGCAAAGCCGGCCGTGGGCAGGCGCGACGTTCTGATCAACGTCAAAGCTTGCGGCGTCTGCGGTACCGACGTTCATATCTATGAAGGCGACAAGGGTGCAGCCGACGTTACCCCGCCCACGATCCTTGGTCATGAGTTTGCGGGCGTTGTCGAGGCCGTGGGCAGCGACGTCGCTGGCTTTAAACCGGGCGATCGCGTGTGCATCGACCCAAACCATCCCTGCGGCTGCTGCGAACCCTGCCGCGACGGAATCAACCACTACTGCGAGCATATGACCGGTTACGGTACCACCGTTAACGGCGGCTTTGCCGAGTACTGCTCCGTCGATATGCAGCAAGTCTACAAGTTGGGCGATCACACCAGCTTTGAGCAGGGTGCTATGACCGAGCCCGTCGCCTGCTGCCTGCACGGCATCGATATGTGCAACATCAAGCCCGGCAGCACAGTTGTCGTTATCGGCGGTGGCATGATCGGTCTGCTCATGATGCAGCTTGCTAAAAACGCCGGCGCCACCAAGGTTGTCTTGCTCGAGCCTGTCGAAGGCAAGCGCGAGGTTGCGCTCAAACTCGGCGCCGACCTGGCAATTGATTCCATCCACGAAGATGTACCGGCCCGCCTGAAGCAGGAGGGCGTCGGCAACGTCGATGTCGTTATCGAGTGTGTTGGCAAGCCCGTCACCATCGAGCAGGCCATCCAGATCGCCGGCCACAAGGCTACGGTCATGATGTTCGGCCTCACCAAGCCCGATGAGACAATCACCGTCAAGCCCTTCGAGGTCTTCCAGAAGGAGCTCGTGCTCACCTCGTCCTACATCAACCCTTACACACAGCGTCGCGCGCTCGAGCTCATCGACTCTGGCAGGCTCGACGTATCCTCGATGGTCGCCAAGGTGGCTTCCCTCGACGAACTCGGCGCCATCCTGTCAGACCCAGCTCTGCGTGCCATGGGTAAATATATAATCGACCCCAGCAAGTAAATCGATCGACATCTGCGCGAGCGGTCCTCATCCACCGCTCGCGCACTCAGCTCTAGGAGACCGTCATGGCGCGAGCCATCTTCCAAACTATTTATGACAACGTGAAGCAGTCGATTGACGACGGCACATACGCCTATCAGAGTTATCTGCCTTCGGAGACTGAGCTCACGCAGCTGTTTGACTGTTCGCGCATGACGGTCCGTCGCGCCATCTCGATGCTTGCGGCAGATGGTTACGTGCTCCCCCAGCAAGGCAAAGGCATGCGCGTCATTCGCAACATCAGTGACGAGAAGAGTCGTGGTGGCGGCGGACTCGAGACCTTTAAGGAAATCGCGGTCAACCGAGGCTTTGAGCTCAAGACTGTCACCACCGTCTTTGAGCTCCTCATCTGCAGCAAGGCGCTCTCCAAGATTACCGGGTTTCCCGAAGGCTGTGAGCTCACACGCGCCAAACGCATCCGTTATGCAGACGGACAAGCCGTGTGCTCCGACGACTCCTATTACCTAAGCTCACAGGTACCGGGACTGACAGCCGAGATTGTCAACGATTCGATTTATCGTTACCTCGAAGAAGATCTTGGCGTTAAGATTGCCACGGGCAAACGCGATGTAACGATTGAGCATCCCACGCCCGAGGATGCGCGCGTGCTCGATCTCGACGACTTTAACGCACTCGCCGTTATACGCGGGCAGACCTACAACGCCGACGGCATCCTTATGGAATACACCGAGACCAAACAGGTCCCAGGGTTCTTTTTGCTCCATGAAACCGTGACGCGCAACGGTACCGGTCGAACCGGCCACCAAAGCAGCATGAACTAACCATTTATTAGTTGCGGTGGAATAGTTCCTAGAATGGCCAGCTTAAGGGCAAAACAGGAACTATTCCACCGCAACTTTTTTGGCCGGCGGGGCAGCATCTGTCCCACCGGCCATCATTTACGCTCTTTTAGCTAGTCCGCGAGCTTTTCCACCTGGTCGAGCATCTTGTC
>ENA-OURZ01004398-OURZ01004398.1-human-gut-metagenome-genome-assembly--contig:-NODE-4398-length-10770-cov-2.793840_pt1 | contig 10770 bp, 7 predicted proteins | sample MGYA00242073_ERZ509195 | MGnify/ENA primary metagenome ERZ509195 (study PRJEB26280, sample SAMEA2338837) | human gut metagenome | biome: human gut; feature: human-associated habitat; material: faeces...
CCCAAGCGCATGAATTGGTAATACTGGGCCAATACCTGGTTACCCGGACGAGAGAAGTTGATTGAAATACTCGGGATATTGGCTCCCAAATAGTTCACGGCAAAGTTCATTTCCTCGGGCAAGTATTGCTTGTCTTTCCAAACCACCCAGCCCACACCGGGATATACCAGACCGAACTTGTGACCTGAAGTACTGATGGAAAGTACCCATTTCAAACGGAAATCCCAAACCGTTTCGGGATCGATAAACGGGTGAATAAACCCGCCGGTAGCAGCGTCCACGTGGATGCAAATCTCCCAGCCTTTCTCGGTGTTCAACTTGTCGAGCGCATCGTTAATCTCCTTCACGTTATCATTCAACCCGGTAATCGTCACACCCTGAATCGGCACCACGCAAATGGTATTCTCGTCACAAGCCTTGATAACATCCTGTGGGTCAAGCGTGATCTTCTCCGCCGTCACGGGAATCATACGCATCTCGACGTCCCAGTAGATAGCGAATTTCTCCCAAACCACCTGCATACAGGTAGAGATGATGAAATTCGGTTTATCGATAGGAAGACCTTTTGCCTTACGTCTCTTCTGCCAGCGTTTCAAGGCGGCGATACCACCCAGCATACAAGCCTCGGAAGAACCCACGGTACTCGTACCCGTGCAATACGGTTTCTCCGGCGAGTTCCACAACTTGGCAAGGATATTCACGCATCGACGTTCGATCTCCGCCGTTTGCGGGTACTCCGTCTTGTCGATCATGTTCTTATCCATGTTCTCGGTCATCACTTTTCTAGCGTAATCATCCATCCATGTAGTCACGAAAGTCGCCAAGTTCAAACGTGAATTACCATCCAACATGGCCTCGTCATGCACGATTTGATAAGCAACTTCGCCCGGCATCATACCCTCCGGCATCTCGTATTTCGGTGCCACCCGGGCCTCTTCATCCGTCCCAAAAACCGGTGTGATAGGATTTTCTGTCTTCATAATTTAATTAGTTTAGTTTATTTAGAAAATTTTTAAAGGGCGTGTCTGTCAAGACACTCGTAAATAATTACGATGTCGCGGGACGAAAGTTTCAACCTCCCGTCACATTTAACAACCCTTGTACTTTACTGACATCACTTACACATCCTTGACAACCAGTCCTAGATAGCGGGTTAAATCCAACGCCTGCACGGGCGACACGATCACGCCACGTAAATCCCCCACACCCAGCCGCAGGCCTTCCAACCGCGAGGATGTTAAATCTATGCCCTTCAATGAAGTACGGGAAAATTCAGCCTCCACGAGACTACACGTGTCGAACGCCACCGCCTCCAGCCGGCAACTCTCCAAGGCACTTCCCTGCATATCACCGTGGGCAAAAAGTACTTGTTTCAGACGCCCCATCGAGAGATTCATGTAACGGGCGTTACAATGCTGGAACAACACGTTATTCAACACGCCGTCCGATAGGTTCGTCCCCATCAACTTGCATGAACGGAATTCCACCCGGAACAACACGCTCCCCGATAGGTCCACGTTCGACAGATCACAATTCTCAAACAACACATCCGTGAGTCGAGCCTCCCGGAAACGACAACCGGGAAACGAGACGTGATCGAACACGCAGGACGACACGTTCACCTCCGACAAATCCACCCCGTCAACCACTTCCCGACTGAACGAGCGACAATCTACCTCGTCATCATTCACCAGTAACTCGCAGAACAACTCACTCCCGGCTTCCACGCCCCGTAAGACGGGCGGCACAATTCTCACCTCGTTATTACTTTTTTTCACGTGACCTGATTTTTTGTTTCACGCAAATATACACAAACCTCTTCCTGGATAAAAATAAACCCGATAGAAAAACATTTCAAGTTAATTCTCAGTATAAATAAGAGAATATTAATTATATAATGTTATGGAAACGAGCTTCTTGAAACTTATAGAACACAGCATAAAAGAACACTGGCACCTTCCTTCCCTAACGGATTACGAAGGGGCAGAGCACAATTATAAAGACGTGGCACGATGGATCGAGAAACTACACATTCTCTTCGAGAAAAGCGGCATCCAACCGGGGGATAAAGTAGCGCTATGCAGTCGCAACACGTCCAACTGGGGAATAGCCTTCTTCGCCACGCTAACTTACGGGGCTGTGGCCGTACCCATCCTTAACGAGTTTAAACCCGATACGATCCACCACATTATCAACCACTCCGGCGCCCGACTCCTTTTCGTCGGAAAATCCGTGTGGGACAACATAGACCACGAAAGTATGCCAATGCTCGATGGGATCATTGCCATGGCTGATTATTCCGTGATTTCCTCTCGCAACACAGTACTCGCAGAGATCGCACCCCAATTAGAAACTCTGTTCAAAGCCAAATATCCCGAAGAACTACGAAACAAGGACATACACTACCGCACAGAACAACCGGAAGAACTGGCCATGATCAACTACACATCAGGCACAACCAGCTCCCCAAAGGGGGTGATGCTTCCCTACCGCAGTATGTGGTCCAATCTCCGTTACGCCCTTGACCAAATGGGTTACGCACCGGGCGAAAAACTCGTTTCCATCCTCACCATGGCCCACATGTACGGGTTGGCCTTCGAATTCATCTACCCTTTCGCCAGTGGAATACATATCTACTTCCTGCAAAAAATGCCCTCACCCAAGATACTGGGGGAAGTCTTTGCCGACATCCGCCCGCACCTGATCGTCGCCGTGCCTTTAATTATCGAGAAAATCATCAAAAGCCGGGTACTCCCGCAACTGGAAAAGTTTCATATCAAGCTGATGCTAAAAATGCCCATCATCGGGGGAAAAATCCGCCACAAGATCAAACGGCAGATTCTTGATGCTTTCGGGGGACAATTCAAGCTACTCGCAGTCGGGGGAGCCGCCCTCAATAAAGAAGTCGAGGCCTTCCTCCATTCCGTGAAATTCCCATACACCGTGGGCTACGGCATGACCGAATGCGGGCCTGCCATCGCTTTCGATCACTGGCAAACGTTCCGTCCCACCTCCTGCGGGAAAGCCGTGGACCGCATGGAAATCCGCATCGACTCATCCGATCCGTTCAACCAAGTCGGGGAAATTCTAACCAAAGGCATGAATGTCATGGACGGGTACTACAACAACCCGGAAGCATCCAATACCGTGCTTTCCCCCGACGGATGGCTCCACACGGGGGATCTTGGCGTGCTAGACCCGGATGGATATCTCTACATCAAAGGTCGTAGTAAAAGTCTCATTCTCGGCCCCAGCGGACAGAACATTTACCCCGAAGAAATCGAGGACCTGCTCAACGCCCAGCCTTATATCGCGGAGTCGCTAGTGATTGAACGGGAAGGTAAACTCGTGGCCCTTGTCTATCCGGATGCCGAGGCTATGAAGCAAAATAAAATATCCCGCGAGACACTTCTCAAAATCATTCACGAGACCCGCAAACAGATCAACCAGCAGCTCCCGGCATACAGCCAGATTGCCCGGATAGAGATTCACGACGAGGAATTCGAGAAGACTCCGAAACGAAGTATAAAGCGGTTCTTGTACCAGTAGCGAGGATGTAAATTTGCAAATGTCCCTTATTTTTACTAAATTGTGAATCCAATCAGCGAATCATGGCTCGTGGTACATGATTTGCTATATATTAAAACAACATTTATATTTACAAAAAACAACAAGAACATGAAAACGCTGAAAACAATCATTCCAATAGGAATACTTCTTTTTACCTGCCTTTTCGCAATGGGTGAAAAGAAACAGAAGAGCGACACCGCAGGTATCGCCAAAATCGAACAACTCATGAAAAACCGTGAATTCTACATCGAGGTTGACCAAGCTTTCCCAACAGGTAACAGCAGCATCACCATCAACTCCAAATACGGGCAGAAACGCATTGGAGGCGAAGGCTACGTTTCGCTGGCAACCAACGAAGGACAACTCTTTATCCTTGACACCGTAGCCTCGGGCCGCCTGCCATTCTTCGGACGGGCCTACTCCACAGAATACGGACAAGGCGGCGGAATCGAATTCGAGAAAGCAAAGATCGAAAACGAATCATTCAAGGTGATCAATAAACGCAAAAAACATTACATCGAATACAAATTCAACGTGAGAAACCGCAACGATGTCTTCAACTTCTACATGGAAGTTTACGGCAACGGGAAATGCAGTGTCAACGTGACCAGCAACAACCGGGCAAGTATCTCCTATGGCGGTGATCTTACTCCAATTCCGGATGATAAGAGAAAAGCACTGGGAATATAACTAAATCCATAGAGTTTGTAAGGTTTATAAACCCTACAAACTCTCCCTACTTCATGAACTTACCCCCTTCATCTCGAAATATCGAAAAATATTCGTAACTTTGGCATTTGTTTGATAGTATACTGACAAATGGAAGAAAGTTTTATATATTATATCGAGAGTAGTATCAAGGAAAACTGGGATCGTCCGGCACTGACCGACTATCACGGAATAAATTGTAACTACAAGGACGTGGCCCGGAAAATAGAAAAATTACATATTCTTTTCGAACATGCGGGCATTAAAAAAGGAGATAAGATCGCGTTATGTGGGAGAAATTCCACAAATTGGGGAATTGCATTCCTCGCCACGCTAACTTACGGGGCTGTTGTGGTACCCATCTTGAACGAATTCAAACCGGATAACATACATAACATCGTGAATCATTCCGAGGCTCGACTGCTTTTCGTGGGTAGTGTCGTGTGGGAAGGATTGAACGAGGCTTCGATGGAAGCGCTGGAAGGTATTCTAAGCCTAGAAGACAACTCGATACTCGTATCACGTAGCCAAATGTTAACGCACGCTCGGGAACGACTGAACGAGTTATTCGGGAAGAAATACCCCGATCGTTTCCGCCCGGAAGACGTGACCTACACGTATGACAAACCGGAAGAACTTGCTATTATTAACTACACGTCGGGAACCACCAGTTTCTCGAAAGGGGTTATGCTCCCCTATCGTAGCCTTTGGTCAAACCTCACATTTGCCTTCGGGGTATTCGGGAAACTACCCGGAGAACAGGTTATATCCATGCTCCCCATGGCACATATGTACGGGTTGGCTTTCGAGTTTATCTACGAGTTTGCCAGTGGGGCTCACGTATTTTTCCTGACGAGAACCCCGTCCCCCAAGATCATCGCGGACGCCTTCTCCACGGTAAGACCCAACCTGATTATTTCCGTACCCTTGATTATCGAAAAGATCATCCGGAAAAAGGTATTCCCGGCACTGGAAAAACCATTGATAAAACTCATGCTTAACCTGCCGTTACTCGACAAGAAAGTGAAAAACTCCATCCGTCAGAAAGTCATTGATGCCTTCGGCGGGAATTTCAAGGAACTCATCGTCGGCGGGGCAGCACTTAACAAAGAGGTAGAAGAATTTCTACACTCGATAAACTTTCCATATACCGTGGGTTACGGTATGACCGAATGTGGCCCGATTCTCTCGTACGCCGGATGGGAAACTTTCAAAAAAGGTTCCTGCGGAAGAGCGGCACCCCGTATGCAACTGAAAATAGATTCACCCGATCCGGCACATATCGTCGGGGAAATCCTAGCCAAAGGAGACAACCTTATGATCGGGTACTACAAGAACGAGGCAGCCACACATGCCGCTTTCACACCCGACGGCTGGCTACGCACGGGAGACCTCGGATTGATTGACGAGGAAGGCAATCTTTTCATCAAGGGACGCAGTAAAAACATGATTCTCGGTCCCAGTGGTCAAAACATCTACCCGGAAGAAATCGAGGATCATCTGAATAACCTTCCCTATGTATGCGAATCCATCGTCGTCGAGAAAGAAGGCAAACTCACCGCCCTTATTTATCCCGACTTCGAGGCCATCAATGCCGACAACAAGAACTCGGACGAGGCTATCGCTGCCATCATGGAAGAAAATCGGAAACAAATAAACGAAACTCTCCCGGCATACAGCCAGATCGCAAAAGTCACGATATACAACGAAGAGTTTGAAAAAACACCCAAAAAGAGTATCAAACGGTTTTTATATCAATAACGGCTAGCCGTTATTGATATAAAAATTTACGAGGTTTACCCTTATCATAGATAACGTATAGGGTACTTCCTTTCATTAAGATTCCCCGACCTTTACCGGCCTCCCGGTTCTTTTGATTATTCACGTTCACGGCCACAACTTTCCCGTCAAAAAAAGCTGTCACATCATCAAATATCGTGTGTCCCACGAATACACGATTCACACTGTATTGCTTCAAGATATGATCCACATCCTCCGGTGTAGAAGGACGACATTTCTCCTCATCTTTCACCATCCCACGGAACCAGAAAGGCCCCCGATTACCATAAATGGAATCAGACAAAGCAGACAACTCCTGCCGTTCTTTTTTCGACAAGAAAATAGATTTCGCCGCCTCTTCGTTCACCTCTGCCACGGTATTCTCCATCCCGGTAAATTCCTTACTCAGTCCGGCATGCACGAACAAATTCTTTCCCACGATCTGTATCAGATTGCGAGAACGCAACCAACACCCCAACTCGCTCGTCTCATGCCACAAATCGGCATACTCCATTCCAAGAGATGTTGCCAAATCCTTGTACTTACTCCGGGTATATTTTAGATTTCCCCGTAACACCATCTCCTCATGATTCCCTAACATGAAGGTCATCACACCTCCTGCCTCCCAAGCCTCTTGTTCCAATTTATACATTAACCAGAAAATAGGTAGCACATCTTTTCCCCGGTCAAAAACATCCCCGATAACAATCACTTGATTCTTCTCGTAAGTCCATTCATAATGTTTCCCGATCACGCCATTGTTGCGCAACACTGAAATGAAACTCTCCAAGTCCCCGTGAGGATCAGAAATAATCAATGTTTTCTCCCGCTGCCCAGACTTCCAAAGTGGACGCTCCACGGGATGTAGTTTCACCTGAAAACGATGGTTCCCTTTCTGCGAAACCACGTCTAGTTTAAAACCTTCCGGTAGTTTCCCATAAACACTATCCCGCACAACACCCCGTTCATCCACACAGATCACCGTCTCCGCAATCTGGCTGCCGATCACTTTGCCCTTCTCATCGATGTCCATCAGGCAGCTCAGTGCCAGCCGGTCGCATCCTGCATTTAAAGAACAGATGCCATTTGAGAGCCTTCTCGGAAGCATCGGGATCACCCGATCCACAAGATACACACTTGTTCCGCGTTTCTTTGCCTCCCAGTCCAGTGCACTGTTCTCCTGCACATAATTTGTGACATCTGCGATATGCACGCCCAGATGCCAGATATTTCCATCCTTTTCCAGTGATACAGCATCATCCAGATCCTTGGCATCTTCACCATCGATCGTGACCATCGGTACCTTTCTAAGATCCAGTCTGCCCTGCATATCTGCCTCACTGACCTCATCTTTCACTCGTTCTGCCTGATTGAGCACCTTTTCCGGAAATTCAAACGGAAGATCTTTTGCATAAACAATGGAAAGTACATCCGTCCCCGGATCACTGATATGGCCGATGATCTTTGTGATCCTGCCCTCCGGCTTTTTCTTGTTGCTGCCGTAAGAAGTAATCTCTGCGATCACCTTATGGCCGTTTACCGCACCTTTGGCACACTCCTGCGGGATAAAAATATCTTGAAGGATTTTCTGGTTGTCCGGAATCACAAAGCCAAAATGTTTGCTCTGTTCATAGATGCCAACCACTTCCTTGACCGTATGGGAGATGACCTGTGTGATGCGTCCTTCCTGACGTCTCCCGGTCGTCCCGGAGATCAGAGTCGCCTGAACCACATCTCCGTAAAAAGCATTGCCGATGTTTTCTTCTGAAACATAAATATCATCGTCTCTGCCTTCCACTTCAATAAAGCCAAAGCCTTTCGGATGCGTCACAAAGGTTCCGGTAACCGTCTTTTCTTTTGCAATTTTATACTTGCCTCTTTTGGAGATTTCAATCTTGCCCTCTGCCAGAAGTTCATTCAGGACCAGCTCCAGATCCGGCCGTTCTTCTTTTGACACCTGGAGGATGATAGCAAGCTCCTTGATCTTCATCGGTACATATATTTTATCGTTCATCAGGTCTAAAAGAACCTTTTTTCTTTTTTCTAACTGTTTGCTGTCCATGTTACCCTCCTTATTCATCATGCGGGGAATCGGTGTGCTGTTTTTTCTGACCAGTAACGCTAAAAAACACCCTTGCAGTTACCAACCACAAGAGTGTTTTAACGTGTCATGCGTTCAAAAGAACCTGCCTGTGACAATTCTGCAGGTTTCTTAGAAATTCAGATTCAGAACTATGGAAATTACGATAAATGCGATTGCAAGAAACTTTGTGGATTTCACAAGTGCTCCTTCCATAGAACGGCCTTTGTTCTTTCCCCAGTAAGTATCTGCTGCACCTGCAATAGCTCCCAGCCCTGCGGACTTTCCTTCCTGCATCAATACGATAACGGTCAGTGCGATACAATCCAAAATAAAGAGTATATTGATAACTGTTCTCAAGATTTCCACATTAACACCTCCTATACCAAACAAAAACAGTTTAGCATAGTTTGTATTTCTTTGTCAACTTAAATATGCTCTTCAATACGCAATAATTGGTTATATTTTGCAATTCTTTCGCTGCGGCACGGAGCTCCTGTTTTGATCTGTCCGGCTCCTGTGGCAACTGCGATATCCGCAATCATCGTATCCTCTGTTTCACCGGAACGATGCGAGATGATCGCAGCGTACCCGCTCCGTTTTGCAAGTTCGATTGCTTCAAACGCTTCCGTCAGTGTTCCTATCTGATTTACTTTGACCAGGATCGCATTGGCAGCCCCGAGTTTTATACCTTTTCGCAGACGTCTGGGATTTGTCACAAACAGATCATCACCCACCAGCTGTACTTTCTGCCCCAGTTCTTCCGTCAGGTGTTTCCATCCGATCCAGTCATCTTCAAACAGTCCGTCCTCGATGGAAAAAATCGGATATTTTTCAGTCAGTCTCTTATAATATGCGATCATCTCTTCTGTGGTGCGTTCTTTTCCTTCTCCTTCAAACCGGTAAATTCCCTGTCTTTCATCGTAAAGTTCACTAGCCGCCGCATCCAGTGCGATCATAATATCTTTTTTCATCTGATAACCGCTCTTCTCGACCGCTTCCACAATGACATCCAGAACTTCTTCTGAATTTTTCAGGTTCGGGGCAAATCCGCCCTCGTCTCCAACTCCGGTTGATAATCCCCGGACATCCAGAATCTTTTTCAGTGTGTGGTAAATCTCTGCACACATCTGAAGTCCTTTTGAAAAATTCTCTGCCCCAAACGGCATGATCATAAATTCCTGGAGATCGACGGTATTGGATGCATGGCGTCCTCCGTTTAAAATGTTCATCATTGGCACCGGCATCTGATGGGCAAACGTTCCGCCAAGATACTGATACAGCGGCAGATGCAGTGCCTTTGCCGCCGTCTGAGCTACTGCCATTGATATGCCAAGAATTGCATTTGCCCCCAGATTTTCTTTGTTCTCTGTTCCATCTATATGACAGAGTTTTTCATCAATTTTCCGCTGTTCCAGTACATTATCACCAATCACACAGTCTGCCAGGATCGTGTTGACATGTTCTGCGGCACGCCGCACGCCAAGTCCATTGTAACGTCTTTCCTGATCACGGAGTTCTACCGCCTCAAACTGCCCGGTCGAAGCTCCGGACGGCACAGCCGCTCTCCCAACAATATCTCCCTCAGCCAGTACTTCCACTTCTATCGTAGGATTCCCTCTGGAATCCAGAATTTCCCTTGCGTACACATCTTTGATTGCAATGAATTTCTGCATAAAAAAGACACACCTCCTTGTGGATAGTGTGTCCTTTTTGTTTTTCTTTATACATCGCTTTGCATATATAAAGACTGATCTTCAGAAATTATTTGCGTACCAGCAAAGATTTTCCTGTCATTTCAGCCGGCTGCTGCATACCCATCATCTCGATCAGAGTCGGAGCGATGTCTGCCAGGCATCCACCTTCACGCAGTGTATAGTTCTCGTCATAATTTACCAGAATGAACGGAACCGGGTTGGTTGTATGTGCGGTAAACGGTGCACCTGTTTCGTAGTCGATCAGCTGCTCTGCATTTCCGTGATCCGCACAGATAAACATCTGTCCGCCAACTTCTTTCAGAGCTTCTACGGTCTTGCCTACACATTCATCGACTGCTTCCACTGCAGCGATCGCTGCTGCCTGGATACCGGTATGTCCTACCATATCCGGGTTTGCGAAGTTGATGATGATCACATCATATTTTTCAGAACGGATGGCTCCGGTCAACTTGTCGCATACTTCATATGCACTCATCTCCGGCTTCAGATCGTAAGTTGCAACCTTAGGCGATTTGACAAGGATTCTGTCCTCTCCCTTGTTCGGTTCTTCTACTCCACCATTAAAGAAGAAGGTAACATGTGCATATTTCTCTGTCTCGGCGATTCTTGCCTGTGTCATATCATGTGCTGCTAAATACTCACCAAATGTATTTTTCAATTCTACTTTCTTAAATGCAACTTCTTTGTTCGGAATCGTCACGTCATACTCTGTGAAGCAGATGTATTTTACGTTCTTTCTTGCGCCACGGTCAAATCCATCAAAATCATCCATACAGAATGTTCTTGTGATCTCACGCGCACGGTCAGGACGGAAGTTAAAGAAAATAACAGTATCGTTGTCTTTGATTGTTGCGATCGGTTTGCCGTTCTCTGTAATTGCAGTTGGAACGAAGAACTCATCTGTCACATCTTTTG
>ENA-OURZ01004405-OURZ01004405.1-human-gut-metagenome-genome-assembly--contig:-NODE-4405-length-10760-cov-3.111256_pt1 | contig 10760 bp, 9 predicted proteins | sample MGYA00242073_ERZ509195 | MGnify/ENA primary metagenome ERZ509195 (study PRJEB26280, sample SAMEA2338837) | human gut metagenome | biome: human gut; feature: human-associated habitat; material: faeces...
CACAAGTCCACCAGCGACCAGCCGATGGTGTCCGCGAGGCGCTGCGTGTCGTTGGTCAGGCGGGACATGATGTCGCCGCTGGAATGGGTGTCAAAATACTTCAGCGGCAATTCGCACAGGCAGTCGAACAGATCCTTGCGGAGCTTAAAGGAGGTCTTCTGCGCCACATAGATCATGTTGGTGTTCTGGAAGTAGGAACAGACCGTGGTCACGGCGTAAAGCAGCAGGCTGACGCCAACCAGCCGCGCAAGGCCCGGCATATCGCCCACCGCGATATAATCGTCCACCGCGATGCCCGCAAGGCGCGTGATCAGAATCGAAATCAGCGCAGACACTGCGCAGAGTATGCTGATGAGCACGATGCGCCCGATGTGTTCGGAGATATACTTGAGCAGGCGCTTGAAGGTGCCCTTCGCGTCCTTGGCCTTGGCGTGCTCCATCATGCCGCGCGGGCCGGGGCCTCCGGGGCCGGGGCCGGGACGGCGTTCTTCTCTTTCTCTGTTTTCAGACATCAGGCAATCGCCTCCTCTCCCCACTGGGACGCCACGATCCCGCGGTAAACCTCGTTGCTGCGGATCAATTCCTTGTGCGTGCCCTGCCCCACGATCACGCCGTCCTCCATCACGAGGATGAGATCGGCGTCCGCAATGGCGGAAACGCGCTGGGCGATGACAAAGGTCACGCCCTTGCCGATTCTGCGGCGCAGCGCTTCCTGGAGCTTGGCTTCGGTCTCGGTATCGACCGCACTGGTAGAATCGTCCAGAATCAGAATATCGGGATTCTTTGCAAAGGTGCGCGCGATGGAAAGTCGCTGCTTCTGTCCGCCGGAGAAGTTCTTGCCGCGCTGCTCCACAACCGAGTGAATACCGTCGGGTAGCTTGGAGACGAACTCCGTCGCCTGCGCGTCGGCCAGCGCTCTGTCCAGTTCCTCTTCGGAACAGTCTCCGCCGCCCCAGCGCAGGTTGCTCTCAATATCGCCGGAGAACAGCAGGCTCTCCTGAAGCACTACGCCGATATGACGGCGCAGCGCATCCATGTCCATATCGCGCACGTCCACGCCGCCGATGCGCACCGCGCCGGTGCTGACGTCGTAAAGGCGCGGGATGAGCGATACCAGCGTGGATTTACCCGAACCGGTGTTGCCGATGATACCCACGCGCTGGCCGGGCTGCACGGCGAAGCTGACGTCCTTGAGGACGTATTCCGGATCCGCCGCGTTATAGGAAAAATTCACATGATCGAATTCCACGGCGTAATTGTCCGGCATGACGGGGCTTTCCGGATTGTTGATGGAAGGCTCCGTATTCAGCACTTCCGCGCAGCGATCCACGGCGACCTTGGCGCGGGAGAAGCCCAGCATCATCATCACGGCCATCATCAGGCTAGACAGCACCTGCATCAAATAGGTCATAAACGCCATGATCTTGCCGGTTTCCAGCAGTCCTTCGTTGACCAGGTTGCCGCCGAACCAGATCAGCGCCACAACCGACACGCCCATGACAGCGTTGATGATGGGCCAGAGCAGCACCATGCGGTTCATCGCCTGCATCGACCAGTTCATCAAGTCCTCGTTGGCAATTTTGAAGCGGGCGCGCTCCCTGTTTTGCCCGACAAAAGCCTTGACCACGCGCACACCCAGCAGGTTTTCGCGCATGACGGTGTTGACGCGGTCGATCTTCTGCTGCATCTTGGCAAACATCGGGAAAGTGCGTATCGCCACCACGCTGACCGACACCGCCAGCACGGGGATCGCCGCCACGAAGATCAGCGAAAGCCGCGGGCTGATGGCAATGGCCATCACCAACCCGCCGATGCAGGAAAGCGGCGCGCGCACCAGCATGCACAGCATCATGCGCAGCGCATTCTGCAAAAGGGTGATGTCGTTGGTCAAACGGGTGATCAGCGACGAGGTTTGGAGCTTGTCGATCTCCGCAAAGGAGAAGGTCTGAATCTTGTCAAACAGCCCCTGGCGCAGGCGCGCGCCGGAATCATAGCTTGCCTTGGCCGAAAGCATGGTGCAGCCAGCGCCGCCGACAATGCCCAGCAGCGCAACCCCCAACATCTTGACCCCTGTGGCCCAGACCTGGCTCATCTCGCCGCTGGCCACGCCGATATCGATAATATCGGACATCAGCGTCGGCTGCATCAGATCGCAGAGCACCTCCAGTACCATCAGCAGCGGCGCCAGAATGATCAGCGGCCAGCTGCCGTTCAGGTATTTGACGATTTTCTTCATATTTCACCATCCTTCATTAGGTTATCGTGGATCCGCAGCAGATATTCTTCCAGCGTAGTGCGTTCCTTCTGGGTGAACCCGGTCAGCGCACGCTCCTCTGCCTTTGCAAAAACCTCCTGGACATACGACTGTTTTTCTCTTCCCAGTTCGGTCAGATAGACGCGCAGCGCGCGCTTGTCTCCCTTGACGCTTTCCCGCCGAACGTAGCCCTGTTCCTCCATCCCCGCAAGTGCGGAGGTAATCGATGCAGGGTCAAAATGCGACCGGTCCGCCAGCTCCCGCTGGATGCAGCCGTCATGCTCGGAAAGATAATCCAGTATCCACGGCTGAGCTCGCGTAATGCCCGCTTTCGCAAAGGCCGCGGAAGTAACGCGCCGGAAGAGATGAGCGACAAACTGCATCTGCATCAGCCGATAGTGCTTCATGCCTTTCCCCTCCTTGTAATTAGGATTTCAACAATTGAGATTCAAACTGTTTTCATTTAATAGTATAACGCTTGCTTCCTTTTTTTGTCAACAAAAAAAGAGGCGGCAAAATGCCGCGCTCCCAGTTAATTTTTCGTTTTTTCCGGGAAAACCCGTTATCGGTTGGCCAGATCCTCCAGCTTGGCGATGTTGGCATTGGAGCCGATGGCCACCAGCACATCCCCGCTTTCCAGCACATCGATGCCCTGCGGGGCGACGGAAATATCTCCGTTGGGATGACGAATCGCCATGACGTTGATGCCGTAGCGCACGCGCAGATTCAGCTCCTTCATGGTCTGTCCCTCCCAGCGGCGCGGGACGCTGATCTCCACCAGTGAATAGTCCGGCGAAAGCTCGATGTAGTCCAATATACTGGTCGAAACCAGGTTGTAGGCCGTGCGCACGCCCATATCACGCTCGGGGGAAACCACCTTGTCCGCACCGACGCGCTGAAGCACCTTGGCGTGCAGCTCACTCTTGGCCTTGGTCAGCACGAACTTAACGCCCAGTTCCTTGCACAGCATCGTGACCAATATGCTTGCCTGCAAATCCGAGCCGATCGAAACCACCGCAACATCGAAATTGCGCAGGCCCAGCGAGCTCAGCTCCGCCTCGTCGGTCGCGTCCGCGCACACCGCGTGCGTCACGGAATCCGCAATCTCATCGATGCGCTCGACGTTGCTGTCGATGGCCAGCACCTCGTGGCCCATTTTATACAGCTCCGTGGCCACCGATACGCCGAAGCGCCCCAGGCCGATGACGACAAACTGCTTCATAACTCTATCCTGCTCCTTCCAGATTTGAGAGGGAATTCTCTTTAACCGATCATGACCTTGCCTTCCGGATACACCAGATGGTTCTGACCCTTGCTGTGGCGGCGCGTCAGGCCGAAGGCGATGGTCATCAGACCCACGCGGCCGATGAACATGATGGCACACATGACGAGCTTCCCGCCGAAATTCAGCTCCGCTGTCACGCCGATGGTCAGGCCGACCGTGGCAAAGGCGGAGATCACTTCATACAAAATATTGCCGGAATTGACCGCTTCCGACGGCGGCAGCATCAGCGACAGCGCCAGGAATGACAAAATCACCAGGCACAGCGCCAGCGTAAAGAGCACAACCGCGCGATTGACCAGCGACTGGTTGATGGTGCGGCGGAACACGATGATGCGATCCCGCCCGCGCAGAACATTAACGATGAGCAGGAAAAAGATCCCAAAGGTTGTGGTCTTGAGGCCGCCGCCGGTAGATGCGGGCGATGCGCCGATAAACATCCAGATCAGCGTCAGCATCAGCGACGGCGGGGTCAGGTTTTCCTGATCGATGGTCTGGAAGCCCGCCGTGCGGGTCGTGACCGACTGAAACAGCGCCGCCACCGGCCGCACGCCGGGGTGCAGCATGGGGTCTGCCAGCGTCAGGGGATTGTCATGCTCAAACAGGAAGAACAGCACTGCGCCGCTCACGGTCAGGATCGCGGAAATCACCAGCACGAGTTTGGAATGCAGCGTCAGGCGGGAAAAGCGTCCCTGGCTCTTCTGCACATCGAACATTACGGAAAAGCCGATGCCGCCCAGCGTGATCAGCGCCATGACGATCCAGCTGACAATCAGTGTCTCGCTGATCTGTAATTCTCCCAGAAGCGGTACATCGATCGGGATCGTTGCGGTAAGTCTCAAACCCGCCCGCCAGGTCAAAGCCCGCGTTGCAGAAGGCGGAAATGGCGTGAAAGATCGAATACCATACGCCCCGCGCCACGCCGTGCTTGGGAATCAGCCGGGTCATCAGCAGCACTGCGCCAATGCCCTCGATGGACAGCGTCAGCCCCATGATGCGCATCACCAGCCGCACCATGCCCTGCAGACCGTCCTCATTTAAGCTGTTGGAGATGAGCAGGCGCTCGCTGAGCGTGATGCGCTTGCGCAGCACGATCAGCAGCATCGTGCCGAAGGTCATGAATCCCAAACCGCCCAGCTGGATGAGCAGGATCAAGATGACCTGTCCCAGCAGCGTCAAATCGCGCCCCGGATCGAGCACGGAAAGCCCGGTCACGCACACAGCAGAGGTTGCGGTAAACAGTGCGTCAATATAGCTCAGCCGCCCGTGCGTACTCGCCGCGGGCAGATGCAGCAGCAGCGATCCTACCAGAATCACCAGAAAGAAGCCCGCCATCAGCACGCGCGAAGGGGCAAAGATTTCCTTTTTTATTTTCAGCACCGTCAGCGTGGACGGGTGCAATGCCGACCGCAGCCACGAGGGCAGCGTCAGTTTCTTTTTTCTCTTCATTCGTCAACCTTCCAAAGGGAGCACCCGCAGGTTGATCCCGCTTATTTGCGCAGGAACGCCGCCACGCGGCGTCCAGATGTACCGTCATTGTACGCCACAGCCCCCTTTTCGTCAATCCCGCCGGAAAGTATTTCGATCCTTTTCTCCTTTTCCATTGAAAAGACGTGTCCGCTGCATCGTTTTTTCCACCATGCTCGTCTTATTATATAGTAACACTTGGATTTGCAAACCACTCTCCTTTGTGTTACACTAAGGATGCTTAAAAAACCCGATCTTTTTCGGAAAGGATTGTTGAAATGAAGCGCAAAGCCTCGAATTTGATCATACTTCTTGTGCTGATCGCAGGCATCGTGGGCGTGATACTCTACGCCCGCGGCAAGCAGCTTACGCCCAGCTACGGCCCGTCGGAATCCTCCGGCACCAAGATGGACAGTTCCGATCTGCCCAGCGGCTCCGCAGGGCTGGTTCTATCGGAACTGATGGTGGAAAACGACAAGGCTGTCCGCGACGAGGACGGCGATTACCCCCGCTGGGTGGAGCTTTACAACTCCACTGCGGGTGATCTGTCTCTTTCCGGTTATTCGCTGTCCGACCGTGATAACGACGCAACGAAGTATCCGCTGCCGTCGATCACGCTTTCGGCGGGCGAATACCGCGTGGTGTTCCTCTCGGGCAAGAACCGCGCCGCGACCGACGGCAACCTGCACGCGAGCTTCAAGCTCAGCAGCGACGAGACGCTCTATCTCTTCTCCGGCGCAAACCCGGTAGACTCGGTTTCCGGCTCCTCGACGCAGGCCAACGTTTCCAAGATCAAGAGCAGCACGGAATGGACGGAAACCCCCCTCTATTCTCCCGGATATGAAAACACGCAGGCCGGTCACGACGCCTACATCGCGCAGTTTGACAAGCGCGGCGAGAGCGTTTTGAAGATCAACGAGGTGCAGTCCTCCAACGCCACGACGCTGACCGATAATCTGGGTCTTACCCCCGATTGGATCGAGATCGTCAACACCGGCTCTTCCCCCATTGATCTTGCGGGCTACGGCCTTTCGGACAGCGTGGACAAGCCGCTGCGGTGGATCTTCCCCTCGGGCACCATCGGCGCTGGCGAGCGCATTCTCGTCTACTGCGACGGCAGCAACGACGTTTCCGCCGAACCCTTTCACACGAACTTCAAGATCTCTTCGGGCGGCGAGACGATTTCGCTCTATTCGCCGGAGGGCTATCTTTACGACCGCGTAGAGGTGCCGGAGCTTCAGGTGGATGCCTCCTATGCGCGCATTCCCGACGGAACGGGCGAGTTCGCCGTGCAGCAAGCGCCCACCCCCAACATGGAAAACACGGTGGAGAGCCAGACCGAGCTCTCCAACCGTTTTTTTGAAGAGAACAACAACGGCATCTACATCTCCGAAGTCATGAGCTCCAACAAAAAGGCGTTGGAAGTGGGCGAAGCTTCTCCGGACTGGGTGGAGATCACCAACCGCAGCGGCAGCGCAGTGAATCTTTCCGGCTACCGCCTGTCCGACAAGCCCACCGCTACGGCGCGCTACTTTTTTCCCGACCTCACACTGGAGAGCGGGCAGAGCACGCTGGTCTACCTTGTGGGCGCGGGCGTGAGCCTTGGCGAATCCTATGACGCCCAGTGCGCAGCCTTTAAGGCGTCCTCGGCCGGCACACAGCTGTATCTGTTCGATCCGGACCGCAAGTGCATCGACAAAATCCATGTTCCGGCGCTTTCCTCGGATATTTCCTATGGCCGGGACGCAAACTGCACCGGGCTTTTTTATTTTGCGGAATCCACGCCCGGCTCAGCCAACACCACCACGACCTATTTCGGTCTGTGTGAAAAGCCGACCTTCTCGGAAGAGGACGGCTTCAAGTCCTCCTCGATCAATCTGAGCCTGTCCGCGCCGGAGGGCTCCACCATCTACTACACCACCGATTGCTCCACCCCCACGACCTCTTCCGCGGTCTACACAGGGGAGATCAGCATTGCGAAGAACACTGTCGTGCGCGCCATCGCTGTACGGGATGGATATTTCACCTCGCCCGTTGCGACGCAGACCTTTATCACCGACGCGCCGCACACCGTGCGCGTGGTGTCGCTCTCGACCGACGATAAATACCTCTTCTCCGATGAGATGGGCATGTATACCAATGGTCCCAATTATCAGGAAGCCTTCCCTCACGGCAGTCCCGGACGCGGTGCAAACTTCTGGATGAGCTGGGAATATCCCGTCCACGTCGAGGTCTGGGAGGCCGACGGCACCAAACTCATCGATCAGGACGGCTCCTTCAAGCTCAACGGTCAATATTCCCGTGCGCTGGATCAGAAGTCCTTCGCGGTCTATGCCCGCAGCGACAACGGCAACCCCAGCCGCTTTGACGCCCCACTCTTCTCCGACCGGGATTACGACAGCTACAAATCCTTTGTGCTGCGCTGCACCGGCCAGGATTACAACCGCGCCCGCATGCGCGACGCCTTCATCACCGGCATGATGAAGGGGCAGGACGTCATGTATCAGGAAACAGAGGTCTGCGTGCTGTACTTAAACGGTCAATACTGGGGACAGTACAACATGCGCGAGCGCGTCAACAAATGGTCGGTCGCCCAGTGGGAGGGTGTGACCGACGAGAGCGTGATCGACAACATCGACCTGCTCAAGGGCAACGGCAACAGCAGCGCCCGTACGCTCAACGGCGACTACAAGGAGTATCAGGAGCTGATCTCCTACTGCAAGACCCACAGCCTGAAGGATCCGGACAATCTCAAATATGTCACCGATCGCGTGGACGTGCAGAACTACTTTGACTATCAGATCGCTGAGATCTTCTGGGCGAATTCCGATAACGGCAACATCAAATACTATCGCGTGCCCGGCGGCAAATGGAAATGGATTCTCTACGATATGGACTGGGCGATGAACAACAGCAGTTCGATCCCCGTCTCGTGGAACACCTTCAACCATGTCTTTGACCCGAAGGGCACGGGCGTGGGCGATGCGTTTGAGACGACGCTTTCCACTTCGCTGCTGGAAAATGACGAAATGCGCGAACTGTTCCTGCAACGCCTGTCTTACTATATGACGGAAGTTCTCACCACCGACAAGGCGCTTGCCGCCATCGACGAGATGTATGAAGCCATGAAGCCGGAAATGGAACGCCATTTCGAGCGCTGGCCGAACGACGGCTCGGTACAAGCCTGGGAGCGCAGCGTTGAGCGCCTGCGCACCTGGGTACAGGAACGTCCCAAATACGTGGTGCAAAACGCCAAGAGTTATTTCGGTCTCTCGGACAGCCGCATCAGCGAGCTGTTCGGCGATCTGGGAAAGGAGTGACAAACCATGGGACAGTTGATCCCGCCGCTCACGCCGGAGCAACAGCCGCTGCGGCATGAGCAGAAATACTACATCAGTCCCGGCGATGCGCAATACCTTTCCCTGCTGCTGCGCCGCACGATGCAGACCGACCCCCACGCCAATGCCCGCAACGAATACCACATTCGTTCACTCTACTTTGACGACTGTTTTAACTCCGCCATGAGCGACAAGCTCGACGGCGTGATGCACCGCCATAAATACCGCATCCGCATCTACAACTTTTCCGACAAGATCATCCGCCTGGAGCGCAAGAGCAAGCGCGGCGACTACATCAGCAAGCTTTCCTGCTCCATCTCGCGCGACCTGGCCGAGCAGATCATCGCAGGTGACCCCTACGGGCTGGAGACGCTGAATCACCCGCTGCTGCAGGACGTCTACCGCATGATGACGACCTATCTGCTTCGCCCTGCCGTGATCGTGGACTATGTCCGCGAGGCATATATTCATCCCTGCGAGGAAACGCGCGTCACCTTCGATAAGCAGCTGCGCACGGGCTATGTTTCAAGTGATCTGTTCAACCCCGAGCTGCCGACCTATCCCTGTCTGGATTTCAATCAGGTGATTCTGGAGGTCAAGTACAACCGCCGTTTCCCGGAATACGTTCTGCCGCTGGTTTCGTCCATCCCCGCGCAGCGCAGCGCCATCTCGAAATACACGCTGTGCCGCCGGTATGAATTCAATCTCTAAAACTCATGGAGGAGGAAGCATTCCCATGTCTAACAGCACCGTGACCTTTTCGGACGTCTTTAAGGACAAATTTCTGTCTGGCTTCTCACTGGCCACGCAGAACCTGACCCTACCCAACATCCTGATCTCGCTGGCCATTGCCTTCGCGCTGGGCCTTCTGATCTATTTCATCTACAAAAAGACCTATCGCGGCGTGCTTTACAGCCACAGCTTCAACATCTCCCTGATCATGCTGTGCATGGTCACGACGCTCATCATCATGTGCATTTCTTCCGCTCCGGCGCTGTCGCTGGGTATGGTGGGCGCACTGTCCATCGTCCGCTTCCGCACTGCGGTCAAGGACCCGATGGACACGGTGTATATGTTCTGGGCGATCTCCGTTGGCATCACGGTGGGCGCAAACTTCATCCTGTTCTCCATCATCGGTACGCTGGTCATCGCGGCCGTGTTGCTGCTTCTCTCCTTCACCGGCCACAACGCAGGTCACAACTATCTGCTGGTGGTGCACTATGACGACCGCTACACCAAGGAAGTCACCGGCGCGATCAATAAGATGATCTCCCGCTACAAGCTCAAATCCAAGACCGCGACCCGCAACGGCATCGAGATGACGCTGGAGCTGCGTTTGCAGGGCAACCGCTCCAACCTGGTGGACAATCTGCTCAACGTCCCCGGCGTGCAGGACGCAACGCTTGTCGCCTTCCAAAACGAGATCGCTTAAATCTTTTCCGCCCCTTTCGGCACCCGCTATCCGGCGTTTTGCCGCGTAACGGGTGTTTTTCTCATTCTTTTTGCGCAAGCTGACAGCGGTGCTCTTTGCGAAGGGAGGTTTTTGCTTTGAAAAAGTTGCTTTTATTGTTCCTGACGTTCTGCCTGATGCTTACAGTGCTTTCCGGCTGCTCGCAGAGGCTGCCCACGCTCACCGTCACCTTCTTTGACGTAGGCAAGGGCGACTGCATCCTGCTGGAATGCGACGGACACGCCGCCATGATCGACGCAGGATTCGACAATACCGCAAATGACATTCTCTCCGCTCTGGCGGACAAGGGCATCGACACGTTGGATTTCCTGCTGCTGACGCACATGGACAAAGATCATGTCGGCGGCGCGGACAAGTTTCTGGAAAACCTGACCATTGGCGCGGTGTATGCGCCGGATTATGAGAAGGACGCCAAGCAGTATCAGCAATATGTCGATGCGCTGGCCGCCAGCGGCATGACGGCGATTCACCCCGCAGAGCCGTTGACGCTGTCCTTTGCGCAAGCTCAAATCACGCTGCTCCCGCCGCAGCAGGCAGCCTATGAGCAATCCAACGATTACTCGATTCTGGCGGAACTGGTCTACGGGCAGACGCGCTTTCTGTTTGCGGGCGATGCGGAGAGTGTGCGTTTGCAGGAATATCTATCGGGCACGCCGCACACAGCGGATGTACTCAAGGTACCGCACCACGGCCGCTGGGACGCGCTTTCGGACGATTTCTTCAAGGCTGTGATGCCGCGCTACGCAGTCATCACCTGTGACAGCGACAATATGCCCGATCAACAAGTGCTCGACGCCCTGAAGGCGCTGGGTACGGAAGTACACGGCACGGTTTACGGCGACGTAATCTTTGTCTCGGATGGAGCAACGGTTCAGCCCGCCTCGTAGCGTCTCGGAAACGGCACGCCGTACTCCTGCCGAAACAATCGCGCACATCGAAACAGGTTAC
>ENA-OURZ01004413-OURZ01004413.1-human-gut-metagenome-genome-assembly--contig:-NODE-4413-length-10753-cov-2.600393_pt1 | contig 10753 bp, 6 predicted proteins | sample MGYA00242073_ERZ509195 | MGnify/ENA primary metagenome ERZ509195 (study PRJEB26280, sample SAMEA2338837) | human gut metagenome | biome: human gut; feature: human-associated habitat; material: faeces...
TTTGAATATCAAAAAATATTTATCGTTTTTCGATATACTCGACATTACAACCCGCCCGGCAGGCAAACAAAAAGGCGGCCGGGATCACCCGGCCGCCGGCATATCGATCGGAACGGAACCCGCCTACCAGATAACCACGCGTTCCTCCTCCGGCATGAACATCTCCCCGTCGGTCATACTGAACGCATCGTAGAAATCCTGCAGGTTGCGCAGCGTGGCGTTCACGCGCCATTTTCCCAGCGAGTGTACGTCGAGCTTCGTAAGGCGTGCGATCTCCTCGTCGCGGATATTCTGCGCCCACAGCGTAGCGTAAGCCAGGTAGAACCGCTGGTCGGCGGTGAATCCGTCGATCGGTGCGGGCTCGGTGCCGTTCAGCGAGTTACGGAATGCCGTATGGGAAACGCGCAGGCCGCCCTGGTCAGCGATATTCTCGCCCAGGCAGAGGGCTCCGTTGGCCATAATCGCAGGCTGGCCGTCCTTGGCGGGCAGCACCTCGATCGCGTCGAACTGTTTTACGAGGATGTCGGTCTTGGCCTTGAACGCAGCGGCGTCCTCTTCCGTCCACCAGTTGTTCATGTTGCCGTCCTTGTCGAAGTTACGGCCCTGGTCGTCGAACCCGTGGGTCATCTCGTGGCCGATCACCACGCCGATGGCGCCGTAGTTCACCGCGTCGTCGGCGTCGGGGTTGTAGAACGGCGGCTGGAGAATGGCGGCCGGGAAGCAGATTTCGTTGGTCGTGGGGTTGTAGTAGGCGTTCACCGTCTGGGGCGACATGTGCCATTTCTCCTTATCCACGGGCTTGCCGAGTTCCGAGATATTGTCGGCCGTATACCAGCGGTTGGCATTGACGATGTTCTCCCAATAGCTCTTCGAAGGGTCGATCTCCAGCGTCGAATAGTCCTTCCACTTGTCGGGATAGCCGATCTTCACCGTAAAGGCGGCCAGCTTCTCCTGCGCCTTGGCCTTGGTGGCGTCCGACATCCAGTCGAGCGCCGCGATGTGCTGGCCGAGCGCCGTCTGCAGGTTCTTCACCAGCGTCAGCATGCGCTCCTTGTCCTTGGCGGGGAAGTATTTGGCGACGTACATCTCGCCGACAGCCTCCGACAGCGTGCCGTTGGGCACCGACATCGCGCGCTTCCAGCGGGGTTTCATCTCCTGCTGGCCCGACATCACCTTGCCGTAGAAGTCGAACGACGCCTGCTGGAAGTCGTCGCTCAGGTAGGGTGCCGCAGCGTCGATATACTGCGCCGCGAGGTAGTAACGGATATCCTCCAGCGGGGCGTTTTTCAGCAGGTCGTTGGCGTTGGCGACGGCCGACGGCGTGGTGACGATGATCGTCTCGAAGTCGCCGATGCCCATGGCCTTATAGTAGGCCTCCCAGTCTACGGCGTCGTAAGTCTTCTCGAAATCGGCCTTCGCCGTGGGGTTGTACTGCGCGGGAATGTTGCGCAGCTCGACGTTCGACCACGACTTCTCGGCCAGCTTCGTCTCGATGTTCATCACCCCGGCAACAGCTTTCTCGATATCGGCTTCGGGGACTCCGCCCAGGCGGAAGAGCTTGCCCAGATACTCCTTGTAGGCCGTCCGGATATTCTCGTTCTCAGGGTCGAGGTAGTAATCGCGGTCGCCCATCATGATACCCGACTGCGAGATATAAAGGGCGTTGATATCGCTGTTCATCAGGTCGGCCTGCACACCCACCGAAAAGAACGGGTTGGCGATCGCGGTGTGTATCCTGGCCACTACGGGGGTCAGCTGCGAACGGTCGGAGATCGCAAGGATCCCGGCTACGGCATCCTTCACCGGAGCTGCGCCCTCGGCGTTCAGGCGCACCGAATCTAGCCCCATCTTATAGAGGTCGGAGATTTTCTGCTCGATGCTGCCGGGCTCGGCCTTCATCTTGGTCATCTCCGAGAAAAGCTCGTTGATACGCTTCTCGTTGTTGTCGCGCAGGATATCGAACGAACCGTAGCGCGAATATTCCGGTTTGAGGGGGTTGTTCTTCTGCCAGCCGCCCGTGGCGTACTCGTAGAAATCGGCGTTCGGGGCTACCGAAAGGTCGAAGTTGGCCAGGTCGATGGCCGGGGTTTTGGATGTATTCTGACAACTTGCCATACAAGCTATTGTTGCAGCGAAAAGAATGATTTTTTTCATTGTGTTCGGGTATTTTAGTGACGACAGGGGTGTCCGACCATGCCGGAACACCCCTTGTCTTTATTTCGGATCTGGATCGGAATGTCGGCTTATTTGCGGATCGCCGCCACGCCCGGGAGCTCTTTGCCCTCCATATACTCCAGCAGGGCGCCGCCGCCCGTCGAAACGTACGACACCTGATCCGCCAGGCCGAACTTGTTGATGCAGGCCACCGAATCGCCGCCGCCGATAAGCGAATAGGCTCCCTTCGAGGTAGCCTCGGCGATAGCCTCCGCCACGGCACGCGAACCGGTTGCGAACTTGTCGATCTCGAACACACCCACGGGGCCGTTCCAGAGGATCGTCTTGCACTTGAGTATCTCCTCGCGGAACACCTTCTTGCCTTCCTCGGCGATGTCGACGCCTTCCCAGCCGTCGGGAATGTTGTTGGCGGGGGCCACATCGGTGTTGGCATCGGCCGAGAATGCGTCGGCGATCAGCGCGTCGGGCGACATCACGACCTTCACGCCCTTCTCCTTGGCCTTGGCCAGAATGTCGAGCGCCGTCTGGAACTGATCCGGCTCGCAGATCGAGTTGCCGACCTTGCCGCCCTCCGCAGCCGCGAAGGTATAGGTCATGCCGCCGCCCAGCACCAGCACGTCGACCTTTTCGAGCAGATTCTCGATGATGGTGATCTTGGTCGAGACCTTCGAACCGCCCAGGATGGCGCAGAACGGGCGCTGCGGGTTGAGCATGATGCCGTCGATGGCCTTCAGCTCGTTCTCCATCACATAGCCGAACATCTTGTCGTTGGGGAAATAATCGGCGATCAGCGCCGTCGAAGCGTGTGCGCGGTGCGCCGTACCGAACGCATCGTTGATGTAGCAATCGGCATACGAAGCGAGCCGCTTGACGAACTCTTTCTGCGGGCCCTCTTTCAATGCCTTCTTGGCAGCCTTCTTCTCCTCGTCGGTAGCGTCTTCGGCCAGGCCGCGGGGCTTGCCCTCCTCCTCGGCATAGAAACGCAGGTTTTCGAGCAGCATCACCTCGCCGGGCTTGAGGTTTGCAGCCATCTCGGCGGCCTTCTCGCCCATGCAGTCGCCGGCAAACATCACCTTCACGCCCAGGCGTTTCTCGATGGCGGGGACGATCTGCTCCAGCGAGAACTTGGGATCGGGATTCTTCTTGGGACGTCCCAGGTGCGACATCAGGATGACCGAGCCGCCCTTTTCGAGCACCTTCTTGATGGTGGGGATCGCCGCACGGATGCGGGTATCGTCCGTTACCTCGCCCTTCTCGTTGAGGGGCACGTTGAAATCCACGCGGATGATCGCGCGCTTGCCTTTGAAATCGTAATTGTCGATTGCGAACATAGCTCTTTGATTTTGAATTATTTTGTTGAATTGATCTTTCAAATACGCATTACCGGGGCAAATTTATGAAAATAATTTAAAAAAGTGTTATTCCGATAACAGAAAAAATAATGCAGCCCGCCGCGGCAAAGGCTCCGGAGTCTGCCCTCCAGCCCCGGAGTACCGCATCCAGCCCCGGACAAACCCCTGCGGCCCGATCAGGCAACACCCTTATTCACGCCGCCGCTTATTCCGCCCCCCACCGGAGGGCACGAAGGAACTGCGCAGCACGCCATAAAGCCGGACAGGAAGCCGCGGAACCGGATTGCGAACCACAAAAACCGCGCAGGAATCGCCCCCCGTCACAGCCCGCTAATAGAACGTCCCCTTGGGCGCGAAGATCGCATACCCGAAATTGAACGTCAGGTACATGTTCTTCCAGTTGCGCAGGTCGTATTTGGTCAGGGCCAGGCTGACCGGGCCGATCGGCGTATGGTAGACCAGCGACGCCTCGGCGATATAGTGCCAGCGCTTATCTTCCACCGGGCCCGACACCCCGGGCACGAAACTGCGTTTCTCGCGGAACATGGCGTAGAAACCCGTGCGCAGGAAGAAGTTGTGCATCAGGTCGAAGGTGGGCATGATACCGCCCGCCGCGAACCGCCTGCCACGGAAGTCGGGCATGTAAATCATCTGCGCATGAGGCACCGGCTCATAGGCCGGCATCGACATCACCGTGGCCCCCTCGGTCGTGAACTCGGGGTGGTTCGTGATCACGCCGTCGACATTCAGCCCCAGCGAAAGCCAGCTGCAGCCCGGCATGTCGAAATACTTGTCCCACGTAAACCGTGCCCCGAACCACTGGCGAGGCGTCCGCGACAGGAACTTTTTCGCATCGAACGGCTCGTATTTATCGCGCCCCGTGACGAAGATGCCCGACAGTTTCAGGTCGGAACCCCGGCGGGGATAGAGGAACTTGTCGAGCGTATTGCGTGCCAGCTCGGCCTTGATCCCGAAGAACGAATAGCGCGAATGGTCGGTATCGTCGGCGAAAAGCTCGTCGGAATCGTACCGGTAATTGACATGCCCGCCGTTGGCGCGGATCAGGAAGACGCCGCGGTGGGCGAGGGGCATCCCGGCAGCCACCGAGAAGAAACTTTCGCTGTTCTTGACCTGCCGCGTGTTGTCGATTTTGGTGACGTTGCCGAACGACCCATGGCGGAAATTCCGCACGGCGAAATTATAGGAGTAGTCCAAGAAGATCGGCTTCCACGCATAGAAATCCGTGCGCCCGCCGATCGTACCCCACGTATAGATCGGCCCTAGGTAGAGGTCGGCGCCCAACTGCTGCCCCACGCGTCCGATCGTCTGGTAATTGACGCCGATGTAGGCCTGGTTGAAGGCCGTCGAGGAGACATTGCCGCCGATCGTGATCTTGAAATTGGGTTTGGTATGGAACTTCGCCCGGAACGAATAGCGTTCCTTCACGGTGTCGTATGTCACATGCGGGAAATCCATCGTGAAATCGCCGTCCGCAAGCACCGCATAGAGGTTGTCGCGCAGTTCGGAGAAGCCCATCGGGCGCTGGCGCCCGGGGGTACGGCGGTCTACCTTCACGAAGTCGCGGATATAGGCCTCGGGAGCCGGGGAGAGCCCTTCGAGTTTATAGTCGTTGAAGACCAGCGGCGGGCATTTGGCGCGGAACTCTTCGCGCCGCTCGGCATAGCGCTGGGGCGACCAGCGTTCGGAAACCCGCTCCAGAATCTGCGGCATGACGGCCATCGCATCCGCATACCCGGAGTCCATCACGGCCACCGCACTGTCGAAGTCGAGCATGTTGACATCCACCGCACGGCGTACCGTGACACTGCGTCCCTTGGGCAGGTCATAGTCCGTATCGTGCATCGCCAGCATGAAAGCCTGGTCGAGGATGTTGATGTCCTCGCCCGGCGGGGTGTTGCCCGCCGTGCAGATGCTGCCCACGATCAGGTCGGGACGGAACCCCACGTCGAGCGGCCGCCACGGGAAGTTGTCGTAAATACCGCCGTCGTACAGCAGCATCGAATCGACTTTCATCGGTTTGAACACCAGCGGGATGGACATCGACGAGCGCACAGCTTCGCACAGGTCGCCGTTGCGCATCACCACCGGTTCGCGGGCGTTCATATCGCTCGACACGCAGAGGAAAGGCACCATCAGACGGTCGAAGTCGCCGCCTGCGGCCGCCGAGGCCGGCGCGAACAGCTCCGTAAGCGCCATCTCGATCGGTGTCGAAGAAATCAGGTTCGTCACGCGGAAGCGTTTGCCCGAGCTTCCCAGGTTCAGGCGCACGCTGATAAACGACGGGTTATGGCCGATCTGCCGGTAGTAGGGGGTATAGCGGGGGTCGATACGCCCCGACACCCACTCCTTGACCACGCCCGAAGCGACGATCTCGCGCATCTGGGCAGGGGAGTAGCCCGCGGCATACATGGCCGCGATGATCGAGCCCATCGAGGTGCCCGCCACGTAATCGATCGGCACGCCGTTCTCCTCGAGGGCTTCGAGCACGCCTATATGGTAGAGTCCCTTTGCGCCGCCGCCGCTCATCACGACGCCCACCGAGCGGGGACGTGCAGTCCCGTCGTCGGGGTTCTGCGCCCCGGCAGCCGTCGCAGCGAGCAACAGCACCGAGATAAATGAGAGGGTTTTACGCAACATATCTCAATTTTTTTATAACTTTGCACGTTATATATACCGTAATAAGACGGGTAAAAATACGGAAAAAAGCGTAAACAATCAAAATATGACCGACAAAATCAATGAACTCCTCCGACGTGTCGAAGAGTTTAAACCCAAGGCAGCGGCCGAGATCGAGGAATTCCGCATCAAAATCCTCGGCAAGAAAGGCGAACTGAACGCCCTGATGGAAGAGTTCAAGACGGTGGCCCCGGAGCTCAAGCGCGAAATGGGGCAGCAGCTCAACAAGCTCAAGGCCACCGCCCTCGACCGCATAAACGCCCTGCGCGAGCAACTGCAGGACGCGATCTCCGCCGACGGCGCCACGACCGAAGACATGACCCGCCCCGGTTCGGCCGAGCAGTTGGGGTCGCGCCACCCGATCTCGATCGTCAAGAACCAGATCGTCGAGGTGTTCTCGCGGCTGGGCTACACCGTCGCCGACGGCCCCGAAATCGAGGATGACTGGCATGTCTTCTCGGCGCTCAATTTCCCGCCCGAACATCCGGCACGCGACATGCAGGACACGTTCTTCATCGAAAAGGATCCCGACATCCTGCTGCGCACGCATACCTCGTCGATCCAGGTACGCACCATGGAGCACCAGAAACCGCCCATCCGTGTCATCTGCCCCGGCCGCGTGTTCCGCAACGAAGCCATTTCGTACCGCGCGCACTGCATCTTCCACCAGATCGAGGGCCTCTACATCGACGAAGGGGTGTCGTTCGCCGACATGAAACAGTCGCTGCTCTACTTCGCCAAGGAGGTCTTCGGCGAGCAGGCCGTCATCCGCATGCGCCCGTCATATTTCCCCTTCACCGAACCTTCGGCCGAGGTCGACGTATCGTGCAACCTCTGCGGGGGCAAGGGCTGCCCGGTGTGCAAGGGTACCGGCTGGCTCGAAATCATGGGCTGCGGCATGGTTGACCCCAACGTACTGCGGGCAAACGGCATAGACCCCGAAAAATACTCGGGCTTCGCCTTCGGCATGGGTATTGAACGCATCGCAATGCTCAAATACGGCGTGAAGGACCTGCGTCTCTATTTCGAAAACGACGTGCGGTTCCTCCACCAGTTCGACGAAGCGCTCTAAACCCCCTGACGCCCATGAAACGCCTCACAGCGACAACGGTCCTCTGCCTTCTGCTCTTCTCCGCGGCGTTCGTCACGGGAAAGGGTCCCTCGGCGGCGCCCGAATACCCCGATTCGCTGCGCAGCGTATGGCTCTACACCGAAGGCGTCAAGCAGAATGCCATCGCCGGAGACTCGGTGCGCGCCCGGGAGCTGTTCCTCGAGGCGATCCGCAACGACTCGACCTACGCCCCGGCCTACTACGAACTCGCGGCGAACGGCATGTACGCCACGCCCGACGAGGCCGTGGAACTGGCCCGGAAGGCTTTCCGGCTCGACACGACGAACAAATGGTATCACCAGTTCCTCGGACAGGCCCTGATCTTCGCCCAGCGTTACCCCGAAGCGCTCGGCGTCTACAAGCGCCTGCGCACCGCAGATCCGCAGAACCCCGACAACTACCGGCTTCTGGCGGCGCTCTACGAGCAGGTCCAGCAGCCCTATTCGGCCATCGCCACGCTCGACTCGGCGGAACTCCGCTTCGGGCGCATCCCGATGCTGAGCGCGATGAAACGCCAGCTGCTGATCTCCACGCGGCAGCTGGACAAAGCCGTCGACGAGGCCAAGGCCATGGTCGAAGCCGCCCCCTACGAAGCGCAGCACCATGTGGTGCTGGCCGACCTCTATGCGATTCTGAACAAGGACTCGCTGGCCATGGCGGAGTACGACCGCGCCATGCAGATCGACTCGACCGACGTCGCCACGCTGATGTCGCTGGCCGACTACTACAACGGCCGCCGCGATTACCGGTCGGTACTCAACGTCACCCAGCGGCTCTTCGACTCGGACCAGATGCCGCTCGACGCCAAGATCAAACGCTTCGAGCAGCTCACCTCCGACATGCGGTTCTACCGCGAATATTACATCCAGCTCAACGCGCTGGCCTCGACGCTGGCCGTACGCTATCCGCAGGACCGGCGCGTGGTGGAACTCTATGCCAAGCACCTGATCGCCTCAGGCGAACTGGAGCAGGCGCTGGCGCTCTACAAACTCCACCTCGACGACCAGCCGCCCGTCGAAAGCTACTACCGGTCGGTGATCGACATCGAGAGCTATCTCCAGCATCCCGACTCGGCGGCCCTCTACATCAACCGGGCGCTGGAGCTTTTCCCCGGAGAGATCGACTTCCAGCTCTCGAAAGGCCACGTGCTGAACTACACCAAAGAGTACGACAAAGCAATAAAAGCCTATCAGCAGTCGCTCCGTTACGCCCGCACCGATTCGCTGCGCGGCGCGATCTGGGGACTGATCGGCGACACATGGCACCAGAAAGCCGCGGCAGGGGAGTCCGGCGACGAAGAGGATTTCGTGCTCATCAGCCGCAAGGGTTCGTTCCGTTCGGCCATGAAGCAGTGCTACAAAGCCTATGACAGGAGCCTGCGCTACGATCCCGATAACGCCATGGTACTGAACAACTACGCCTATTTCCTCTCGCTTGAGGAGCGCGATCTGGAAAAGGCGCTCGCCATGGCCAGCCGCGCCACGGCCCTCACGGACAACAACCCCACCTACCTCGACACCCACGCTTGGGTGCTCTTCAAACTGGGACGTGTGGACGAAGCCCGGAAAATCATGCAGCAGGCTGTCGCCCTCGACGCGCAGGAAAGCGCCGCGCTGCTGGTCCACTACGGCGACATACTGAAGGCGCTGGGCGAGAATTTCATGGCCGAGATATACTGGCGCAAAGCCCTCGAAAAGGGCTACGACGCCGGGCGCATCGAACGCCGGATAACGGAAAGCAAAGCGAAAAAAGAGTAACCCTGCAAATGCGATGAAGCCCACGAAAAGCTGCATACTGACCCTTTTCCTGCTGTTCGCCGCCCTTGCGGCCTCCGCTCAGGCCGACCGCAAGATCGAACAGCAGAAGCGGGTTATCGCGGCGCTGGAGCAGAAAATCGCCGCCGAGGAGCGAGAGATTTCGAAGCTCAAGGAGGGCCGCGCCGCCACCGAGGAGCGCGTACGGCGTCTGGCCCGTCAGATAGATTCGCGGAACCAGCTGCTCGAAGAGACCGAGAAGCAGGCCCGCCTGCTGCGCGGGGAGATCGACCGCACGGACAGCGTCGCCGGAGACCTCGGCAGATCGCTGGACCGCAACCGTACCCAATACGCCGAAATGGTGCGCGAAGCCTATCGCAACTACCGGCACAACAATTATCTGACCTATATTTTCTCGTCGCGCGACTTCGCCGACATGGCCCGCAAGATCACCAACCTGCGGGAAGTGGCGTCGATGCGCGAACGCAAACTGCAGGACATCGCGGCGCTCTCGAAGCAGGTCGCCGAGGAGAAGGAGCTGCTCGACCGCCGCAAACGGTCGCTCGACTCGGTAACGCTCAAACTGAAAGCCCAGAAACAGAAGCTCGAACGCGACGCCCGCAACGCCCGCACCAGCATCCGGCAGCTCTCCCAGAAGGAGAAAACGGCCCTCCAGCGTAAAATATCGCAGGAGCAGCAGCTCGACGTGGCCATCGGCGAACTGCGCAAGCTGACCAAAGGCAACACCGAGGGCGCCTCGTTCTCGGCGAAAACCTCCGGGTTGCGTCTCCCGGTGACTGCCGGACGCGTGAAGCGCTACAAGGAGAACATGGCCGAGATCACCGGTCCGAAGGGAGCGCACGTCATCTCGATCTACGACGGCAAGGTCGTCGACGTGAAGCGCAACCGCATCACCAACAAATACGACGTTTACGTCGCTCACGGCGAATACATAACCTCCTATGCCAACATGGGGACGATCTGCGTCGAGAAGGGCCAGAAAGTGGCAAGAAACGCACAGATAGGAACCATCGGCTCGGCGGTCAACGTGATGACGATGGAAACCGAATACAAACTCGTCTTCGGCATCTACCCGCCCAACCCCGGACAGAAGATGCGGGCGGAGGAGTGTTTCCGAAAATAAAACCGCCGTTTCATGCGGTTCCGTGCGGTGGCCGGCACGCCGTCCGCCCCGGGACGGACAACGACATAACAACAACGAAAAAAAATGGCTGTCAGATACTTTACCGACGACTGCACCTACCGACTCCCGCAAAAGCGCCTCACGGCACGATGGCTGCACGAAGTGGCCGCAGGGGAGGGCTACGCGCTGGGCGACGTCACCTATATTTTCTGCTCGGCGCAGCGGCTGCTGGAGATGAACCGCCAATACCTCGGGCACGATTACTTCACCGACGTCATCACGTTCGATTACAGCGACCGCAAAGACGCACGGATCGTCTCGGGCGACATCTTCATCGACGTCGAGACCGTTGCCGACAACGCCCGCCAGTACGGCGCGACGACCTTGCAGGAGATGCGCAGGGTAGTGGTCCACGGGGTGCTGCACCTCTGCGGGCAGGGCGACAAAACGCCCCGCACCAATGCACAGATGCATCGAAAGGAGGACAAATACCTGAAATTCTGGGAGGACCCCCGGCAGT
>ENA-OURZ01004421-OURZ01004421.1-human-gut-metagenome-genome-assembly--contig:-NODE-4421-length-10733-cov-2.058063_pt1 | contig 10733 bp, 7 predicted proteins | sample MGYA00242073_ERZ509195 | MGnify/ENA primary metagenome ERZ509195 (study PRJEB26280, sample SAMEA2338837) | human gut metagenome | biome: human gut; feature: human-associated habitat; material: faeces...
TATCAAGTACCTTTGCTTCAAGTTCTGTAAAGTCTCCGTCATCTCTTAACATATATAAAATATTTTCCGCTGTGGAATAGCCCTTTTTTGGATTCTTAATCATCAGTGTGCCGTCCAGCTTGTAATGTCTGTATGCAGTAGTATTCTCACATTGGTATTTTTTCTCTTCTTGCCGTTTGGAGAATACCTGGTCCCTTTGCTGGTCGATGCGCGTCCATGCCTTGCCATCAATCGATCCGTAAAGCGTCCATGATTGAGGATCCTTTTCCGGTGAGTCGTTGGCGGATGTCAGCGTGTAATAGTTGATGGCTATCTCTTCATCTCCTTCCCATAGAATATAGAACTTGTTATGGGAGGTGACAAATTTCGTATTTATGTCGCCGTCTACTATTTTGCTGATGTCCGAACCGGAGGGAGCGTCTGTATATTGTGCCGTGATTACTCCGGCAGAAGGTACATTGGTGACATCATCTCCGATTCTTACTGAAGCCGGACTGGTATAGGGCGGTTCCGGTGGTGGTTCCGGTGCACCATCATCGTCCGAGCAGCTGTAAAAAAGGCTTAGCGGTATTAATAATACCAAATAAATAGCGGGCTTTATCAGATTTGATATCCAACTGTTTTGGCTTGTTTTAGATATATTCATTTGATTCATTTTCATTTGATGGATTTATTCTGTTTTTTTTATTCAGGAATGCGCCTGATATCAGGGAAAACGGTCATACGTAGCACGGTTGTTCCGACAGGAACCAGTTCTATCACTTTCTCTTCTCCCTTCCGGATGACAGAAGGCATATAGGGAGTAAAGTTGTCTCTGTATAGTTGCCAGTTCGTGACAGTCACAGCTTTTACTTTCAGTCTGACAGGAGTCGTTTCAGGATTCCAGAGATTACTGTAATCATTGCTGTTGACTACCTCGATATTTTCTGCATCCACCGGTGCATAATTCCATTCAGACAAAGGGGTTAGGATGCGGGACTGGAACCTGATGCCGTCATGTTCCCTGGTTTCCGTGATCTCTTCTTGGGCTTTGACGTTCAGAGAGAATACCAGCGGTCCTCTTTCAAAAGCTACCCCATGGCATGGATACGGAGTGTGCTTTCATCGGTAATTTTAATTCGATGATGTCTCCGTCGGAGAATTTGCGTTGTACTTCTACAAAAGTACCAGCCTTGCAGACGATATCGGCAGCCTGCCCATTGACCGTAATAGAAGCCCCTTTGCACCATTGCGGAATGCGAAGCCAGAAAGAGAAAGGAGTGGAACGCTTCATCTTCATCCGGAAACGGATCGTTTCCTCAAAAGGATAATTCGTTTCTTCCTGTATGGTGATCTCGTTCTTGCTTCCTTTCAGTTTAGTGGTGAAAGAGGAAGGTGCGTACATAGCCGCTACAATCCCGTTATCTCCTTTTTTCATCCATTGGCGAGAGCAGAAGAGAGGAATCATACGGTTCATATTGCCATTGCAGCATGCCGGTCCGTGTGCTACTCTATATGCCATACGATCCTGTCCGCCGACATACGTACAAAAGCTGGAATTATTTCTGGCTATTACCTGATTCGGACTTGAATAATACTGAAGCGACTTGAAGTCTTTCCATATCACACTGAAGGCTGCGTTGAAACAGATCTTTTCCATCAGATCCGCCCATTGTACGTCTCCGGTTGCCTGTAAGAAATATCCCAGTGCCCATTGTGCGTCACTCACACAGCAGGTTTCATGCACTTCATTAGGCATATTTCCATCATGGGCTTCGTTGCCGGAAGGTATACCATCTGCCAGTCCGTGATACTTGTATACCTTCTGAATCCCGTGGATGGCCGCATCGAGATATTCCTTTTTACCTGTGTTGATATACAGTATCACAGGGATCTTTAATGTTTCAAAGGAACTGACGGAATGTACGATGGGCACTTCGTCTGACAAGAAAGCCTGCATGGTGAACGGACTTTTCCGACTGCAAAATGTTTTATATGTGTCTTCTGCTTTTTCGATAAAGAAAGCGTCATTGGTCTGTTGATACAGCCAGCATAACATTTCGATATGCAACATGGTGCGTTCGTTGAAATCCCATTCCGGTCCTCCTGTCTTAATCAGAGTCTGTGAGCGTGCGGCATTCTTGTAATGATTGGACAGAGCCTTGATGATTCTGGGCGACGGATTCCTGGAATATTCTGCCATGATTACTCTGAAGAAGACGACATGCGGCCATAAATTATGCAATTCCGGACCGATAAATCCATCCTCTTTAGGATGATCGATCTGAAAATCAACCCACTCCTTTACGCGTTGGGTTAACTCCGGATCGTCAATGAGATAACCACACCGCAATGCACCGTCCGCCCAGTAGCCGGTCTGCTCGAAATCTTCCCAGCGATCCATCTTCTTTTGGGTGGCATCTCCCCAACCTTCCTTGTCGAAAGGAGCACCGGCCACCTGAATGTGACCGGTTAATCCATTTCTTTGCGTAGTCAGTACTTCTTTCATCCAGCCTTCCGCTTCCATTCCTTCAATGCCGATATCTTGCAAGACGGATTTGTTGGTCTGGGCGGAAGTTGTACTTCCACCAATAAGTAACAGGCTTATCAGACAGGAGGATAGGGTACTGTTAAAACGTATTGTCATTTGAATTTATTCTAGGTTATTATTATTGTTCTTTATTTTACCATTCAATTGCCTGATCCTCATCCGGAATCAATTCATTGATCTTACGTTCCGTTGTCATGCTTCCTTCTACATTATAGCGAATAGGAGTACCTTTCATCGATGTGATGTCATCGTAACTGTATTTGATGTACATGGTGACATAATAGTGAGTCAGGTAGGGCAGGGTAGGATCTGCTTCTGTCCGTATCTCATAAGTCGGATTATTGTCTATCAATGCAAAATTGATAGGATTGGCCGGGTCTGCGGGCCGTACGTCCAATTTGCCGTTTTCTTTGAAAGTGGCTATAATTTTATAAGTAGCACGGTTGATATCCTCTTCATCCGTCACTCCGGCGTAGAAGAAAACGGAATTCTCATCTACTACCCATGCGGTGCGGGTGTTCATGATTAAAGGCTTATCATATCCTGTCAGATCGAGATAGATTCTCATAGAGGTGGCGGAGTAGGTACCTGAGTAGTCGTTAAACGGCATTACGCGAAGTAAGGCTTTACCGTTTCCCTTACGTCTGTTCACGATGTAAGATGGGTTTTCTTCTACTTTCATAGGCAATACCCATTTCTCTACCAGATTCAGATCTTTAAATTTGAATTTGATCTCGTACATCTCCATCGAACTTCCGGCCGGTATGTGGCATGTCGGGGAAGCGAATTCGTAATGTTGTTCGGAAAGTTGCTGATAATGCAGGTCGGTACGGAACTGGTAACGTTCTTCGTTGAGAATCTTTAGGGTGTCATTATCTACTCCGAGATGTACATCCAGATTTTGTTCATTGACTTTCGAACCGCTGACAATGACGGGAAGTTTGTACGTCACCTCGCCATTGGGTTTGTAGCGCAAATAGATATTGGTGACTCCCTGGTTTTCATAAGGAGCTTTGAGAGAAACCATCTGGGTATAAAGCTCATCTTCCCATTCGTTATTGCATGCACTGCACATAAACAGGGTCGTTGCGATAGCTAAAAAACTATATATCTTTTTCATGTCTGTACTCTTTTATTTTTATTAGTCATAGGATGTCCATCCCGGTGCTTGAGTTAAACGATTGTTTTTCTTTAATTCATCATGACTGATCGGCCAGAAATACATTTTACGGGAGAAAGTAGAGCGGAGGCTTGGCACTTCTACTTGAGTATGGAATAAGTCCGCCTGTTCTGCCGGCATTAGTGTGTTACAGCCGTATACTTGTTCGATTTGCTCGGTCGGTGCGTCTTTCCAGCGTCTCAAGTCATAATAGCGTTGATTCTCGGCAAATAGTTCGATTTGACGTTCATGTTTAAGACTGGTTCTGAAGGCATCCTGAGAAAGATATACATCTTCTGCAAAGTCCGGTACTCCGGCGCGGATACGTACTTGTGACACTGCTTTGCTCATTTCCGTGGTATTGCGGTAGATATCGTAAGTGGTTGAACCGTCCCAGGAACTTACCGGATAATGGCTGTCACACTCATTCAATGCCTCAGCATACATCAACAGGATATCCGCATAACGGATAGCCGGTTCCACTTTAGGATAAACAGTTCCGCCATTGTTCTGTATATCTTTGGGGCTGACGTATTTCATCATACCGATGCCATTTCGCAGCCATAACTGGCTGTCGTTGCGGCCATCGCTGTTACCGCGATAATACCAGATCTGTCGGTATCTGTACTCAGCGTTTGTTGCGCTGGAGAAGGCCCAGAATGCACCGTTGAATGCCACTGATGCGTAAAAACGAGGCTCACGGTTGGCATACTCCAAATTAACTCCTTTTCTCAGATACGGATAAGTGCCGTTATTGGCTTCAGCTTCGCTAACATAGCCTTTAGGATGGTTTTCCCTGTCGAATGGCTCTCCCGTATTTGTTTCGTAAGCATCACATTGCTTGCCGGTTACTCCATGACAGTTGTATCCACCTGCGCTTGTAGGCAATTGGTGGCGTACCATGATTGCGATATCCGTATTATTTTGTCCGCGGGTAAAGATCAGTTCCGGATTTTCCGATGCATATAAGTCTCCGTTAAAAAGAGAGCGATAAGATTCAAACGGGTCGATGTCTGCCCATCCTTCCGGAAAGTTCTTGTTCGAATACTTTTCATTAAATGGAGGCGTAACTGTTTTCGGATATGCGTCACTACCTTCGTTGCGTTTCGATGCGGTGTATAGTTTATAAACGCTTTGCCCATTATTCTTCAGGTTGATGACGTCAAGAGCGGCAGCTGCTGCGGTTGCCCATTTGGAGTTATCCGGTGTCTGAGAAATCAGATTCCGTCCTTTGTCATCTACAAAGTCAGCCATTTCGGTATTACCGTTCATCAAAGGGCTGGCGGCATACAGGTATGCTTTGGCTCGAATAGCCAGAGCAGCTCCTTTGGTCGGACGTCCTATGTTGATGATATCACGTTTGTAAGGAAGGTCCTGCGCTGCCAGCAGCATTTCTTTGGAGATGAATTCCACGCATTCATCATAAGAATTTCTGGGTAATGACAGATCGTCGTATGATGCGTTATAATCGATGGCGCTTTCCGGCAAAACGGGGACAGGTCCATATTTACGGAGCAACAGCCAATACATATATGCCCTTAAAAAACGACCTTGTGCTTTGACGTCCTTAATTTCTTCCGGTGTGTAGTCTTCGTTGATGTCAACATTGTCTATCAATATAGAGGCCTGGCGGATGCCCGCGTATGATTGCAGCCAGGAACCTTGAAATCTGCTTTCATTGTATTCTCCGTGGATAAATTCTTTGTATTCTTCACCACGGTCTCCATAATACATATCGTCGGCAAAGTTGGTAAGGCAGTGGTCTTTTTCTGCTATGTCCATGTTTTCTCCGGTCAGATAGAGATAGGCTTGTGCCAACCATTGTTCGGTATAATCCCTGCTCTTGAAAATACGTTCTTCATTTTGACGGTCGCCAAAATAACGCTCCACACTCAGATAATCAGAGCAGGAAGAAAATACCAGCCCCATTGCTCCTATAAGTGTTGCAGCTAAAATATGCTTTTTATTCATGTTCATCAAAAGTTTATAAGTTAACAGTTAATCCTAATGTCCACGTTTTAGATAATGGATATTGTTGTCCGTTGGAGCTACCCAGTTCCGGATCCCATAATTTGAAATTAGAGAAGGTCAATAAGTTCGTTCCGATAAGGAAGAAGCGGATGTTATTGAACCGGATTTTATTAGTGATGCTCTTAGGAAGAGTGTAGCCTACTTCCAATGTTTTCAGACGGATGTATGAGCCGTCGCGCAGCCAGTAAGTGGAAGGGCGGTAGTTGTTTACATTGCCTCCGTAGCTCAGACGCGGATATTTGGCATTTACATCTTCGTTCTCACCCAATATCCAACGGTTGGATTCGACTACGTCTTTCAGTACATTTCCCCAGTCTCCGCTGGAGAAAGGATATACCGTGAAACCGTCAATGAAGAAAGATGACTTGCCGGCTCCCTGGAAATGCACGTTGAAATCCAGCCCTTTCCATTGGGCGGATGCACCGAATCCATAAATCAGATTGGGGCGGGTGGTCGCACCGATAGGAACGATGTCATTCTCGTTGATCACTCCGTCGCCGTTGATATCCTTATACCGGATATCTCCGGGCATCACTTTGCTGCCGTCGTCTCTGACATTGTTAACCACGAATTGCTGTTTCGGACTGTTGCGGATTTCTTCATAATCTTTGAACAGACCTAAAGCAACCAGCCCTTTTGCCTGATCGACTCTGAAACCGGCTTGGCGCAGGTATGGGAAATTAGTGTATGCTTCATCAGTTTCCTTAATTTCATTTTTACTGTAGGTTATGTTGCCGCGTAGGGTAAGGTTCACATTTCCTATCTTTTCATGATATCCTACATTGCCGTCGAAACCTTTGGAAAGCACTGAACCAATGTTGGCGTAAGGAGATGATGTTAAACCGACGATTTGCGGAATGTTATTGCGTGACATAAAGATGCCGTCGCGTTGTTCATGGAAATAGTCAATCGATCCGGTTAGTTTGTCATTCCACAAAGAGAAGTCCAGACCAATATCATGTTTCGTTGCAATTTCCCAGGTGACAGCATTGGACGCTACTCTTGAATAGGCTAATATCTGATAAATCATGTTATTTCCAATATCTCCCCAGTTATATGACTGGTCTGCGGGCGGAACCTGATTCTGGATATCTCCTTTTTCCGGGTCCGGTTTCCATGTCGCAAATTCTGCTAAATAGGGGAATCGGGTATTCATATAGTCATTACCTACCTTACCATAAGAATAGCGAAGTTTGAACATATTCATCCAGGGCAAATTCTTTTTGATAAAACTTTCTTCTGCTATATTCCATGCTACGGAATAGGCAGGGAAGAAACCGAACTGATGTCCTTTGGCAAAGTTTTCAGAACCATTGTATCCGAAGTTGAAATCAAAGAAATAGCGATATTTCCATCCGTAGTAAAGCGACCTGCTACACCTTGATGACGTCTTTCAATCCCTTTGATAATATCGTCGTCGATGTTGGAGGTGTTGATGTTCTTATCTTGCGAATACTTAAGCACTCCGCTTATGCGATGATCTCCGAATGCTCTTTCATAGTGAAGTTCCGCTTCCAGGAATTCTTTGCGTGATCCTGTAGCACTCGATTCCTGAGACATTAAATGTTCTTCGGCAATACGTCTGAATACCACATTCCCGTCCGAATCACGAAGTTTCTCCGCTCTCCATTGTGCCGGCCATTTTACACGGCGGATGTAGTTGTCATTATAGGTATCATAACCGAAGCGGCCGATGAATTTCAGTCCCGGAGTAATGAATTTGAAGTCTTGTTCCAGTGTGATATTCGTTTGGATAGAGTTCTTCCAGTTCTCAATATATCCGGTTTGGGTAGCCAATACCCATGGACTGCTCTGTGATCCTCCTCCGTAGGCGGGAACATAACCGTTTGAATACATGATAGGAATGGAGATCGGATTCTGTCCCATCAGAGATGCCCAGATTTGTCCCGAGTCCGAACCGGGCTGGTTCTGCTTTTCGAGTGAACCGGCTACACCTACTTTCACTAAAGTCGTTTTAGTCAGATCCATATCTACATTCATGCGGTAGTTCCAACGCTTGTAATTGGCGTTCGTATTGTAGTCTTTCATCGTATCATCTACTTTGTACATACCGCCTTCGTCGATGTAGCTTGCAGATACAAAGTAACGTGCGGTGGTACCACCACCATTGATGTTGATAGAAGCCCGTTGAGTCAATGCACCCTCTTTCAATAACTGATCCATCCAGTTTACATTAGGAAAGAGGTCCTGGTCTAATCCGCTGCGAATCAGCATCAAATCTTCATCGCTGTAGAAAGGAGTCTGGTTGCGGGTGCTGCGTGCCTCATTCATCAATTTGGCATAAGTATATCCATCTGCAAATTCGGGCGTGTACGTACGGGAGTTGTAGCTGGCTTCATATTTGGCGTCAATATGTACTTTTCCTGCCTTACCGCGTTTGGTTGTGATTAAAACGACACCGTTGGCACCACGTGAACCATAGATGGCGGTGGCGGAAGCATCCTTTAATACAGAGAATGACTTGATGTCTTCGATACTGATTTCATCCATGCTTCTTTCGAATCCGTCTACTAACACCAATGCACCTGTTCCGGCTCCGAAAGTCGAGATACCGCGAATCCAGAACTCGGAAGTGTTATTTCCCGGTTGTCCGGAAGTCTGTCGGGCAAGTACACCGGCCACATTTCCGGCGAGGGCATTCGTTATGCTTGAGGTAGGAGTTTTTAGTGTTTTCAGGTCTACTGTTGTGACGGCTCCGGTCACTGTCACTTTCTTTTGTATACCGGTACCTGTTACTGTGACTTCATCCAGAATATTGGCTTCGGCCTCTTTCAGCACCACATTGACTATCTTTTCTTCTTTCACCAATACCACTTTCTTTTCGAATCCGATATAGGAGAAAACCAGGCGTTGATAAGGTTCTATTTTGATTTTATATTTACCGTTTATATCAGTGATTGCACCTAAACCCGGCGCATCTTGTACGGTCACATTCACACCGATCATGGGCTCTTCTTGTGCGTCTGTGACGAGACCGGTCACCTCAATAACTTTCTGCGCATATATGCAGGTTGAGTATCCTATTAATAATAGGGTAAATAATATGATTTTTTTCATCTTCAATGTCTGTTTATATTTTATTCAATGGCTATGAAACGAATACGCTTGTTGCCTCGGTCTGCAATGTAAAAAGTACCATTGTCTTCATCATAGGCAATTCCTGTAGGTTCTAAGAAACGGGCTTCCGTGCGCAAGTCACCGTCAATATATCCATCGACTTTTCCGTCGGCAGATGCAGTACCCCGGCCGGCATAAGTGGATACGACCCCTTCAGGAGTGATTTTGCGGATACAATGATTGCCCGTATCGCAAAGGTAGAAGTCGTAAACGTCGTCTTTTCCTGCATTGACATAGTCCTCATTCTTGACGAATACACCTTGGCTCGGACCACTGAAGCGGGCGTTGCTCCCCATACCGTCTGCGTATCCGCCTGTGAATAATTCCCCGGCCACTTTGTAGGGAGGCTGCAACTCTCCGTTGTTATAGTCGGATCTCAATAAACTTTCGAGTCCTACGATATAGAGGTATTTTCCTTCCGGATGGAATACGATGGAACTTCCCCAACCTTCCCGGTCATTCTCTATCACATTGAAAAGCTGTTTGGATTCCCATTGCTGGCTCTGCTCGTTAAATTGAGCTCTTGCCTTCATGATAGCGGCTTTAAAATAGGTGTTGTAGTAAAGCCCCTTTGCGGTAGGATGTACTGCACAGGAATAACTGCATCGGTCATAAACATAAGGATTGGTACTATTGAAATGTCTGGAACGCAGCAGATAGGCGACGGCCATCATACCTTTGTCACCGCGACCATTGTCATCGGCAATAAAGAGCGTGTCTCCGTCAGGATGGAATGCCAGTCCCTGCATTCTGAAGAAGCCGCCCTGTCCGTTGGTAACTATTGTTGAGACGTCTTCATTATCCAGGCTTATTTTTCGCAATGCAAGTTCCTGCTCTGTCAGATACAGGGCTTTTTCGTCCCCATACTTATCCAAAGCAAGCCAGTACGGTTTGGTAAATTCGGCATCCTTGAAACTTCCGTCCTTCATGGCCGAGTGTCCTAGTTCATCGACCTTTCCGCAGAGCGTGGATACCATGATTTTAGACTGGTAGCTGAACTTCTGTTCAAATGTGTAGTCAACCACCATTTCCCCTTGTTCATTTTCAATCTTGACGTTCACGTCACCATTGAAAGCCCGTCGGGGAACCATACAATGAATGGCATCGCCGTTGGCACCTATTACTTTGGCACTTTGCCCTCCGATACTTACATGGATTTTGGAAACATCTTTTCCAAAATTGCTGCCGTAAATGTAGAGGCGGGTGCGGAGTGCTCCTTCGGTCGGAGTAAATTCTGTGAATACTACAGGCTGCGAAGGATCATAAACTTCTGAGTTTTTCTTGTCATCTTGACAAGAGGTTGAAAAGAAACCCATCAAAGAGCAAATAAGCAGGCAAATCAGACTTTGCCTATTACTTCTAGCTTTTTTCTGTTTCATAAATAAATTAGATTTAATAAATAAATTATAAACATTTCGTTCTGTCACTGTCGTCCAATCTTTACCACTAAAATATACCTTGAAATCCAACTGAAAAACTTTAAAATGGCCATTAATGCATATTATCTCATTATCTGTCTGTTGACAGATAATCATTCATTTGTTATTCTTGTTCTTTTCTGATGTCACGCAGAATGCGTGCCTGTAATTGCCGCCGTTCATCTTCCGGCATTTTATCGTCGTTCAGACGGATGGAAGAGACTATTTCTTTCGTCTGTTCCATCTTTGCTGCCTGATCCGGATTCTCTTCCATCCATATCTGCCAGTGTCTGTCCAACTCCTTGGTCGGATTCAGACACCACAGAATGAATTTCTCGTCATTCAGCATTCTCATGTCTCTATATACAGATCTGTCATTCTTCATCACCTGAACGCTTTTATTTGATAAACGCAGAAAGATTTTTTTTATCCCCATGAAAAAGAAGAAAAAGATGGG
>ENA-OURZ01004437-OURZ01004437.1-human-gut-metagenome-genome-assembly--contig:-NODE-4437-length-10685-cov-11.008090_pt1 | contig 10685 bp, 8 predicted proteins | sample MGYA00242073_ERZ509195 | MGnify/ENA primary metagenome ERZ509195 (study PRJEB26280, sample SAMEA2338837) | human gut metagenome | biome: human gut; feature: human-associated habitat; material: faeces...
GACGCATGAGCGAGGCCGGGGTCTCGGCCATCTCGTGGCGGCAGGCGATAATCGTAGCGCCCACCACGCCCACGGCAAACAGCGCTACCGACACGAGCGACGACACGATGTCGTACGAAAGCAGCATCTGGGGCAGCGAGTACATGTCGTCGAACACCGTAAACAGGAACAGCGGCAGGCCCACAAATCCGATGATATTGCCGAGCACGCCGCCGATCAGACAAGCCCACAGCGCATAGTCCACGTATTTGGACAGGATGCGTCCGCGCGAATAACCGAGCGCCTTATACAGGCCGATGAGCGTGCGCTCCTCCTCGACCATGCGCGTGGCAGTGGTAAGGCTGATGAGCACGGCGACGATAAAGAAGATGAACGGGAACACCGTGGCGATGGCCTCAATTGACGAGCTATCGCTCTCCACGCTCGAGTAGCTTGCGATATTGCCGCGGTCCTGGATGTACCAGGTGCATTCACCAAGGTCAGAGAGCTCGGCGCGGGCATCGGCAAACTGCTGGTCGGCGGCGGCACGGCGCTGGTCCAGGTCGGCTTGCGCCTGCGCACGCTCGTCGCTGCCCTCGGCCATGCGATTGATGTTGTCCTGCTCAATCCCAAAGAGCATATTCGCCTGGCGCTCGGCCGCATCCAAGCTTGCCGGCGTGTCGACCGTCAGTTCCTGAGCGCGCGCTTTCTCACGCTCCTCGCGGATCTTCTCGATATTGCCCTTGACCTCATTGATCTTTGCCGCGTAGGAATCCGAATAGGAGTTGAGGCTCTTGACTCCCTCGACGATCACGTGGGCCGCGGAGTAGGAAGAAGATGTCGCGGCGTCCTCGCTCACATAGAACTTATAGTCCGCCGCCGAAGCAGCGCGAAAGGCGTTGACTGTCGAGTCAGAACTTACATCAGTGGGGTCGAGGACCTCAGCCGTAATGGTGTAATCGCCCGCGGCAAACTGGTCCTTGGCGCTTTGATTGGACGAGCTCGCGTCATTGGCGGCAAAACTCACCGTATCGCCGATTTTCTTACCCGAAGCCTTCAGGAACTTCGAAGTCACCGCGACCTCATCGGCGCTCTCGGGCAAATCGCCGTTCACGAGCACCGGCTGATCGATGTTCTCCTTGGAGAGACTCTGCACGACCACGCGCTCGCGCGTTGTACCCACGGCGGTGTAGGCGGTCTCGGTGTAGATGCCCTCGGCCGTCTCGACACCATCGACCTCTTGGATGGCGGCGAGATCATCGTCGGTCAGGCCATAAGTCGACTGGACGTTGATATCGTAGACATTCTGCTGGTCAAAGTAGGCGTCAACCGAATCGCACAGGTCCTCGCAACCCGCCTTAAGGCCGCACATCACGCTCACGCCAAGCGCGGTGATGACCACGATTGACAAGAAACGCTTAAGACTGCCTCGGATTGTGCGGTAGATGCCACGGCGAAAAACCGTCGGCACCATATCGTTTGAGCTTTGGGCAGTGCGGTAGGTCGTAAAATCCTGCTCGCGCTCCGTGTTCTGCGCGTCGCGGCGTAGGCTGTATTGGCGGTCCTGGTCCATGGGCGCTACCACTCGATCGTCTCGATAGGCACGGGATTTTGCTGGACCGTCTCGCTCTCCACGCGACCGTTCTTAAAGCGGATCAGGCGATCGGCCATGGGTGCTAGCGCGGAGTTGTGGGTGATGATAATGACCGTAATGCCTTGTTTGCGACAGGTGTCCTGCAACAGCTGCAAGATCTGCTTGCCAGTTTTGTAGTCGAGTGCACCCGTAGGCTCGTCGCACAAAAGCAGCTTGGGGTTCTTGGCCAGTGCGCGGGCAATGGACACGCGCTGCTGCTCGCCGCCCGAAAGTTGCGCGGGGAAGTTGGCGAGGCGCTCGCCCAGGCCAACCTGGCGAAGCGTTTGCTCGGCATCGAGCGAATCGGGGCAAATCTGTGCCGCGAGCTCGACGTTTTCGAGCGCCGTCAGGTTGGGGACCAGATTGTAGAACTGGAAGACAAAGCCAACGTCGGCGCGGCGGTATTCCACGAGCTGCGCCTCGTTAGCGGAGCTCACATCGCGCCCGTCCACCGTCACGGTGCCGGAGGTCGCCGTATCCATGCCGCCCAGAATGTTGAGCGCCGTGGTCTTGCCGGCACCCGAGGCACCCAGGATAATGGCGAGCTCGCCACGCTCAACAGAAAAGCTCGCACCGTCGAGCGCATGGATACGGGCATCGCCCTCGCCGTATGCTTTGATGACGTCTTTGAATTCGATATAGGCCATCGATCGGTTCCCATCTGGTCGGATAACTCTTTAGTATTACCCATTTCGCACCGACCAAAAAGGGACAGGTTCATTTTGGCAGGTTTTATATGGGGAAACGGCAGCTATAGATGAGGCGCCGGGGAGGCAGAGAAATCATCGATTGGGTCAGGCCGACCGCCAAACACAACGCACGCATCTCAATCTGTCAGCCAAATCATTCGAACAGTTGTTCGTTTCTATGATATGATTCAGCTATCTAAGCAGGCCAACACGCAGAAAGGCGGTCAACATGGCGTTCGACTTTAAGAAGGAATGCAAGGAGCTCTACAAACCTGCAAGCAAGCCGAGTATCGTAACTGTCCCGCCTATGAGCTACGTTGCCGTTCGCGGAAAGGGCGACCCAAATACCGAAGGTGGCGAGTATCAAAACGCCCTGCCGCTGCTTTACGGCATCGCCTATACCGTCAAGATGTCGAAGAAAGGCTCAAGGAATATCGAGGACTATTTTGACTTTGTGGTACCGCCGCTCGAGGGTTTCTGGTGGCAAGACTCCCCGAGCGGCGACATCGATTATGTACGCAAGGACGATTTCAACTTTATCTCGTGCATCCGCCTACCCGATTTCGTCACCCGAGATGACTTTGACTGGGCAGTCGCGGAAGCCACTACCAAAAAGAAACTGGACTTTTCCGCCGTCGAGCTGCTTAAAGTTGACGAGGGTCTCTGCGTTCAATGTATGCACACCGGGCCCTACGACAACGAACCAGCGACCGTAAACGCTATGCATGAATACATGACCGAACAGGGCTATGTCCCCGACTTCTCGGACTCCCGTTTACATCACGAAATCTATCTCTCCGATCCACGCAAATGTGCACCGGAGAGACTTAAGACTGTGGTTCGTCATCCTATCAAGCGCGCTGAATAGCGTGGAGCGTCATTTCACGCGCTAGGTTTTAAGCCAGCCAACCAGCCGCCTCCTAGGCCGTCCGGTAATTATCTTGACGCGGCCCGTCGCATCTTATAAGTTTGTTTTGCTAAAGCTGGAAAGCCTCTCAACGATGCGCAACTCCAGCTCTTTTTCTATCAAGAGGCTTAATGAAATACCAGAAGTCGCGGATATCCATCAACGAACAAATAGCACTATTGACAGAAAACAAGGGTCTTAAGTGCTCTGATCAAAGCGAACTCGAGCGAGCTTTGGTCGAAGCCAACCACTACAGACTGTCGGCCTACTGGTTTCCCTACAAAACCAAATGCAAGTCCGGGATTACCATCTTTCGCGAAGGCACAACATTCGAAACCATCATCTACACGTATGAATTTGACCGAGCCCTCCGGCAGTTAATGTTTGATGCGGTCGGCAGTGCGGTCGGCAGAATTGAGATCTACCTCAGAAGCAGAATTGCCTATCTTGCCTCTGAGGAACGCGGGCCTTTCTGTTACCCAGATGTCGCCATAACGAGGCTCAACTCGGCATGCCCGTCGAGCTCTGCGCCGCACTGGGCTACGCAGCCGTCTTTGGCAGCGCCACCAATACGCTGCTCGCACCCATCCTTATTGGCTGCGAAGTCTTCGGCTTTGGTAACTTGCCGATGTTCATTATTGTCTGCGTTGTGGCTTACCTGTTCAACATGGATAAGTCCATCTACGCCCTGCAGGAGCGGGCGTAAATCGATGTCCAGGCAGGTGGTCTCAGCCGGAAACGGTGTCCCACTCTGAGGCTGTATTCCGGGACACGGTTTCCGCTTGGAACGCCATTCGGAAAGCGCATCCCGCTTTAAAACGGAATTCCGGGACGTAGTTTCCGTCTGAGCCTCCATTCGGAAAGCATGTCCCGTTCTTTCACGGCATCTTGGCTATGCAAAGCGCTCGAGTGTTACTCCTCGTACGCGCCCTCAAGCCGAAGCAGCCACTCCTTGCGATCAAGCCCGCCGGCATATCCGTTAAGCGAGCCGTCGGCCGCCACCACGCGATGGCATGGCACAATAATCGAAACGGGGTTGCGAGCGACCGCGGCCCCCACGGCACGGGGAGACACAACGGGTGTCTCATTTCCCGGCACACGATGTCGAGCCGCAACACGCTGGGCGATCTCGCCATACGTAGCGACCTCGCCACGCGGAATAGAAAGCAGCTCGTACCAAACTTCACGCTGAAACGCCGTGCCAATCAAATGCAACGGCGGCGTAAACCGAGGTTCCTGCCCTGCAAAATAAGCATTCAGCCAAGCCCACGAACGCTCAAGCACCGAAGAAGCCGCACCATTTGCAGGACTCACCGACGACATGCCGCCAGCACCAGAAACTGCATCGGCGCCTTCAACATGTTCAGGATCTTCTTTGAGAAGCGTGGAGCCAAAATGCTCCTGTCCCTCAAACCAAAGCCCCGTCAGACCGCGGCCATCAGCGGCAAGCAAGATTTCGCCCAAAGGCGAAGCAAACGTCGTCGTGACCACCAGCGGCTCCTTTCAAAACTCCGCAACATAATACCGCGAATTGTGCAGACAACCCCAATCGACCCCAAAGTCACCCAAGGCAGCAGGCGCGCAGCGCCGAGGCCGCCGCCGGGACCAGGGCCCGCAACAGCCACGCGCCCCCACATCAGCCCAGCGGCCTCAACCAACAACGACCCCATCGCAGGCCGCTTGCAGCAGCGTCACCGCAGGCGGGGGCTGGGCTTAGTTTTCAAAACACTCCGCAGACCAGTGTGGCGCCTTGTCCGCAGCTCCGAAGGAGCAGAACAAGGCGCCACACATGGTCGAGGACGTTTTGAAAACTAAGCCCAGCCCCCGCCGGACAGGTCAACCGCTACTCGCAGAGCAGCTTAGCGATCTGGACGGCGTTGGTTGCCGCGCCCTTACGGATTTGGTCACCGCAGCACCAGAAGGTAATGCCACGCGCGGCCTCCGGGTTCGAGATGTCGCGGCGCACGCGACCGACCCAAATCAGGTCCTGGTCGGAGGTGTCCATCGGCATGGGGAAGCGGTCGTGTGCATCCTCGGCAGCCATATCGTCAACCAGCTTGACGCCGGGAGCGGTAGCAAGCGCAGCACGGGCCTCCTCAACCGTAATGTCACGCTCGAACTCGAGCGTAATGCTCTCGGAGTGCGAACGCAGCACAGGGACGCGCACGCAGGTGCAGTTCACGCGCAGCTCGGGCAGATGCATGATCTTGCGGCCCTCGTTCTGCAGTTTCATCTCCTCGGAGGTAAAGCCCTCCTCCTTGACGCCGCCAATCTGCGGAATCAGGTTGCTCGCCAGCTGGGCGGCGAAGGCGCGCGGCTCGGGAATCTCCTCGCCACGGCCCAGGGCGGCAAGCTGTGCTTCGAGCTCGGCCATACCGGGGGCACCGGCGCCCGAAGCTGCCTGATACGTGGACACGATCATACGCTTTACGCCGGCAAGCTGATGCAGCGGCCAGGTGGGAACCAGGCCGATAATGGTCGCGCAGTTGGGGTTGGCGATAAGGCCGTGATGCCACTTGATATCGTCGGCATTGATCTCGGGTACGACCAGCGGCACCTCGGGATCCATGCGGAAGGCATGGCTGTTGTCGACCACGACAGCGCCGCGCTTTACGGCCTCGGGCAGCAATTCCTTGGCGATATCGTCGCCGGCAGCACCAAGCACAATATCGCAGCCCTCAAAGGCCTCGGGGCAAGCCTCCTCAATCACGATTTGCTCGCCGCGGAACTCAACGGTCTTGCCCGCAGAGCGCGCGCTCGCCAGCAGCTTGAGCTTACCGACCGGAAACTCCTGCTCGTTGAGGCACTCGAGCATCTGGGTGCCCACGGCTCCCGTCGCGCCCAAAATAGCAACCGTGTACTGTTTCATGCTTCCCCCTTTAAAGGTTGTGGCTTTTGCCCGCACGCCGAGCAGGCCGATTATTGTTGCCAGTGTATACAAGAACGGGGCGGGCACGAAACCCGCCCCGTCGAAACGAAACCGAAACGAAACGCCCCGCCGTAGATTTTTGAGACATGACCCAAAAATCTACCGAGCAGTCGCTACTTTTTGAGCGCGGCCAGAGCGGGATCGACCGGCGCAGGAGCCTCCAGATCGGAGACCTTCACAATGCCGTTTTCGTCGGAGAAGGCACGGTAAATGGTCTGAATCGCTAGGTCGAAGTCCTTCTCCTCGACACCGATAATGATGTTGATCTCGTCACAGCTCTGCGAAATCATACGCACGCTCACGCCGGCCTGGCCAAGCATGCCAAACAGGTGACCCGAGATACCTGCGCGCCCGCGCAGGTTACGGCCGACGGTCGCGATGAGCGCCAAGCCCTCGACAACCTCGATCTCGAGCGGCTCGACCTCCTGTTGAATGTCGCCCACGAGCGAGTACAGCGAGTCGTGCACATCCTGCTCCTGCACCACGGCGCCAAAGCGGTCGACACCGGTGGGCATGTGCTCGACGGAGACGTCATAGCGTTCGAACACCGAAAGCGCACGGCGCATAAAGCCAACACGGGGCTTGGTGCGGTCGCGGGCGACGTTGATGGCGACAAAGCCGCGCTTGCCGGTCACGCCGGTAATGATGGGCTCCGCCTCGCCCTCATCAGCCGTCTCGCTAATGATGGTGCCGGGGTCCTGTGGCGCATTGGTGTTCTTGATGACCAGCGGAATGCCTGCCTCGCGCACGGGGAACACAGCCTCCTCGTGCAGGACGCTTGCGCCCATGTACGAAAGCTCGCGCAGCTCCTCGTAGGTAACGCGCGCAATGGGCTGAGCCTCGGGAACAATACGCGGATCGGCAGAATAGAAGCCCGAGACGTCGGTCCAGTTCTCGTACAGGTCGGCGCCCAGGCACTTAGCCAAGATCGAGCCCGAGATATCGCCACCGCCTCGATCGAGCAGCTTGATCTGGCCCTCGCGCGTCGCGCCGTAGAAGCCAGGCATAACGAAGCCGCCCTGCTGGCCATACTCCTGCACCAGCTCGGAGGTGCGATTCATGCTGAGCGTACCGTCGTGATGGAACGCCACAACCGTCGCGGCGTCCAGGAACGGTAGGCCCAGGTACTCAGCCATCAGGCGAGCGGTAAAGTACTCGCCGCGGCTTACGAGCTCCTCAGTAGAGTAACCACCGGAGCGGGCGCGCTCGGCAAAGGCCGCGAACTCCTCACGGATGGGATAGGTGAGCTCCAGCTCGTCAGCGATATCAAAATAGCGCTGGCCAATGTCCTCGAGCAGCTCCTCACACGACACGTGGTACTTAACGTGCGCATTGACCAGATAGAGCAGGTCGGTCACCTTGGTGTCGCCCTTAAAACGGCGACCGCAGGCGGAAACCACCACAAAACGGCGAGCCGGATCGGCATCGACGATGGCCTTGATCTTCTTGAAGTGTTCGGCGTCGGCGACCGACGAGCCGCCAAACTTGGCAATCTTAATCATGGGCTGGAGGTTACCTTTCTAAAAAGCCTCTGCGAACCTATTTTGCACGCTCTGATACCATGGTTTCACCGATTGGGACCAAGGCATCCGAGGAGCAGTGTTATATGGGAACTTATCATAGTACACGAGGACGCACTTTATCGTGCTCAAGTAAGGTGGCAATCCGTACCGGCATCGCTCCCGACGGGGGTTTGTTTGTCTCGGACGAGCTCGGCACCCAGCAGGTCGATATCAGCTCGCTTGCAGATAAATCGTACTTTGAAATCGCTCAAGATGTGTTGGGAATGTTACTGAATGATTACACGGCCGAAGAAATTTCGGCGTGTGTGAATGAGGCTTACCGCGGTACTTTTGCAAACGATGAGGTCACGCCGCTCGTCAAACTCGACGCAGTGCCGGGCACCGACGCTCCTCAAACCTATGTGATGGAGCTCTTTGGCGGCCCCACGAGCGCCTTCAAGGACGTCGCCCTGCAGATGCTCCCCCGCCTGATGGCCCGCACCTCCGCCAAGGACGGCGGCGCCGAGCGCATCATGATCGTCACCGCCACGTCGGGCGACACGGGCAAGGCAGCACTCGCCGGCTTTGCCGACGCCCCGGGCACGGGCATCACCGTCTTTTATCCCGAGGGCAAAGTCAGCCGCGTGCAGAATCTGCAGATGTCCACTCAGGAGGGCGATAACGTCGCCGTCTGCGGCATCCGCGGCAACTTCGACGATGCCCAGAGTGCCGTCAAGCGCATCTTTGCCGATAAGGAGCTTGCCGAGCGCCTGGAGGCCGCCGGCACGGTACTTTCGAGCGCCAACTCCATCAACGTCGGCCGCCTGGTGCCGCAGGTCGTCTACTACTTTGCCGCCTATGCGCAACTGCTGCGCGCCGGCGCCATCGAGACCGGCGACGCCGTGGAGTTCTGCGTACCGACCGGTAACTTTGGCGATATCCTGGCCGGCTACTATGCCAAGCGCATGGGTCTGCCCGTCGCCAAGCTCATCGTCGCGAGCGACAAGAACAACGTGCTTGCCGACTTCCTGACCACCGGCGTCTACGACCGCAACCGTCCGTTCTTCACGACCATCTCGCCGTCGATGGACATCCTCATCAGCTCCAACCTGGAGCGCATGCTGTACTTCCTGTCCGATGGCGACTACGAGCTCGTTGCCAGCCTTATGGAGCAGCTTGCCCAGACCGGCCGCTACGAGGTGCCCGCCGAGCTGCTGGCCAAGATCCAGAGTGTGTTTGGCTGCGGCTGGGCCAGCGAGGACGAGGTCCGCGCTGCCATCAAGAGCTGCTGGGATGCAAACGGCTATGTGATCGACCCGCACACCGCTTGCGGCTATCACGTCTTTGAAAAGGTCGCTCCCGCCGAGGGCGCCAAGGCCCGTGTGCTGCTTTCGACCGCCAGCCCCTACAAGTTCCCGCGCGCCTGCTGCGACGCTCTGGGGCTTAACGTTCCCGAAGACGACTTTGAGGCTATGCGCGTGCTCGAGCAGGCAACCAATACGGTCGCCCCGACCCAGCTCGCCGAACTCGAGTCCAAGCCCGTCCGCTTCGAAGACGTCTGCGACGTCGATGAGATGGCCAGCTACGTCGAGTCTGCAGCAAAACGAATGAGCACCAACTAGATCCCTTATTAAGCGCCGGCGAAAGCCGGCGCACCTTCTTTCATCAGATAACCCTCGGGATGATGACGAACGCGCACAGCGTGCCTGGCTGTTTAGTTCGTCGCGAGTTCCGCACGCAAAGGAAAGCACTTAATGTGCTTTCCGTCTTGCGCAGGACTGCCCGAGCAGCGAACTAAACAGCCAGGCACGCCAGGAGGACTCACATGATCAAGATCACCGTCCCAGCAACAAGCGCCAACTTGGGCATTGGCTACGACACCCTCGGCATGGCCGTCAGCCTCTACTCGCACTTTACCTTCGAGCGCGCCGATAAGCTCACCATCACCGGATGCCCCGAGGAGTTCCAAAACGAGAACAACCTGGTCTACGTCAGCTTTGTCGATGCGCTGGCCGCATGGGGCGAGCCTGCCTTCCCCGTCGCCATTGACATTCAGACTGACGTTCCCGTCGCCCGTGGCCTGGGCTCCAGCTCCACCTGCGTCGTCGCCGGCATTATGGCCGCCGCCGCGCTGACGGGCCATACCGTCGACCGCGCCGAGCTCGTCCGCATTGCCACCGAGGTCGAGGGCCATCCCGATAACGTCGCCCCCGCTATCCTGGGCGGCGCCGTCTGCTCCTTTACGCCGACCGATTCGCTCCCCCAGTGCCTGCGCTACGAGGTGAGCGATCGCCTGCGTTTTATTACCGTGATTCCGCCCTACGAGGTGCATACCAGCGAGGCGCGCAAGGTTGTGCCGCAGGAGATTCCACTCTCCACCGCCGTATGGCAAATGGGCCGCATCGCCGGCATGACGCGCGGCCTGGAGACTGGTGACCTTGACCTGATTGCCGCCGCCAACGACGACCGCATCCAGGAGCCCTATCGCCGCCGCCTCATCCCCGACTACAACGCCGTGCGCGACACCTGCCTTAACGGAGGCGCCAAGACCATCTGGATCAGCGGCTCCGGCTCGACCCTCATGGCTGTGACCGACGACACCATCGTGGCAAAGTTCCTGCAGGTCAAACTGCGTGAACAGTTCCCCAAGTGTGACACGCACATTCTGACGTGCGACACGGAAGGCGCCCAGATCGAATACCTGTAGCGTCCTGCCTCATTGCTCTCACCGGTCCCCTTGGGGCTTCCCCTGAAAACGTCCTCGATCATGAATTGCCCCGTCGTGCGCTTCGCGCGACGGGGCAATTCGATCTGACGCTCCTATATGGCAAGGTCTTTTTTAGAATCCATTTTTCGCTCGGCCTCGAAGGCCTGCCTGTCCCAATCGAGCGGGAGCCCCGCCTCGACCCAGGCCTCGTAGGCCCTCCTTATGGGCTTGAACTCCCTTTGGCCCCTCTCCAGCATCGAGATGTACTTCTCGCTGGTTCCCAATATGGACGCCGCCCTCACCTGGCTGACCTTCGCCGCGCGCCTGGCCGCCACGAGC
>ENA-OURZ01004441-OURZ01004441.1-human-gut-metagenome-genome-assembly--contig:-NODE-4441-length-10682-cov-3.133622_pt1 | contig 10682 bp, 9 predicted proteins | sample MGYA00242073_ERZ509195 | MGnify/ENA primary metagenome ERZ509195 (study PRJEB26280, sample SAMEA2338837) | human gut metagenome | biome: human gut; feature: human-associated habitat; material: faeces...
CCAGCGACGTCATCATCGGCTTCCCCGGCGAGACGGAGGCCGAGGCCATGGAGACCGTGGCGCTGGTGGAGGAGGTGCGCTTCGACGCCCTGTTCACCTTCATCTTCTCCCCCCGTCCCGGTACCCCCGCCGCCAAAATGGACGACCCCGTGCCCCGCAGCGAGAAGCAGAAGTGGTTCGACCGCCTCTGCGACGCCCAGAACAGGATCTCCGAGGAGATCCACGCCGGGTATGTGGGCGACACCCTGCGGTGCCTCATCGACGGTGAGAGCGACGACAGCCGCTGGCCTCTGACGGCCCGCACCGCCGGCGGACGGCTGGTGCATCTGGTGGGCGACCGCGCCGCCGTGGGTACATACCGCGACGTGAAGATCACCGACAGCAATACATGGGCGCTGTTCGGCCAACTGATTTGATTTTTCCCAAGGAGGTATCCCCCATGGCAGAGCTCACCCCCATGATGCGCCAGTATATGGAGATCAAGGAGCAGAATCCCGACTCCATCCTGTTTTTCCGTCTGGGCGACTTCTATGAGATGTTCGGCCCCGACGCCCGCACGGCGTCCCGTGAGCTGGATCTTGCCCTCACCACCCGCGACAAGGACAAGACCAAGTCCTTCGACGACAAGATCCCCATGTGCGGCATCCCCTACCACGCCTCTGACGCCTACATCGCCCGCCTCATCGCCAAGGGCTACAAGGTAGCCATCTGCGAGCAGACGGAGGACCCCGCCGCCGCCAAGGGGCTGGTGAAGCGGGACATCATCCGCGTCGTCACCCCGGGCACCGTCATCGACGAGTCCTGCCTCAGCGCTGAGCGCAGCAACTACCTGTGCGGCGTGTATCTGGACGATACCGGCGCGGGTCTGTGCGCCTGCGACATCTCCACCGGCAAGGCCCAGGCCACGGTGTTCACCGGCCCCGACCGGGTCCGCGCCCTGCTCAACGAGCTGGGGCGGTTCGCCCCTGCCGAGGCGGTGATGAACGAGACGGCCTATTTTGACGAAACGCTGCACCAGACCTTACAGGACCGTTTTTCCTGCCACATGGAGAAGCTGTCCGACGCCCGGTTCACCCCGGAGGACGCGGAGAAAAAGGTCCGCGCCCAGTTCGGTCAGGACGCGCTGGAGCGGCTGCCCCGGGACAACATGACGCCGCTGCTGGCGCTGGGCGGTCTGCTGGGCTATCTCTACGACACGCAAAAGACCGATCTGGGTCACCTCGACCAGCTGACGTGGTACCGCACCGGTCAGTATATGGAGCTGGACCTCACCGCCCGCCGCAATCTGGAGCTGACGGAGACGCTGCGGGGCAAGGAAAAGCGGGGCAGCCTGCTGTGGGTGCTGGACAAGACCAAGACCGCCATGGGCGCCCGCAACCTGCGGGCATGGCTCCAGCAGCCGCTGGTGGACGTGGCCGCCATCGACCGGCGGCTCAGCGCCGTGGCTGCTCTGGCGGAGCACACCGTGGCCCGGGAGGAGCTGACGCTGGCCCTCAGCGGCATCGCCGACATGGAGCGCCTCATCGGCCGGGTGGTCTACGGCTCTGCCGGCGGACGGGATCTGGTGTCCCTCCGTGCCTCCATGGAGCGTATTCCCGCCGTCAAGGCGCAGCTGGCCGACGCGAACGAAAAGCTCAACCCCCAGGAAGACTCCAACGATACGGGCTCCAACACCGACGCTTCAGGCACGGGGGAGACCGCCGCCAGCGGCGGCGTCGAAATGAAGGTCCTCGAAGCCGGCGAACAGCCCACCATCAGCTTCGACACATGCGGCGACGGATGCAGCAACGGCCAATACGGGCCAAAGACACCGGACGCGAACACCAAGTACTGGGTGGCCAAGGTGGAGGTCACGAACAACACCAGCAGTCCGATGGACATCACCTGCAGCTACCCGTATGAGATAGTCGCACTGAACTCGAAGAACCAGAAATACACGCCCATCAAGAATCTGTATCAAGTCGAAGGCAACCCCGAGTGCAACGCCCAGCTTCAGCCGGGTCTGACCAGCACGGTCACCTATCCGTTCCAGGTTCCATTGGACGCGAAGATGGTCGCCATAGCGTTCCGCGACGTCGGAGACGTGTACTCCGGCACCGGCGGGGAGGACAGCTACTCCTATATAGTCACCGATCCGAATTACATGGTCAATCGATAAAAAAAGAATTGCCCTACCGGTCTTGCACACCGATAGGGCGAGTGAAGATCCCACGACCAAAAGAAAGGAGGATGCTTCGCCTACCTATCCTAGCCGATAGGCTAGGCGGAGCATACCCGAAATGTTAGTTTTCCGACTTGGGCTTGTCCTCGTTTTTCGAGGCCTTCCCGGATTTGAACGCCTCGATGATACGGGGAATGACGAAGCCGACACTTCCTGCGAAGCTGATGAACGCTGCCGGGTTCATGCCCAGAGCGAAGAACACTACAGAGCATATGAACGCGGCGGCGGGAACCAGAGAGAATACGACAGTGGTGAATTTGTAGACCCAGTTCTCCGCCTTGCGATCATCGGCATAGATTTCGACTATGCGTTTCTGACTGTCGATTTCGGAATGCAGGGAGTCCTCGGCCATGCGGAGAATCCTGTCCGCCGCCCCGGGAAGCGTCTGCTCGTATCCGGCGAGCTCCTTACTGGACGGCAACGGGCCGGACGTCACCTCCATATGAGTCAGAGAGGTGGAAACTACCGGCGATCCATCGCCTTCCGAATCGAATCGCCTGTCATGTTCCACGCCTTGGTCTGCAATTCGAGAGATGTCATGATTTTCGGAGCCTCTGATTTCCGTGTTCTGCCCGTCAGCCCCGCTGTCAGCCCCGCTTTGAATCCGCGAATCACCGCTTGCTTCATTGATGTCCTCATGGCTCATCAGTCCTCCAAGATCATGTTGTACGTTTTCCGGTTTCGATTAAAGGCTCCTATGCCTCGTGCGTCTTTTGCGCGAGTCGTTTCTGTCGGTTCAACGCAGCGCGGCGCAGCTTCATCCATTTCTCGTCCACGGCGTTGCGTGGCTTGCCGTCCTCGGGCGGCGCGTACGCCGGTATTGGCTTCACGCCGGTTTCGGTCGTGGTCATGGCCGTCTCCTTTCCGATTTTGGCGTAAAGGGATTAGTTTACCGATTTCCCTGTTATCCGTCAAACCTCATTAAAACACATTAATACCAGTTAAAACACGTTAAAACCGAAAAACCGTGCAAGTGGGTGAAACAATGGCGAACATCACGAAATACAGGACGACCAAAGGCGAAAACAGATACCGCGTCCGCTACAGGAAACCCGACGGCACCCAAACCGACAAGAGGGGTTTCCGCCGCAAGATAGACGCGGAGAACTGGGCTGCCGAACACGTCACCATCGCCAAAGCCACCAACAACTATGTTGACCCGGAGGACGGCAAACGACGTGTTGGCGACCTCTACGAGCAATGGCTGAAGGAGAAATGGCCCTTTTGGAAGGAAACCACGCGGGTCAACGCCACCGACTCATGGCGGCTCTACTGCGAGAAGCGCTGGTCCGACCGACAGGTCGGCACCATCACCCGCGCCGAGGTCCAGGCGTGGATCAGCGACATCATCGCGAGCGCCGGCGCTCCATCCGTGAGCCGCCCGTACCAGACCATGCTCGGCATCTGCCGCATGGCCGTCCGGGACAAGCTCATACTCAACAACCCCTGTGAAAACGTCGAACTCCCCAAACTGCCGAGGCGCAAGAGCCGTCGCGTGTACCTGACCATATCCCGGCTGCTCGCGTTCGCCGACGAATGCGCCAGAGGAAAGCATCTGGGGGCGGAGCGGCGGGCGCTCGTGCTGACGCTGGGCTTCTGCGGATTGCGCTGGGGCGAGGCGGCGGCGTTGAAGGCCCGCGATCTGGATTTCGACGGGGGAGTGCTGCATGTGCGCGGCAACCTCGTATATGTCGGGGCTAGATGGGTCGAGGGCACTCCGAAGAACAGCGAGGAACGCGACGTGCCCATGCCGCGCATCGTCATGAACGCGCTGAAATCCATATGCGAGGAGCGCGAACCGGACGAAAGGGTGTTCCACGACCTGCGCGGCGGCCCCATCATGAAGCAGAGCACGGCGAAGACCACAGGCTGGTGGCACCACGCTCTGGTGCGCCTGGGCTGGCCGAAGGAGGAATGGCCCACACCGCATGACCTGCGCCATACCGCGGCATCGCTGGCCGTGCACGCCGGGGCGAACGTCAAGGCGCTGCAGCGGATGCTCGGCCACAAGAACGCGAGCATGACGTTGGACGTGTACGCGGATCTGTTCGACAGCGACCTGATGGACGTGGCCCGTATGCTCGACGCCGCAGTGCAGGTGGAGACGGGCATGGAAAAATGTGGGCAAAATGTGGGCAAAAGCGTTTTGGAGCCCGTATGAAACCCTCAGAAACGTTGGAATCACGCCATTCCCGTGAATGGTGGTTCTTCAGCAAGTTGAAGGACGCACTGAGCTGAGAGCGGATGCGTTCTTGGCTCCCCCTCTGAGGGGAGCCAAGTCTGTTACTTCAGCAGGGAGCGGCACATGGAGCGGTATTCGTTGACGTAGCCGCCGCCGAAGAAGACGCAGTGGCCGGCGATGGGGTAGAGCTGCCAGAGCGTGATGCGCTCCTGCCATCCGGCCTTCAATGGATGTACGGACTGGTAGCCCTCGGTGATTTCGCTCAGATAGCTCATACCGAACAGGTGCAGCATAGCCAGATCCTCCTCGCGATGACCGCCATGTGCCGCCGGGTCGATGAGCACGGCCTCGGACTGCCCGGAATCGGCGGTCCACATCACATTGCCGCTCCACAGATCACCGTGGATGCGCGCCGGCTTGTCGGCCGCGGCGCGGCCCATCAGATCCGGCAGCGCTTCAATCACACGCTCAGTCAACTCGACATCGCGCTTATCCAGCTCGCCACGTTTCACACCAAGGTTGACCATCGGGCGCAGACGTCCATCAGCGAAATAGCTGATCGGGTCGGTCCACTCGCCGGTATCCATTTTCACCGGGTCCTGCAATGGTCCGAAATAGCATGTGCCGTTATATCCGTCAGGCGCAGACCCGAAATACTTGGCACCCGCATCATGCATACGGGCCAGAGCCGCGCCAAAAGCTCGTGCCGCCTGAGGCGTGGGGGACGCGCTACCCACACGTTCGATATCCAGATAATCCTTGCCCCAGCCGTATACCTGCACCACGCGCGGGCCGCCTTGCGCATGAGCCGCTCCCAACCATTCGAGTCCTCGACCCTCGCATTCGAAGAATCCTTCCGGTGCGAATGCCCTGCTTTTGCGATACGTGGCCATAATGCTCCCTTCGTCGCTTACGTACTATATCCACTTTCATTGTAGAAGCCGTGGATGTTACCGATTCTTAGTGTTGTTCTACACCCCCTTGGGTAGGGTGTTCATCGTCATAACACATCAAATACTTAGAAATCACGAGGGGTTATGAATTTTTTCCAAGCGATCATTCTCGGCATCGTTCAGGCGCTGACCGAATATCTCCCGGTGTCCTCCAGCGCGCATATCCGTATTTTCGGCGATTTGATGCTGGGCTCTGATCCCGGTGCGGCGTTTACCGCCATCATCCAAATCGGCACCGAACTTGCGGTGATTCTGTATTTCCGTCACGACATCATCAATATCCTTACTCACTGGTTCAGCTGCCTGTTCGGCAAGAACGGCAAGGATTGGAAGGCCCGCATGGGCCGCGGCGACAATTACGCCACACTCGGCTGGAACATTATCGTCGGCTCGATTCCGATTATTATCCTCGGCTTCACTCTGCAGAACGTCATCGAAACCTCGTTGCGCAACCTGTGGATTACGGTAACCGTGCTGTTGGTATTCGGCATTCTGCTGTGGATGGTGGATGCCAAGGCTCGCCAGAACAAAACCATGAATGATATGACGTATCGTGATGCATTCCTCTTCGGTTTGGGCCAGTCCATGGCGCTGATTCCTGGTGTGTCCCGCTCCGGCGGCACCATCACCGTCGGTCGCGCACTGGGCTACACGCGTGAGGCCGCTGTGCGTCTGAGCTTCCTGATGGCCATCCCCGCGGTGTTCGGCTCAGGTTTGCTCGAAGCCATCAAGGCCGTGAAGAACTACAAAACCGATGCGATGTTCCCCGGCTGGGGGCCGACCCTCGTAGCCATGGTCATCAGCTTCGTACTCGGCTACATCGTGATCATCGGATTCCTGAAGTTCGTATCGAACTTCTCCTATAAGGCCTTCGCCATCTACCGCATCGGTTTGGCTGTGGTCGTCGCCTTGCTGCTGATTGTGGGCGTGCTGCCGGCCATCGATCCCTCCGTTGTGGCTGCGGCATAAGACGGGTCGATAGGCGACTCAATATTAATGGTGCTCCCGCCGGCGGGAGCTGTCAGCGAAGCTGACTGAGGGTGGTCACTGGAATATGCCAGCAGAACCACCCTCAGTCTCGCTACGCGAGCCAGCTCCCGTCAGCGGGATATTGTGTATATAGGGCTAATTGCCCATCTGGCGTAGAAACGCTTCCGCTTCTTTGACTAGTTGTTCAGCCTGGGGCGCTCCCAATGAAGCCTCCGCCTCGGCTTTCTGCTGCAAGTCGTAGTCGTGCTCCAAATGCTCCACATAATCATGAAGCTGGTCATTGCAACGAACCAGTATCGATGCCTGCGCCTTCCACTGTTCGGCTTTCTGCTTCAGGTCTGCCGTATCGAAGATGAAGCCGATATACTTGCCCAACGCATCCAGCAATCGTATAGTGCCGGCAGAGCATTCGTCGCTGCCCAAATATTGGGGGATGGACACCCACATCGAGGAATGAGCAAATCCTTGTTGTGCGGCAGCTACATCCAGAACAGTAGGAATGCCCACCGGGCCGTTATACGACCGGTCTCCTTCGCATTGACAGTCTCCGTCGCTGACGGCGATGGGCAACGGACGGGTATGCGGGCAATCGGAGAACATCGAACCTAACGTAATGATCCGATTGACATCCAGCTCATCGGCAATGGCCAGACTCTGGCTACAGTATTCCTTCCACCGATAGTTTGGTTCGGGGGCGATCTGCGCATAGATACGCTTGCCTGCGTCCAACGTGATGTCGTAGAACGTGGTCTGTGGCCAGATAAGATTGGTGCGACCCGAAACATGGCACAGCATAGGACGGGCAACCTGATAGTCATAGAAATCATCACATCTAATATGACGAATCTCGCGGGACTCATATCGCTTGACCAGATGGCGCACCGCGTTCGTCGCCGCCTGACAGGCATCATTCCATCCCTCGAATGCGGCGATCAATACTGCGCCGGTGTCCTTCGCTGCTTCACTCATACCTCTAGAGTAACTGGAATTCATTGCCCGAAGCGCACGCTTTAGCCATAAGCGAGAGTATGCAATTACAGGCGACACGCCGCAGCTGGACGAACTACACGCATGTGAGTATAGTAAACACTCGTGCTTCGGTAGGGAGACCTCGCCAAGGAAACACACGCGGACATAGCTTAGTTGGTAAAGCGCAACCTTGCCAAGGTTGAGACCGCGGGTTCGAGTCCCGTTGTCCGCTCCACAACGAAACCTCGCTTCGGCGAGGTTTTTTCGTATTGGTTCAGATGCTGGTGGTATTTGTCGCACGCCCAACCTATCGTGTCCTACGTTGATTAACCAGTCCAGGCCTGCACATTAGTACCGTGGGCCCCGATAGCAAAGGACAAATCATGGCGCAAGCTACCATCTCCATAACCGTCAACGGCGAAGCGAAGGAGGTGGAAGCAACCACCACCGGCGTAGAACTGTTCGCGGAAGACAAGAACATCATCGCGGTCAAGATCAACGGCGAGAACCGTGACCTGTACACGCCGCTGAACGATGGCGATACCGTCGACCCCATCGCCCTCGACTCCGAAGACGGCCTCGCAATCATGCGTCACTCGGCCACCCACGTCATGGCCCAGGCCGTGCAGGAAGTCTACCCGAACGCCAAGCTCGGCGTCGGCCCCGTCATCAAGGACGGCTTCTACTACGACTTCCAGGTCGACCAGCCCTTCACCCCGAACGACCTCAAGGACATCGAGAAGCGCATGCAGCGCATCATCAAGTCCTCCCAGTCCTTCCGCCGTCGTTCCGTGACCGAGGAAGAGGCTCTGAAGGAAGAGGCCGACCAGCCCTTTAAGATCGAACTGATCGAAGACAAGGAAGCACACCTCGACCCGGCCGCCGCCACCGAGATCTCCGAAAAGGAGCTCAGCTTCTACGACAACGTAGACCGTGATGGCAATGTGGTTTGGAAGGACCTGTGCCGCGGCCCGCACCTGCCGAACACCCGCTACATCAAGGCCTTCAAGATCGAGCGTTCCGCCGCCGCCTACTGGCGTGGTTCCGAGAAGAACCCGACCATGCAGCGCGTCTACGGCACCGCATGGGCCACCAAGGAAGACCTCAAGGCCTACCAGACCCGCCTGGAAGAAGCCGCCAAGCGCGATCACCGCAAGCTCGGCGCCGAGATGGACCTGTTCTCCTTCCCGGATGAAATTGGCCCCGGCCTGGCCGTGTTCCACCCGAAGGGTGCCGCCGTGATCAACGCTATGGAGGACTACTCCCGTGAGATGCACCGCAAGCACCACTACAGCTTCGTGCAGACCCCGCACATCACCAAGGGCGGCCTGTACGAGACCTCCGGCCACCTGCACTGGTACAAGGACGGCATGTACCCGCCCATGCACCTCGACGAGGAGAAGGACGCGGACGGCAACATCACCAAGCCGGGCGCCGACTACTACCTCAAGCCGATGAACTGCCCGATGCACAACCTCATCTTCAAGTCGCGTCAGCGCTCCTACCGTGAGCTGCCGCTGCGCCTCTTCGAGTTCGGCACCGTGTACCGCTACGAGAAGTCCGGCGAGGTCCATGGCCTGACCCGCGTGCGCGGCTTGACTCAGGATGATTCCCACATCTACTGCACCCGCGAGCAGATGAAGGACGAGCTCACCAGCCTGCTCACCTTCGTGCTGAACCTGCTCAAGGACTTTGGCCTGACCGACTTCTACCTCGAGCTGTCCACCAAGGACCCGAACAAGTACGTCGGCTCCGACGAGATCTGGGAGGAGGCCACCAACACGCTCGCCGAGGTCGCCAAGGAATCCAACCTCGAGCTCGTCGACGATCCGTGCGGCGCCGCCTTCTACGGCCCGAAGATCTCTGTGCAGGCCCGCGACGCCATCGGCCGCACCTGGCAGGTCTCGACCATCCAGCTCGACTTCAACCTGCCGGAGCGCTTCCAGCTCGAGTACATCGCGAAGGACGGCACCCACCAGCGCCCGGTGATGATTCACCGCGCCCTGTTCGGCTCCATCGAACGCTTCTTCGCCGTGCTGCTCGAGCACTACGCAGGTGCCTTCCCGGCGTGGCTGGCCCCCGTGCAGGTGCTCGGCGTGCCGGTTGCCGACGAGTTTGCCCCGCATCTGGCCGGCTTCGTCAAGTCCCTTGAAGATGAGATGGTCCGTTGCGAGATCGACTACTCCGACGATCGCTTCGGCAAGAAGATTCGCAACGCCTCCAAGTCCAAGGTGCCGTTCATCCTCATCGTCGGTGAGGAAGACATGAACAACAACGCGGTCAGCTTCCGCTTCCGCGACGGCAGCCAGTTGAACGGCGTGCCGGTCGATGAGGCGAAGGCGAACATTCTGACCGTAATCAAGAAGCGCGTCCAGGTCAACACCGCAGACGACTTCAAGGCCGCCCTCGCCGACTGAGCGAGACCGGTGGCAACAAGTCGCACGCGACCATGAACCGTGAAACGGCGCACGAATCTCGACAAGAGGTTTGTGCGCCGTTTCTCATTTTCTCATCGAGAAGGAAGTAACCCATGCTTGAGCATCTTCGTGCGCCGTTCAAAAAACTCATCGAGCCAATAGCCAAAGCGTTGATCGCCATAGGACTGACCGCCAATGCGGTGACGGTGATTGGTGCTGTCGGCACCATCGTCGTGGCCATCGCCACCGGTGTGACCGGATGGCTATTTGGGGGAGCGGTTGTTCTGACTCTGCTTGTGCTTGCCGATTCGTTGGATGGCTCGATCGCCGCGCTTACCACGGGTGGGACCGAATTCGGGGCTTTTCTCGACTCCACGCTCGATCGCATCGCTGATTGGGCGATGCTCGTAGGCGTGATCATCTTCTTTCTTATGCATCGTGACTGGTGGCATACGGCCATCGACAACACGCCTGACTATACGAGCATGATCGGTATCGCCGCCGCCGCGGTGGCCGTGATGACATCGTTCGTCACTTCATATGCCCGTGCTCGTGCCGAATCAGTCGGCTATGAGGTGAAAAACGGCATCGCCACTCGTGCCGATCGCTTGACCATCATTCTGGTGGGCATGGCCATCACCGGATTGACGCGTCAGGGATTGTGGCTCGCCATCGCCATGATACTGTTGGCCGGATTGGGATTAGTCACCGTATTCCAACGCATCTTCGAAGCCAAGCGCCAAATGGTCATAGGGGAGAAAACATATCGGCGGTAGTCACAGCCGGGGGCAGACCCCATCCAAAAGTTCGAAAAGCGAAATGCCACAGGTTCGTATTCGGCATTTTGTCGGCGAACCGCTTTAGAATCATTTCGTTTGAAACATCCGCAACCTGCCTAGGAGCATTATGTCAGGTCATTCCAAGTGGGCGACCACCAAGCACAAGAAGGC
>ENA-OURZ01004445-OURZ01004445.1-human-gut-metagenome-genome-assembly--contig:-NODE-4445-length-10671-cov-3.524209_pt1 | contig 10671 bp, 8 predicted proteins | sample MGYA00242073_ERZ509195 | MGnify/ENA primary metagenome ERZ509195 (study PRJEB26280, sample SAMEA2338837) | human gut metagenome | biome: human gut; feature: human-associated habitat; material: faeces...
AGAGGTCTGCAATAATGTTGTATTCTTTTGTTTTTTATTTGTCTCAACTTTTCCCATAATAACACCACCTTAAACGATGTTGAATGTATTTGGGTACATTATGCAACAAAAATGACCAAAAGTCAATAGTGTAAAAATGACCAAAATTCAGTTTCACTTATTGAGGAAAATTGTGCGTTACTCAGTGTTGACCGATGGTCATTTTTTGCATATAATGTTGGTTAGGAAAAGAAAATAAATAAAGAGGGGATGATGAATTTGTTAATCAAGATGGGTAAGCAGATTGCGAAACATAAATTTCTGATTTTGCTTATTGGATTTTTGTTACTGATACCTTCCTTAATAGGAATGGTAACGACAAGAGTTAACTATGATTTACTTAGTTATCTGCCAGAGACGCTTGAAACGGTAAAAGGTCAGGATATTATGGTAGATGAGTATGGAATGGGAGCGTTCTCGATGGTTGTTGTCGAGAATATGGAACTGAAAGATGTGCAGAAGCTTGAGAAGAAGTTTGAGGCAGTCGATCATGTAAAGGATGTTCTCTGGTATGATGATGTTGCTGATTTAAATCTTCCAGTACAGATGATTCCGAAAAAGTTAAGAGAAGGTTTCTTTAAAGGCAATGCCACGATGATGATCGTACTTTTCGATAATACGACATCATCCGATGAATCTATGAATGCAGTTGCCGAGATGAGAAAGCTTGCGAATAAGCAATGCTTTATCAGTGGTATGTCAGGTGTAGTTAATGATATTAAAGATGTTGCACTTGACGAGCTGCCAGTTTACGTTGTGATTGCCGCTGTATTGTCATTCCTGGTACTTGAGTTTACGACAGAATCTTTCTTAGTACCAGTGTTCTTCTTATTAAGTATCGGAATTGCAATTATTTATAACTTAGGAAGTAACGTGTTCTTAGGGCAGGTTTCCTATATTACAAAGGCACTGACGGCTGTATTACAGCTTGGAGTTACGATGGACTATTCCATTTTCCTGCTGAATAGTTATGAGGAATATAAAGAGAAGTACACAGAAGATAGGAACCGGGCGATGGGGCATGCGATTGCAAGTACCTTTAAAGCGGTTGTCGGAAGTTCCGTCACAACTGTTGCCGGATTTGCGGCTCTTTGCTTTATGACATTTGCATTAGGTCGTGATCTTGGTATTGTTATGGCCAAGGGTGTTATTATCGGTGTAATCTGTTGTGTAACGATTCTTCCATCACTGATTCTTGCATTTGATAAGCAGATTGAGAAGACAAAGCACAGACCGCTGATTAAGAGTGTGGATGGTGCATCAAACTTTATTATCAAGCATCACTGGGTATGGCTGATTGTTTTCCTTGTATTATTACTTCCAGCAGTACATGGAAATAATAATATCAAGATTTATTATGATATCGCAAAGTCTATGCCATCCAGCCTGCCAAGTAATGTGGCGACAGACCGATTGAAAAAAGACTTTAATATGAGTACGATTCATATGGTAATGATGGACAGTAACATGGATTCTAAAGATAAACGAGATATGCTCAAAGAGATTGACAATGTAGAAGGTGTTAAATGGACGATAAGCATGAGTTCTCTTGTCGGGGCCTCTGTACCAGAATCCATGATTCCAAAAGATGTAAAGAGTATGCTCCAAAGCGGTGACCATGAACTGGCTTTTATCTGTTCGGAATATGAATCAGCAACTCCGAAAGTAAATAAGCAGATTGCAAAGATTAATAAGATAACGAAGAACTATGATAAAACATCAATGGTAATTGGTGAAGCACCACTTATGAAGGATCTTGAAGATGTTACAAACATTGATATCCAGAATGTAAATATTGCTTCAATCGCAGCGATTTTTGTAATTATTCTTATTATATTTAAGTCAATCTCCCTGCCAGTTATTCTGGTAGCCATCATTGAATTTGCGATTGCGGTAAATATGGCAGTTCCATATTACCAGGGGGTCAGCCTTCCATTTGTTGCTAGCATTGTTATCGGAACGATACAGCTTGGAGCGACAGTAGACTATGCGATTGTTTATACCAATCGTTATTTGAAAGAACGAAGGAATGGAAAGAATAAGTTAGAGGCAATCAGCATTGCTCATAAGTCAAATATGCTTTCTATTATAACGAGTGCGTTGAGTTTATTTGCAGCGACTTATGGTGTTGCCTGCTACTCACAGGTAGATATGATTGGTTCTATTTGTACATTGCTGGCAAGAGGTGCTATTATCAGTATGATCGTTGTTCTCACACTGCTGCCTACGATGTTCCTTATCTTTGATAAGGCGATATGCAAGACAACGAAGGGAATGGGCCATATTGACGATCATAAAGATACAGTAGTTAATGACATTGTATTATAAATAATATGTAATCCCGGAATCTAATGGAAGCAAAGCGTCATATGCTGTACAAAAGATTCCAGGAGCATAAATTTAGGGAGTGATAGAGATGAGAAATAAAAGATTTGTAAAACACACATCCAGAGCATTTGCTATTCTCATGAGTGCCATGATGGCAGTAGGAATTGCAATGCCAGTCAATGCAGCAGGAAAAAAAGATTCCAAAAAAGAAGATAAGACAGAGACGGTATATGTAAATGCGAATGCAGACGGAAGCGTTGATAAGATTACTGTAAGCGACTGGTTAAAGAATCATAGCAGCAGTGATACATTAGAGGACTTTTCCAACCTCGAGAATATCAAGAATGTAAAAGGTGACGAGACATTTACCCAGAATGCAGATGGTTCTATTGTATGGGATTCTAAAGGAAATGATATTTATTATCAGGGCGAATCCAATGAAGAACTTCCAGTAACAATGAAAGTTACTTATTATCTTGACGGACAGCAGATGGATCCGAAAGATATGGCTGGTAAAAGTGGTGAAGTAAAGATACGCTTTGATTACTATAACAACTCCAATGAAACGGTAAAAGTAAAAGGCAAGAACTATAATATAAAGACTCCATTTACTATGGTTACCGGAATGATTCTTTCTTCTGATGTATTTTCTAATATCGAAGTTACTAATGGTAAAGTAATTAGCGATGGAGATAAAAATGTTGTTGTAGGTCTTGCGTTCCCTGGATTAAAGAGCAGTCTTAATCTGGCATCTTATGATAAATTAGATGATGTAGATATTCCAGAATATGTAGAAGTTACAGCGAAGGCAGATAAGTTTGAACTTGCATTAACAGCAACAGCGGCAACAACAGGAACATTAAAAGACATTGATACAAGCAATTTAAATGACGTAGATGATTTAAAAGACAGCATGGATAAACTTACAGATGCAACCGATAAGCTGATTGATGGAAGTGAAGCTTTATCCGATGGAATGGGAACTCTTTCTTCTTCAGCAGGAGAATATACAAAGGGCGTATCTTCCGCGAATGCTGGAGTAAAGCAGCTTCTATCCGGTCTTAATACATTAAGTTCTAAGAGTGGACAGTTAGAATCTGGTGTAGAATCTTTGAATAAAGGATTAAAAGCCCTGAAAAAGGGAACAAAGTCACTGAATGCAGGAATCTCCTCCTATACAAAAGGAGTATCTGGCTTAGATGCTGGTTTACAGTCAGCAGCAAGCGGTACAGGTAAGTTAGAGTCAGGAGCAGGAGCACTTTCTAAAGGTATTAAAAGTTATACCGAAAATGAAGCTAAAATTGCAGCAGGAATCAAAAAGTTAAATAATAAGGTTTCTGGAATGAGTAATTTGGAACTGCCAAGTGACACAGAATTAAAAGCAGTAAAGAAGGCATCCTCTGCATTAGAAAGTGACGCGAAAAAGTTACAGGAATCGGCAACAGAGATTCAATCGGCAATTGATAAGATGAATAAGTTATCTGAAGCAGTGGAGGCGCACAATAGTAAGATAGATGAACATAATAAAGAAGTTTCAGAGAAGTTCAGTAGTGCAAAATCTGCATTAGATGATATTGATAAAAAGGCAACGGATAAGGCAAATGAAAAGATTGCCAGCCAGAAAGATTCTCTTAGCAGCAGTGCAACTTCAAAGGCAAAAGAAGAAGCTAAATCTGCCATTGATAGTGTAAATATGGATGGATTGACCGATGAAATGAAGAGTGCTTTAAAGAGTGCCATTGATAATAACGTTAGTGTAAGTGCAGAGCCATCAAGCATTGAAATCAGTGGCCTGGCAAGTGATGCCGAAAAAGCATTAGGAGATGCTCCAAGTGCAGAGAAGCTTAATATTGGCAAAGTTAATGTAGGACTCAGTGATATGGAAACTCTGTTAAAAGATATGAAGACACAGGCAGCAGTATTAGAGAGTTTTGCAGCAAATACAGGTTCTTTATCCGATGCAGCAAGTCAGATTCCAGATTTGATCAAGGGTGTTGATGAATTAAATACCGGAGCGCAGGCTCTTACTGCAAATAATAAAACGCTTACAAGTGGTATGAAAGATTTAACTTCTGGTCTTAGCACCCTTTCTACCGGACTTGATACCATGACAAAAGGAGCGGCGACCTTAACAGGCAATAACAGTGTTCTTACAAAAGGAGCAAGTTCCGTAGATAAAGGAACAGGTAAGTTAGTAGCGGGAAGCAGCCAGTTAGTAACTGGTGTAAAGGCTTATGCACAGGGGGTTAATGCAGCAGCGATCGGTGTACAGAGTCTTTCTTCTGGAATGAATAAGTTAGACTCCGCAGGCGGACAGCTTACTTCTGGTATTGATAAGCTTGCTACAGGAAGCGATACACTTACAAAAGGCTTAAAGACATTTAATGATGATGGAATCAGCAAGCTTTCTGACCTTGCAGGAGATGATCTTGACAGCGTGATCAATCATTTCAAGGCTGTAAAGAAGGCAGATAACAGATACAAATCCTTCGGCGGAATTAAGAAAAATGCGAAGGGAAGCGTGAAATTTGTGATTGAAACAGACCCTATCGAGGCAGACGAGAATTAAGAAAATGTCACAAAAATAGCAGATAGCAGGTAAAATTTTAAGAAATCCCTTGATAAACAATGGAAAACCTGCTATACTACGAATAGTATACTGTAGATGATAAGAGTGGGTGGGTGCCCACTCTTATTGTATGTCTGGGAAAGAGGTGAGAATCAACATGAAAAGAACAGAGATTGTTGCAAAGACGGAAGAACTGGTAACTCCGATTATTGAGGAGAATCATTTTGAACTTGTTGATGTAGAGTATGTAAGAGAAGGTGCGAACTGGTATCTTCGTGTATATGCGGATAAGGAAGGCGGCATTAACATTGATGACTGCGTACTGATCAGTCGTGCTCTTGAAGAGAAGCTTGATGCAGAAGACTTTATTTCTGATGCTTATATTTTAGAAGTGAGTTCCCCTGGTCTTGGAAGACCACTGAAAAAAGAGAAAGATTTTAAGAGAAGTCTTGGAAAGTCTGTAGAATGTAAGCTCTACAAAGCAATTAATAAACAGAAGGAATTTGAGGGAATCTTAAAAGATTTCACAGAAGATACTGTTACGATTGAAACAGAAGGGAACGAACTGGTACTTGACCGTAAGGACATTGCTATGATTCGTTTAGCTATTGATTTTTGAGAATAATATAGAAAAGAAAGCAGGAGGATAAGAGAAAATGAGTGAATTAATTGATGCTTTAAATCAATTACAAAAAGAGAAACATATTGAAAAAGAAGTAATTATGCAGGCGATTGAAGATTCTTTAGTTGCAGCATGTAACCGTGACTTTGGAAAGAATGCCATTGTAAAGGTAAACATGGATAGAGACACTGGTGATATTTCTGTTTATGTCGAAAAGACAGTTGTAGAGGAAGTAGAAGATCCAGCTACAGAAATTAGTTTAGCAGATGCAAAGATGATTCGTTTCCACTATGAGATTGGCGATGTAGTAAACATCGAAGTGACTCCAAAGAACTTCGGAAGAATCGCTGCACAGCATGCAAGAAGTGTTATCGTGCAGAAGATTAAAGAAGAAGAAAGAAGAGTGGTATTCGAGCATTTCGCACATAAAGAAAAAGACATCGTAACAGGTGTAGTACAGCGTTATAATGGAAAGAATATCAGTGTAAGTCTTGACGATAAGACAGATGCTGTTCTCACAGAAAAAGAGCAGGTTAAAGGCGAAGTATTTAAGCCAACAGACCGTATCAAACTGTACATCGTAGAAGTAAAAGATACAAACAAGGGACCTAAGATTTTAGTTTCCAGAACACATCCAGAACTTGTTAAGAGACTTTTTGAAAAAGAAGTTGCAGAAGTTTATGATGGAACAGTAGAAATTAAGAGCATTGCCCGTGAAGCAGGTTCCCGTACAAAGATTGCAGTAGCATCTAACGATCCTAATGTAGATCCTGTAGGAGCATGTGTAGGTATTAACGGAGCGCGTGTTAATGCAATCGTAAGTGACTTACGTGGAGAAAAGATTGATATTATTGAATGGAATGATGATCCAGCAGTATTGATCGAGAACGCATTAAGCCCATCCAATGTAGTCTCTGTAGATGTAGACGAAGAGGAAAAGAGCGCACGCGTTGTTGTTCCAGACTACCAGCTTTCACTTGCCATCGGTAAAGAGGGACAGAATGCCCGTCTTGCAGCAAAGCTTACAGGATATAAGATTGATATTAAGAGTGAAAGCCAGGCAGCAGAGCTTGCAGAAGAATTAGACTTCGGAGAAGATTTTGGTGATCTTGATGAGGCAGAAGATTTTGACCTTGAAGCACCTGTAGAAGAGCCAGAAGTTTCCGCAAGCGAAGCGACAGCAGATTTTGAGGCAGAAGAGGTAACAGAAGAACCAGAAACAGCAGAGGATTCTTTTGAGGAAGTTTCTTCTGAGGAAGCAGACACAGACGAACAGTAAGAATGGAATCTGGTGAACAGTTATGGGAAAGAAGATACCACTTAGACAGTGTGTGGGCTGTCGTGAAATGAAGACAAAAAAAGAGATGATCCGGGTTATCAAGACACCGGAGAATGAAGTTGTCCTTGATGCAAAAGGAAAGCAGAATGGCAGAGGTGCATATCTTTGTTTTTCTGCGGAGTGTCTTCAGAAAGCAAGACGTTCAAAAGGACTGGAACGTTCTTTAAAGATTTCCATTCCTGATGAGATATATGACCGATTAGAAGAGGAGTTGAAGGAACTTGACACAAAACAGTAAAGTATTATCTATGCTAGGGCTTGCTGCTAAGGCAGGAAAGGTTGCCAGCGGAGAGTTTTCTACCGAAAAGGAAGTAAAATCCGGCAATGCCTGTCTGGTAATCGTAGCAGAAGATGCTTCTGACAATACAAAAAAATTGTTCCGGAACATGTGTAAGTATTATGAAGTGCCTATGGAAATCTTTGCGACCAAAGAGGAATTAGGGCATTGGATAGGTAAAGCGTACAGGGCTTCCATCTGTATCTTAGATGAAGGTTTTGCAAAATCAATCGTAAAAAAAATAAGTCTGAATATGGAGGGATAGTGTATGCCAAAAATGAGAGTACATGAGTTAGCAAAGTTATTAGATAAAAGCAGCAAAGAAATTATAGCAGAGTTAAAACAGCAGGGAGTTGAAGTACAGAGTCATATGAGTACAGTATCAGATGAACATGTAGATAAATTAAAAGCAAAATTCCAGAAAAAAGAATCTGGTAACAACCGCGGTAACAATGAAAGCCGTAGCAACGATAATCGCGGTAGCAGAAATGATAACCGTGGAGATAGAAATAATAACCGTAATGACAACCGTGGGGACGGAAGAAATAACAACCGCAATAACGACAATCGTAATGGACGTAATGAAAACCGCGGAGATGGAAGAAATAATAACCGAAATGATAACCGTGGCGGCCGTAACAACCGTAACGACAACCGAAATGACAACCGTGGCGGCGGAAGAAATAATAATCGTAATAACGACAACCGTGGCGGCCGTAATGATAATCGCGGAGATAACCGTAACAATAACCGTAACGGAAATGACAGAAGAAACAGGCCTTCTATGGGAGATACTCCGATTAACGCAAAAGAAACAAGAAACGGCAAAGAAAACCGCCATGACATCAATCGTGAGCACAGCCGTGACAACAAGGAAAACAACCGAAATGATAACCGTGGTGGCAAGAACAACCGCCGCAATAACCGCAATAATGATTTTGGCGGCTCAAGAAAGCAGAAGAACAATAAGAAGCAGCAGGCTCCAGTACAGCCACCAAAGCAGGAAGAGCCAAAGGAAGATGTAATCCGTAACATCACTCTCCCAGATCCAGTATCCTTAAAGGATTTGGCAGATGCTTGTAAGGTTCAGCCTTCTGTTATTATCAAGAAGCTTTTCATGGCAGGACAGATGGTAACCATCAACACAGAATTCTCTTTTGATGATGCAGCAGAAATCGCTTTAGAATATAACTGTATCGCAGAGGAAGAAGTAAAAGTTGATGTCATCGAAGAACTCTTAAAAGAGGAAGAAGAGGACGAAAGAAACTTAACAAGCAGACCACCAGTTGTCTGTGTAATGGGTCACGTTGACCACGGTAAAACTTCTCTTCTTGATGCGATTCGTTCCACACACGTTACAGCAGGCGAGGCTGGTGGAATCACACAGCATATCGGCGCTTATGTGGTAGAGATTAACGGAGAAAAGATTACATTCTTAGATACACCAGGTCATGAGGCATTTACTTCCATGCGTCTGCGTGGAGCACAGGCAACAGATATCGCTGTTTTAGTTGTTGCTGCCGATGACGGTGTTATGCCACAGACAATCGAGGCAATCAACCATGCAAAAGCTGCAGAGGTAGAAGTTATCGTTGCAGTTAACAAGATTGATAAAGAAGGTGCCAACGTTGACCGTGTAAAACAGGAACTTACTGAATACGGCCTTATCGCAGAAGACTGGGGTGGAAGTACCGTATTTGTACCAGTTTCTGCTAAGACAGGCGAAGGAATTGATGAACTCTTAGAGATGATTACTCTTACAGCAGAAGTATTAGAGCTGAAAGCAAACGCGAAGAGAAGAGCCAGAGGTCTTGTTATCGAAGCGAAACTTGATAAAGGCCGTGGACCAGTTGCTACAATCCTTATCCAGAAAGGTACGCTTCATGTAGGAGACAGCATTAACGTAGGTCATGCATTTGGCCGTGTTCGTGCGATGATGGATGACAAGGGTAACCGTGTAAAAGTAGCAGGCCCATCTACCCCAGTAGAGATTCTTGGTCTTAACGATGTACCATTCTCCGGCGAGGTCCTTATGGCTCACGGAAATGAAAAAGAAGCAAGAGCAACTGCTGATGCATTTATCGCATATGGAAGAGAAAAGATGCTCGAAGAGACCAAGAATAAGTTGTCCCTTGATGATTTATTTGATCAGATTCAGGCTGGTAACGTAAAAGAATTAAACCTTGTCGTAAAGGCCGATGTACAGGGATCTGTAGAAGCTGTAAAACAGAGTCTTATGAAGCTTTCCAATGAGGAAGTTATGATTAAAGTTGTACATGGTGGTGTAGGTGCCATTAACGAATCTGATGTAATCTTAGCTTCTGCATCTAATGCGATCATCATCGGATTTAATGTACGTCCAGATGCGATGGCAAAGGCTGCAGCAGAGAGAGAAAAAGTTGACATGAGATTATACCGTGTCATCTATAACGCAATTGAAGATATCGAAGCAGCGATCAAGGGTATGTTAGATCCTGTTTACAGAGAAAAAGTAATCGGTCATGTAGAAGTACGTCAGATTTACAAAGCTTCCGGTGTTGGAACAATCGCTGGATGTTATGTACTGGATGGTACGATTACAAAAGACGCACAGTCCCGTATCGTTCGTGATGGTATCGTTATTTACGAAGGAGAACTTGCATCCCTGAAACGTTTCAAAGATGATGTAAAAGAAGTAAAAGCAGGCTATGAGTGTGGTTTCGTATTTGCAAACTTCAATGATATCAAAGAGGGTGACCTTGTAGAAGCCTTCAAGATGGTAGAGGTTCCAAGATAAGGGAAATCATGTGAAAAGCCTTCTCTTAGGAGGAATAGAAATTGAGAAAAAGAAGTATTAAGAATACAAGAGTGAACACTGAAGTACAGCGTGAACTCAGTGAGATTATCCGCCGGGGCTTAAAGGACCCGCGGGTAGCTCCGTGGACATCTGTTGTAGCAGTCGAGGTGGCACCAGATCTTAAGACATGTAAAGCATATATCAGTGTTTTAGGAGATGAAGAATCCCAGGCAAAAACACTTGCAGGGTTAAAGAGCGCGGAGGGATTTATCCGCAGCAAACTTGCGAAAACAGTAAATCTGCGCAATACACCGGAGATCCGTTTCGTGTTAGACCAGTCGATTGAATATGGTGTAAAGATGTCTAAAATGATCGACGAGGTCACAAAAGATATCAAAAGCGAAGATGACGCAGAGGAATAAGACAAACGAAAAGCGTATATTTGGGGATGGAGGAGAACATGAAAAGTCTCGATGAACTTTTCGCGGGAGTAAAAACAGCTGCCATTGCAGGTCATATCAGACCGGATGGGGACTGCGTAGGCTCCTGCCTTGCAACCTATAACTATATTACGACATATTACCCGCAGATCGAAGTCAGCCTGTATCTGCAGCCGATACCCAATATTTTCAAATTTATGAAAAATGCGGATAAGATCATAAGCGACTGCACTGCAGATAAAGAGTTTGATCTGTTTATCGCACAGGACTGCGGGGATCTG
>ENA-OURZ01004451-OURZ01004451.1-human-gut-metagenome-genome-assembly--contig:-NODE-4451-length-10658-cov-17.320098_pt1 | contig 10658 bp, 7 predicted proteins | sample MGYA00242073_ERZ509195 | MGnify/ENA primary metagenome ERZ509195 (study PRJEB26280, sample SAMEA2338837) | human gut metagenome | biome: human gut; feature: human-associated habitat; material: faeces...
TCAGCCGCTTAACCCCGTTCATACTTCATCAGCGGCGTAAATGGGAAGCTCTGCATACTCATTTTCTGTCAGAGGTGCGATTTTCGCAAGGGTGCGTTTCGCCAGTTCCCGCATATCCTCGTCCATGAACGGCAGCGCAGCGTTGATGTTTTCTGTAAGCCCACGTTTGCCGTCCTCATTGTAAATGCTCAACAGGTTTGTTTCTTCAACTGTCAGTCTAATCATGCTCATACCTCCAATTCGTGATTTTTTGATTTTACAGCCGCCTTTTTCGGGGCGGCTTTTCTTTTGTCAGCGGCAAGCTGCGCCCGGATTGAGGGGCGCACCCTGCGAATATCTGTGCCCCGGTTTTCATTTTTATCAATCAAGGCGTATGTTCCATGTCTGCCCTCGATTTTGGAAAAGGAAAGTGTCTTATAGGGCAACATGGAAAACAGACGGTCGGTGTCCTTAGAGGACGCAAGCTGCATAAATGTCGGGGACAGCTCCACCATGAAATGTGTCCTATTAGGGCTATTGGGCGTGTCCCTGCGCTTCATTTCCTGCACAATGCGCCGCGCTTCGGCTTCAATCAGCCCAGCACGCAGGGCGGCGGTATGTTCCTTGAAGTCGCCCGGTGTCAGTTTATCCCGTTTTTGCTTTTCTTCCCGTAAAAGGAATTGTAGCGCGTCCGGGTCGTTGGGTACTGCTTCAAAGTGTTCAAACTTCCCTAAAGAAGTATCGGGATTTCCGTTAAAATGCTGTCCGGCGGGTATCTCCCTTGTCCCATGCTCATAAATCAACTTGACTGTGTCGGCGGCAAGCGCATTGTCCTTAACGCGCTCATACTGCCTTGCATAGTCAAGCTCATAAAGATTGCCTTTGATTTTCCCGCGCTCCCTGCCCGTCAGCTCGACGGCATAGGCAAGAACGCGGTCGCAGGTCTGCTCTTTGTAAAAACACCATGTATTGTGGGCGGCGGTATCCTTTAGGAACACGTCGCGCTCCTTAAAACAATGCGTCCCGGACGGGCGGCAAAACCATAGCAGCGTCTTATCCTCTCTGTTAGGGCTTGCCGCTGCTTTTGCGATAATCTCCTTGTCAATGTCAAAATCACTTTGGAAAAATCCTGTATTCTGCCGCATGATAGCGTCAAGAGAAGCGAAAATATCCACGTTTTCAAACTTATTCATGCGTCAGCTCCTTTCCAAATCCTGTGTTTTCTGTTTTGCCTGTTTCTTCGGTGTCTGTTCTTTCGCTGCTTTAAGCTGCGCCCGGATAGAGGGCTTCTTTTCCGTTTTTGCTGCCTTGCCACGTTCCTTGTCAGCCTTGACAGTTTCCGCAAGGTCAACAAGGGAAATGGTTTCTCCTGTCTTTACCTTTGCTTCCAATTCTGCGACGGTCGGGGTGTTGTTTATCTGCCCGTCAATCATGTTGTAGTTTTGCTCGGTGGTCTGCTCGGCAGTTTTCAGATAGTTTTCCGGCTGCAAAAATTCCGGCACTTTCTTATAACCGAAGCTGTCTACATAGTGGGCGGTGTCCTGCCCGTTCTGATGAAGCACCACTACGTCGGAAACAGAAAGGCTGTGTCCCTTAAAATCTTCCGGGTGGTCGATATTAAAGCGGGTGTAAATATCTTCAAGGGAAGTCCCCGGCGTAAGAGGTGCGGAATAGACAAGGGCATAGTTTTTCGGGTCTACCCGGTGTCCGGCGGCAATCAGACGGTCGTAAGGCTCAAAACGCAAGTCCCTTGTTTCGTCCCCGCCTTTTATCTGATAAATGGAAAAGGTGTCTTTGTCCTGTGGGGCTTCCTGCTCCGGCTGCTCCTGTGCGGGTTGTTCCTGTGCAGCTACCTTTTGCTGCCGGATATGCGCCCGCTGTAACTCGGTAGGCTTTTCCCCGGTAAGGGGAGCAATCGCTTTCACATAATCAGCCGCATAGTAGGCGTTACTGGTAAGCTGCCGCTGCCATGCCCCGGCTTTTGGCGACCAACGGAAGCCATTACTTTTTAAGGCTTCCCGCGTGGCTTCGTCCGGCTTATCCTCAAAGAAGATTTGCAGTCGGTTCGCTTCGGTGTTTGCTTCCACCTTGCCGCCGTCAAATTCCCAACCTACAAAACCGATTTCTTTTTGCTGTGAAAGGGATTTGATACGGTCTTTCACGCGCCGGATTTCTGCGCTGTTGTTGGATAACGCCCAAGTCGCAAAGGGCTTGTCCTCCAAATGCCAACTGCTCGCCATGTCTGCTTTCAATTTTTCCAGTTCCTCCGGCGGTAAATGCGGGCAGCCGTCAAGGGTCTTATGCTTGCGGTAGTAGGCGTTTACGGCTTTCATGGTTTCCTGTGATTTTTCAAGGCTTTCCAGTTTCTTTTCTAACTTCTGTACTGCCTGCGGGTCGTCTGCGCTGATACCGCCCATGCCGGTACTGCGGATTTTATCAAGAAGCCCTTGTATGTCCTGCCATTCCCGGTAATTGCTGTCGCGGGCTGCGTTCTGCTTTTCTTTCTTCCTTGTGGGGAAGTTAGAGCCGCCCGCAATCAGGATAGAGGGAACACGCGCGTCAATCTCATAGCCTTTATTCATGTTCGCCGCCAGTTTCCGGGCATAGGTGTCAAGCAGGCTGTCGATTTTCTCATGGTACATCGGGTCTACCCGCTGTTTCTGCCTTTCTGCAAGTTGTACGGCTTCATCTACATAGTGCCTGTATTCAGCCGTCGCGCTGCCTTGCTTATAATCGGAAAAACTGTTCATATCCTTTGCACGTTTGGCGGCAGCTTCATTGATAGTATAATAAGGGGCGGCGGGTGCAGCCTGTTCCGGCTGTGCTTCTTTTTCCTGTACCGGGGCTGTTTCTTCGGGAAGCTCCGGCGCGGCTGCTTTTGTTTCGGGCTGTTTGGCGGCTTCCTGTGCGGGCTGTGCCTGTTCGGTGGTCTGTTCCTTATCCTGTGCCTTTTGGATTTCTGCAAAATGTCCGTCTATGGTATCAATCAGATTTGCGGCGGTGCTGCGGATTGTTTCAAGAGAGCCTTTCAGTTCTGCAAGTTCTTTTCCGCTGCTCCACCCGGCGATATACCCAAAAGAATAGTCCGACGTATCAAGCCCGTAATGTTGGCAGACCGCATAGGCGACGCTTTCCGCCTGTACCTCGCGGGTGCGGCGGTCGGGGCGTTCCGGCATGGCAAGGGCGGTATCATGCAGCGTGGCGTGGGCGATTTCATGGATTGCGGTCTTGATATTCTGCAATTCGTCCATGCCCTCGTTGATGAAGATACGCTTTTCCTCATAATTGCAGCGTCCTTTTACGCCGCCGCTTAGTGCTTCAAATCCCATAGCAAACGGGGAAGTCTTTTCAAGGGCAGCGAAAAAATCCTTGTATTGTTCCACGTTGCCCGTAAGCTCATAGGTAAGGGCAGGAAGTTCTTTTCCCTCGGTCTGTGAAATATCAAAGACAGATACTACACGAAAAGCGGGTATCTTGATTTCTTTTTCTTCGGTAACAGGTTTTCCGTCCTTATCGAAAACAGGCTTTTGGGTGTCCGGGTCGATTTTTTCCACCTGCTTCTTGACGGTAAACGGGGACGGTGCAAGTATCTTGATAGCTTTTTCTCCGGGCTTTACATGGCGGTCAAATTCCTTTTCCCATTGTTTATAGCCTTTCACAAGATTGCCGCCCTGCATGGCGATAAGGATTGTATTGTTAAGGCTGTAATCATGGAATTTTGACATGGTACGCAGATAATCGGCGTAACGGTCGCTTTCATACAGTCCTAAAATTCCCTGTTCCAGTCGGTCGGTAATCTCTTTCATTTTATCGGCGGGCTTTTCAGAAGATAGGATAATCGGGAGAACCGGGGGCTGCTCTGTGGCGGCGGTTTGTATGGCTGCGGAAGCGTCAAGGTCTGCCTGTTCCTTTTCCTGTACTGGCGGCTGCGGCGTTACCCGGTATTCCTCCGGCACGTCGCGCCCGTCGTACCACTGTGTAAAGGTGTTGCGGTTATTGTAGATATAGCCCTGCTCGGTAAAGCTGCCCCCGTCATTGATAGCAGCGTCCCGCCCGTATTCCTCATACATGAAATATTTTTTTGCTTCTTCGGGCAGCTCCAACTCGTCCAGTTCTTCAATCAGATAATGCCCGTAATCTTCCTCACTCTGTACGGACGGGTAAAGCCAGTAACAATCAAGGTTTTGTGCAAGGTTGATAATATCCTGCAAGTCCCTTGTATGGTCGCCGTATTCCATAGCTGCAACAAATTTTTCCCGGTCGTCGTCAAACTGCATTTTCAAAAGTTCGCTCAAATAGTTCAGTTCGTCAAGGCTTTCAAGCTCGGTCAATTTTCCTGCCAGTCCTGCAATAGAGGACTGGTATTCTGTGATATGCAGCTCCCCGTAGTTTTTGCCGTCTATCCCGATACGGTCAAAGACTTCTTTCAAATGCTCGGCAGTCGTGGGGAATGATACCCATTCGCCCGCAGGTCTGCCCTCGGTGTACTTTCCAAGATTAGAAAGATACCCGCTTAAAATCGTTTCTACCATGCGTTCGCTCCTTTCGTTTTCAATCATACGGTGCATAAGTTCGTAGTCCTCCATGCTCATGCTCCCGTCAAAAATATAGGGGTCGGGTTCTTCGCCGTCCCGGTAGGCTTTTTCAGAGAAAGGAAGCCCCGCAGCGTGGGCGGCGGCTCTTGCTTCCTCGATAAGCTCCGGCGGCAGCCTGTCGTCGTGGGCTTCGATAAATTCCCCGATATTGCTATATCCGTTTTCGTAGTGGCGGCGCACCCCGGCGGTCAGCTCGTCAAGGTTCATATCCTCGCCAAGATAGCCGGAATAATAGCCGTTTACCACAACGGCGGCAGGGTCAGCCTGTTTGATTTCTTCCATGCGGCTTCTGTCCTCCGGGTAAATGTAGTCGCTCATTTCAAGGTGGAAATATTCGGCGTTCCAAGAACGTCCCGTTTTCCAAAACGCCACCCAAGCGATACCGTCCCTTAATTCTTCTTGATAGTCCTTTACGGTGTCCCGTAAACTTGCCATGTGTAACCTCCTTTCTTCGGTTTCAGAGGGTAAAACCCTCCATAAAACAGAGGGTTTGGGAAACTTCCCAACAAGCAAAAATCCCCGCCGTTCTCGGTAGAGAAAGCAGGGATTTTACGGAAAAGGGTACTCTTTTCCTATGCTTGCTATTCAGTTATTTCTTCTTCGACAGTTCAATGCGGTAGTTGACATATTTCCCGCCTGTATCAGCCAATACGATAGTTCCGTCGTAGGTTTTGCCCGTCTTTGGGGAATAGAGCTTTTTCACATTTACTTTGCCGGATTGTAAGAGTGCAGCGGCAATTTTGGGGGTAAAGGTTACTTTTCGTTCTTCAAAGAAACGGTCATTTTTCCACATGGTAAAGCTACATTCCTTATTGCTGCAATAGTAGTTTTTCTTTCCCTCATAGACAGGAGAACCGCAGCGGGGGCAGCTTCCCAACGCTTCCCGTTCCGGCTTGAACATCTGCGCTTTATCATCAGAAAGAAACGGATAGGTCTTTACCAGTTCCCGCGCCATATCCTCGATACCCTCCATAAATGCGGCGGGGTCTGCCTTGCCTTTGGCAATCTGCGTCAGATTGTTTTCCCATTCTGCGGTAAGCTGCGGGCTTGTCAAGGTGTCCGGCAGGACACACACAAGATTGATACCGTCCTTTGTGGGAAGTAGCTGCTTGCCTTTTCGCTCCACAAAGCCGCCCTTTACCAGTTTTTCAATGACGGCGGCGCGGGTGGCGGGAGTTCCAAGCCCTTTGCGTTCTGCGTCCGGGTCGGTGTCCTCACTTCCGGCGCGCTCCATAGCAGAGAGCAGCGACGCTTCGTTGTGAGGTTTTGGCGGTGTTGTGTCATGCTCCGTTACCTTTGCCGTCGGATTTTCAAAGGTCTGTCCCTCGGTAAATGGCGGCAGGGTCTTTTCTGTGTCACTGTCTGCGTCGTCCGTTTCGGGCTTGTTCTTTAAGGCTGCCCTGTATCTTCGGTCAATCTCTTTCCACCCGTCGGACAGCACCGTTTTTCCCCTTGCGATAAAAGACTGTCCGGCACATTCAAAAACTGCTGTAACCGCTTCAAAGGTATGCGGTGCAGCGGTCGCCATGAGCAGACGCGCCCCGGCAAGGGTAAGGATATTCCTTTCGCTTTCCGGCAGCGTGGCAAGGTCGGTCTTTGCAAGCTCCATAGTCGGGATAATGGCATGGTGGTCTGATACCTTTTTACTGTTCAGCACCTTTCCAAGCTCCGGCGTGAAGTCTTTTCCCGCCATAAAAGAAAATTTCCCACAAAGCAGCTTGATAATGCCCGCCGCTGTGTCGCTCATGTCGTCGGTCAGAAATGCGCTGTCTGTTCTCGGATAAGTAAGAAGTCTTTTTTCATACAGAGATTGTGCAAGGTCAAGGGTCTGCTTTGCGGTATAACCGAACAGGCGGTTTGCTTCCCTCTGTAAAGAAGTAAGGTCAAAGAGCTTCGGCGGGGCTGCGGTCTTTTTCTCTTTCACAAGGGAAGCACAGACTGCTTTTGACACTTCGCAAGCAGCTTTCAGCTTGTCAGCTTCGGAACGGTCAGATAGTTTTTCGCTTGCAGCTTCCGCGCCGGATAAGACAAGGCGCACATGGTAGTATTTTTCTTTCTTAAATGTGGTAATCGCTGCGTCCCGGTCAACAAGCATTTTTAAGGTCGGGGTCTGTACGCGTCCCACGTTCAAGGTATGATTGTAAAGGACAGAGAAAAGGCGGGTGGCATTGATACCGATTAACCAGTCAGCCTTTGCCCTGCACAATGCGGAAGCAAAGAGCGCGTCGTATTCCTCGCCGTTCTTCAGACGGGAAAAGCCCTCTTTGATTGCGCTGTCCTCCATAGAAGAAATCCAAAGGCGGCGCATAGGTTTCTTGCAGCCCGCCATTTCATAGACAAAGCGGAAAATGAGTTCGCCCTCGCGCCCCGCGTCGCAGGCATTGACGACTTCGGAAACGTCTGCCCGGTGCATAAGCTCTTTTAGGGTTTTGAATTGCTTTTCCTTGTCAGAAGCAACGGTGTACTTCCATTCCTGCGGCAAAATCGGTAAGCTGTCATAGCTCCACTTTTTATATTGTTCCCCGTAGGTGGCAGCTTCCGCAAGCCCTACCAAATGTCCCACGCACCAAGAAACGATATAGCCGCTTCCTGTGAGAAATCCGTCTTTCTTTTCCTTTGCCCCCAGTACGGCAGCGATTGTCTGTGCCACACTGGGCTTTTCTGCGATAACTAAAATCAAATATAAGTTCCTCCTTTCAGCGTTCCGGCTCGGTTTTCTTTTTCTCCTGTACCTGTTTCAGACAGTACCCCACACAAGGGGACTGTCCCTTGTAAGGGCAGGAAGCACAAGCAGGGGGATAAGGAACAGGCGGCGCATTATCACGCCGCCCGTTCGGTTTCTGTATCATCATCTTTTCAAAGGGATTGTTGGTAAACAGGGTCATAGGGTTTCTTCCTCCGTTTCTTCATCTTCGGGAGTTTCCCCGGTATCTGCTTCCGGCTCGTCCTCGTCGTAGTCCTCAAATTCAAAATCTTCAAGGTCGGTATCGCCCTTTACATTCTGCTTCGGCTTTAGAAACTTAAAGTAGTAGAACGCTGCGCCGCCACCAAGCAGGGCAAAGAGGACTAAGGCAAGCACCACACCGGGATTGCCGCCTTTTTCTTTCAGTTCTTCCGGCTGCTCCGTTGGTGTTGGGGTAGGTTCTTTGCCTGTGCAGCCTGTCATACTGGTAACACATACCGGGCAGGACGTGTTTACCTTTCCGACTTCGCATTTTTCCGTACAGTTACAGATTTCCGGCTTTTTGGCAGCTTCGCCGTTTTCGGTCAGTGCCATAAGGTCGGCTTCGTCCACTTGATTTAGGAAATGTACGGCCTGTTCGCCCTCGGCGGCGCGGTCAATGAGGATATAGAAATAGTTGCCGCCTTTGGTGGTAACAGTGATAAGTTGCTTATTGCCGCCGTAATCGTCAACCAGTGTAGCGTTTCCCTTTGGGGTAAGGGGCGGCGTTTCCTCTTTTTCCTCCACAACTACATTACTGTCGTTGGTCGCGTCCCCGGCGGGCGGCTCTGTGGCTGCGCCCTGTGCATAGGCAGGGACAGAAAAACCGCCCATAAGGATAAGGGCGGCACAAAGGGCAGTCATGGTCTTTTTCAGTTTATTCTTCATCTGCATTTTCCTCCTGTTCGTTTTCTTCTGCGGGTGCGGCAGTCATGCCGGGAATACCGCCGCCGGACAGCATAGCGTTCAGTTCCTGCGGGGTCAGACGCATAGCTCGTACAAGCTGCACGATTTCAAGGTTTTCCGCTTCGGTTTTCTGCACTTCCAGTCCTTTTAACTTGTTCTGATACTCTGTGATTTTCTCGCGGGTCTTTGCGATTTCCTTATTGATACGGTCAATTTTATTGTTTGCCATAGGTCATTTCTCCTTTCTTTTTGGGGTTGCTTTACCAGTTCATCAGCCCGTAGCCTTTGATACATTGATAGTTAAGGTCATAGCTCTTTATCTTGCAGGCGTCGCCGGAATTGCCCTCAACGGTATAGACGCGGCTGCCGTCCCTGCCAAGCACAAGCCCCACATGGTCGGCAACGCCGTCTAAATCCCAATCGAAAAAGATAGCGTCGCCCGGTGCGATATTCTCATAGCCGCGTGCGCCCCATTGTCCCCTTGACTGAAACCAAGGGACACCCTGCCATTCGCAGCCCGCAAAGCGCGGTTCGCTTTTTCCGGCTTGATTGTAGCACCATGATACAAAACAGGCGCACCATTCCACGCGGCTGTTAAAGCCGTACCAAGACCAGTAAGGGTAGCCGCCCACATTTCCGACTTGCTGCTTTGCAAGCTCCATAAGCTCTTGATTTCCGGGGCGCGTACCGTTTACAAACTCCACACCGCTTAAATCCTCGGACGGGCTTCCGTCGGGAGAACCGCCGCCAAAAATCAGCGGTTTGTTGCCGCTTGTTTCCAAATACACCCGGTACATTTCAAGCTGCTGTGGCGTAAGAAGTTCCTCCGCAAGCTCTGAAATCGGCTTGTTTGTCAGTTTCACATTTAAGATGTGATACTCATAAGGGACTTCCTCGGTGGTGGTTTCCCCGGTTTCCGGGTCGGTGCTTGTTTCGGTGCGGTAGCGTATTTCCACTTCCTCGGTCAGCGTCAAGGTGTACTGCATGGAAAAGATACGTTCAAGCTCTGCCTGTGCGCTCTGCGGGGTGTAGCTCTGCAAGAGGGCGGTCAAGTAAGACGCAAGTTCGTGGGGGTTATGCCCGATACTGTCAAGGTCGTAGCGGTATTCATCATAGCCGGGGTGGGTGCTTTCGATATTGTCAATCTCACTTTGCAGCCCGTTTTCCAATGCGGCATAGTTGTTTTCAACTGCCACAAGGTCGCTGTCCTCGGATGTGTAGGAAGTGCCAAGCACCCCGTTTGTCAAGCCCGAAAACATAGCCCCGCAAGAGGACAGCCCTGCGGAAATCATAATAAAGAGAAGCAGCGCGGCAACTGCAATCAAAATGCCCGCCGGGTGTCTTGCCGCAAATGCGGCGGCTTTCCTCGTTTCCTCGGCGGTTTTCTTCGCCGTCTTTCTTGTGGCTTCCGCTGCGGCTTTTGCCCCTCCTTTCTTTGCCGCCTTTGCATACTGGCGTTTTATCTGCTGTTTCTGCATGAAACGGGAAAGCGGGTTAGAAGTAAGCTGCGGGTTGTCGTGCAGGGTTTTGTGATACTGGAAGTTGACGTTTGCCTTAAATGCTGCCTTTTCTGCCTTTGCCGCTTCCCGGTAAGGTTTCAGCTTATGGCTGCGGTAGCCCTGTTTTAACTTCCGCGCCCCGTATTTCGCGCCGCGCTCGGCAAGTTCCTCCGATTTATGCGCCCCCTCAACGCCGGAATTGTCCTTTTCAACGGAATGTATCTTGTTGTGGACGAAAATCCCTGCTTCCTGTGCGGGGCGGGACAGCGGGTTTCCTTTTTTGCCGCCGGGTATCGGTTTTTCCTGTTCTTCAAAGTGAAGTCGGGTCTTTGCCTTTCCTGCGGCTTCGTCAAAGGTGCGCTCCTTAACCAGTTTCTTTTGCTTCGGGATAGCTGCCTTTGCTGCGTCCAGTCGGTCAGCGGCTTTGTTTGATTTCTCAATATAGCATTCCAGTTCCGGGACGGCAAGTTCTTCCTCGGTAAACTGCAAGCGGGAAGATGTTGTTTGTACGGTAACTTCCTCCTGTGCTTTATGTACCGCTTTTTTACTGGCTCTGCGGGTCTGTGCTGCTTCGATATGCTCCATAACGCGCTCTGCTGTGGCGGTGTCCCTTGCGGGGGAAGCTCCCGGTGCGTGGGGTAACGGAGAAGTTTGGGACGCTACACCTTGAAGCTGCGTCCCGTCCTGCGCCGCTTGCTGCTCCGGGGACTTTTGAAAATCCGCGTCCTGTTCCCGTTTACTGATACGCTCGGCGGTCTGCTGTGTTTCGTTTACCTCAATAAGCCCGTCGCGGGTCATTTTCTGTGTGATTTTATCGCGGGATTTATATTGCTTCATGGTCTGCACCTCACTTTCCGCTTTCGGAAACTTCCTCCGGCTTCTTATGCAAAGCTTTGCATAACAAACCTAATGAAAAGTTTTGAATAATGGAAAGAAATGCGAAGAACGGCTGAGTTT
>ENA-OURZ01004467-OURZ01004467.1-human-gut-metagenome-genome-assembly--contig:-NODE-4467-length-10621-cov-8.293583_pt1 | contig 10621 bp, 10 predicted proteins | sample MGYA00242073_ERZ509195 | MGnify/ENA primary metagenome ERZ509195 (study PRJEB26280, sample SAMEA2338837) | human gut metagenome | biome: human gut; feature: human-associated habitat; material: faeces...
AGGCCAAGGCTGGTAAGATCGAGTACCGTCTGGACAAGCAGAACATCATCCATGTCCCCGTGGGCAAGGCTTCCTTCGGTGCAGAGAAGCTGTACAGCAACCTGGATACCGTCATGAGCGCCATTGCAAAGGCAAAGCCCGCCGCTGCAAAGGGCACTTACTTCAAGAGCGCTACCATCGCTACCACCATGGGCCCTGGCATCCGTCTCAACACCCTGAAGTATGGTGTCTGATTTTTGAATTGAAGGAATAACCTCTCAGTCTCGCTGTCGCTCGACAGCTCCCCTAATAGGGGAGCCTCTGGCGAAGAGATTGGGCTTTGCGGTATGCCAAGGCCTCTCCTCGATAGGAGAGGTGGCAATGCGAAGCATTGACGGAGAGGTTTCATTCCTTACGGAGTCAGACGGTTGGGGCCGCGGAACAGGAACTCGGCGTCCTTGATAGACTGGCCGCAGAGCAGCATGGTCAGACGGTCGATGCCCAGACCGAAGCCGCCGTGCGGGGGGCAGCCGTACTGGAAGAACTCCAGATAAAACTTGACGTCATCGGCCAGGCCCTTCTCCTCTGCCTGCTTCTTCAGCACATCGTAGCGATGCTCACGCTGTGCGCCGGTGGTGATCTCCACGCCGCGCCAGATGAGGTCGTAGCCCTGCGGCACGCCGTTCTCGTCGCGCATGTGGTAGAAAGCACGCTTCTCGGCGGAGTAGTCGGTGATGAACAGGAACTCGTGGCCGTAGTGCTTCTTGACCCAGTCGTAGCTCAGGCGCTCGGCCTCGGTGGTCAGATCACCCTTCTCGCTCTCGTCCACGGTGTAGCCGAACTCTTCCTCCAGAGCCTTATACAGGTCTGCCAGCTTGACCACCGGGAACGGGGTGGTGGGCACGATGACTTCCAGTCCGAACAGTTCCTTGATCTGGTCGCCGTAGCTGTCCTTAACGGCCTGCAGACCGGCGGTCAGCAGCTCCTCTTCCATCTTCATCACGTCCTTGAAGGAGGTGATGTAGCTGAACTCCAGATCGAAGCCGGAGAACTCAGTAGCGTGCTTGTTGGTGTAGCTCTTCTCAGCGCGGAACACGGGACCGGTCTCGAAGATACGCTCAAAGCCGGCAGCCATAGCCATCTGCTTATAGAACTGGGGGCTCTGTGCCAGATAGGCATTGCGGTCGAAGTAGTCCACCTTGAACACCTCAGAGCCGCTCTCGCTGGCAGCAGCGATCAGCTTGGGGGTGTGGATCTCGATGAAGTTACGGTCCAGCAGGAACTTGCGCATGGCGTTGACGAAGCAGCTCTGTGCCTTGAACATCAGCTGGTTCTCGTCGGTGCGCAGGTCGATCCAGCGGTAGTCGATGCGCTGGTCGATGCTGGAGCGCTCCACAGCCTTCTTTTTCTTGGTGGCTGCGATCTCCTTGCGGACGATGGGCAGAGCGTTGGCGATGCTCTCGATCTCGATGCTCTCGGGGATCATCTCCACGCCGCCCATCTTGACGTAGTCGTTCTCCATCACCTTACCGGTGACGGTGATGACAGAGTCCGGGGTGAGCTGGTCGATGGTATCCACCAGCTCAGGGTGGTCGGCCTTTTCCACCGTGATCTGCAGCTTGCCGGTAATATCCTTCAGCACGATAAATGCCATATACTTGCTGTTGCGCAGGTTCTCGATAAAGCCCTGCACCTTCACCGTGCCGCCGATGGCCTTTTGAGCCTCATTGATATAGGTGCGTTCCATAATACAGGAATCCTCCTTTAACGTCTTGTGTACTGTTTTATTATACGCTTTTCAGGGGATAAATCAAGAGATATGCCAATTTCAGCCGCTCTGTGCTGTGCTTTCTGTAAAAATGGAGACACCGGAGCGTCAGCCAAGGCTCCGGTGTCTCCATATAATAGATCATTTTTCATCATGCAGGGTGCCGGTGCCGCCCTCCACCACGCCGTCATGCTTGAGTACAGCGGTAATGGTACCAAAGAAGCATTTCACATCCAGCCCAAAGCTGATATGCTCCACATACCAGCCGTCCAGCTTTGCCTTTTCGGCAATTTCCAGCTCGTCCCGGCCATGGATCTGCGCCCAGCCGGTCAGCCCGGGGCGCACATCGTTCGCGCCGTATTTATCCCGCTCAGCCAGCAGGTCGTACTGGTTCCACAGCGCCGGGCGCGGGCCGATGACCGCCATATCCCCCACAAGGATATTCCACAGCTGGGGCAGCTCGTCCAGACTGGTCTTGCGCAGAAAGCGCCCCATGCGGGTGATATACTGCTCCGGGTCGTGCAGCAGATGGGTGGGCATATCGTGCGGGGTGTCGATGCGCATGGTGCGGAACTTGAGGATCTGAAAATGCCGCTTGCCGATGCCCACACGCTTCTGCCGGAAAAACACCGGCCCGGGCGAGTCCAGCTTGATGGCAACAGCCAGAAGCAGCAGCAGCCACGAAAGGCACAGAATGCCGCAGGCCGACAGCAAAATATCCAGCAGCCGTTTGATCCGATTCCGATACATAAATCCAACTTCCTCCGTTTTCTACGGGTGTACCGCCTTATTATAGCAGTATGGGCAGCATTTTTCAATTGCAGGCTGTGCCCGACAGGCGATATTTGCCGCTTTTGGGGAGAATAGGGCGCTTTACCTCTTGTTTTTTACCTAATATCGCGCTATAATAGGCAATTGCTATGTTCACACAAGGCTTATTATAGGAGGTAGATAATTCATGGCTATGACCAGCCGTTCCGCAGACCTGACCAGCGGACCCATGCTGCAAAAGATCATCTTGTTTTCCGTGCCGCTGGCGGCATCCAGCATTCTGCAATTGCTGTTCAACGCCGCCGACGTTGTGGTGGTGGGGCGCTTTGCGGGCAGCACGGCGCTGGCTGCCGTGGGCTCCAACGGCGCGCTGATCAACCTGCTGGTCAACCTGTTCGTCGGGCTTTCGCTGGGTGCCAACGTGGTGGCAGCCCGGTGCTTTGGCGCCCGGGACGAAAAAGGCGTGCAGGACACGGTACACACTGCCGTAGCGCTGGGTTTAGTCAGCGGCGTATTGCTGGCAGTGGTGGGCTTTTGCGCCGCGCGCGGCCTGCTGGAGCTGATGAGCTGCCCGGAGGATGTGATCGGCCTTTCTGCCCTGTACCTGAAGATTTATTTTATCGGCATGCCCATGACCATGCTGTACAACTTCAGCAGTGCGCTGCTGCGGGCCGTGGGCGACACCAAGCGCCCGCTGTACTGTCTGGCCGCTGCCGGTATCATCAACGTGGTGCTGAATCTGGTCTTTGTCATCGGCTTTTCCATGAGCGTGGCGGGCGTGGCACTGGCCACCATCATCAGCCAGACCGTGTCTGCGCTGCTGGTGACCGGGATGCTTGTCCGGGAGAAGGGCGCGCTGCGGCTGGACCTGCGGCGGCTGGCCTTCCACGCCGGAACGCTGAAGCAGATTTTGCTCATCGGCCTGCCTGCCGGGCTGCAAAGCACGGTGTTCAGCCTTTCCAATGTGGTCATCCAGTCTTCCATCAACTCCTTCGGCTCCATGGTGGTGGCGGGCAACTCTGCTTCCTCCAATCTGGAGGGCTTTGTGTACACCGCCATGAACGCCTTTGCACAGGCCGCTGTTACCTTTACCAGCCAGAATATCGGCGCGCGCAAGTACCACAATCTTGACCGGGTGATCCGCAACTGTCTGCTGTGTGTCGTGGTGACCGGCCTTGTGCTGGGCGGTGGCGCAGCACTGGCGGGGCACCAGCTGCTGCGCTTCTACTCCTCGGACACTGCGGTCATCGCCACCGGCGCCGAGCGGCTGCGCCTGATCTGCGGCTTCTATCTGCTGTGCGGCATCATGGACGTGCTGGCCAGCAGCCTGCGCGGGCTGGGCTACAGCGTGCTGCCCATGGTGGTAAGCCTTGTGGGTGTGTGCGTGCTGCGGCTGGTGTGGATTGCCACCATTTTCCAGCTGAACCGCACCCCTTTTATGCTGTACATCAGCTACCCCATCAGCTGGGCGCTGACCGCACTGGTGCACCTGACCTGCCTGCTGGTGGTGCGGCGTAAGCTGCGCCAGAAGCAGCCGCAGACGGTATAAATCCTTTTTGCATAAAAGCAATGCCGGGTAGGCCAAAAGGTCTGTCCGGCATTGCTTTTACTATATCATAGGGCCACATCCAGTGCCATCATCAGGGCAAAGCCCAGCACGATGCTGATGACACCGGCCACTTCATCCGGTTCCACCGCCTCAGGGATCATCTCCTGTGCGGTCACACACACCATACAGCCCGCCGCCGCGCTCATGAGCCATGGCAGCGCTGCGCCTACCCATTCGGCCAGCACAAAGGCCAGCACCGCGCCCAAGGGCTCCACCAGCCCGGAGGCCGCACCGGCGGCAAAGGACTGCCCCCGGGTGCGCCCGCTCTGGGTCAGCGGCAGACTGACCGCCGCACCCTCCGGGATATTCTGCAAGCCGATTCCGAGGCTCAGCGCCAGCGCTCCGCTTACGGCGTCTGCGTCCCCGTGCAGCGCCAGTGCCGCAGCCAGCCCCACCACCATGCCCTCCGGCAGGTTGTGCAGGGTGACCGCCAGCACCATGCGCCCGCAATGCCCGGGGCCGCCCGCCAGCAGCTGCCCGGCGGCATCCTCCAGTCGCAAAAGCCCCACAGCACCTAAAATAAGCCCCAGCGCCGGGGGTACCCATGCCGCCCTGCCCTGCGACCGGGCTATGGCCGGCAGCAGCAGGCTCCATACGCTGGCCGCCAGCATGATACCCGCCGCCATTCCGCACAAAATGCGCCGGGTAGCCGGTCTTGCCTGCCTGCGCAGCAAAAACACCCCTGCTGCTCCCAGCGCGGTACACGCCGCCGGGAACAGCCAGACACAAAGTGTGAAAACGATCCGGTTCAAGCCGCATTCCCCCTTTGCCCTTTGTATGCACAAACGGGCAAAAGGGTGCGGACTCAGAAATCGCCCTCAGTGCTGTCGCAGCTGTCTGCATCGCAGTCCGCGTCATCGGACGCAAAGCTGTCGGTACTGTCCGTGCTGAAATTGCGCTCGAATGCGGTCATGTACTGGGCATAGCCCTCGTCGCCGGTGCCGAAGTAGCCAAAATCAAAATCTTTCATCGTATTATCCTCCGCAAATGTTCTTGTCGTTCAAGCCTTCCGGGGGATGTCCGTCCCTCGTTATGCTTCTATTATCCACATTTGAAGTCCAATAAAAAGGATTTTCGGCAGATCATTTCAAGTTTTTTCTACTTTGTGTTCCCCGCCCGGCGGTGCAGGCTTTGCTCTGTACCCACAGCATACCACACTCTGCCGGGTAAGAGGTCAACTGCCGGGCGACATTCTGCAAAAGCGGGTTCTACAGCAGATAGCAGCCCGTCTTTTTGCGGTTTTATTTTTGCCAAAAAGTCTTTGACTTTTGGCGAAATTTTATGACAATTATGTAGATTCTTTACATAGATTATAACTTTCGACCAAAACCCTCTTGATTTTTTTCAAAAACGGATTAGAATATAGCATCGCAGTGAGGTGCTACCGAAGGCCCGCTGCTAAACATTTACAAGAAGACTAAGGAGATCATTGATATGAAACTCAAGAATATTTGCATCGCTGTTGTTGCTCTGGCTCTGGCTGCTGGCATGACCGCTTGCGGTGGCTCTGCTTCTACCGCTGCTTCCTCCACCTCTGAGGCTGCTTCTGCAAGCACCGCTGTTTCCGAGGCTGCTTCTTCTGAGGCTGCTTCCAGCGAGGCCGCTTCCTCTGAGGCTGCTTCCAGCGAGGCCGCTTCCTCTGAGGCTGCATCTTCCGAGGCTGCTGTCAGTGAGGCTGCTTCTTCTGAGGCTGCTTCCACCACTGCCGCCTAAGTTTAACGCGCACAGCGTACATAACAGGATAGCAAAAGGCCGCTGCACATCGTTTTGTGCAGCGGCCTTTTTGGTTGCGCAGAAAGATTTTAAATGCCCTCCGCGTGCGCTATGGGCATAACCAGCGGAATGATTTTTTTCGGGATACCGGGTCATCTGCGAACGCCCCGGTATCCCATTTTTATGAAAAAAGACCGCCGCACAAAGCCATGTGCAGCAGTTTCCTTACGTTTGAGAAGTAAGCTTCCCAGTATCATTTTTCAAGAATTGCGCGGATCTGAGCAAGGTCGGCGGCAAAGGCGATGTTCCGCTGCCGCGCCGGAGTAGAAAGCCCCATGGTGATCATCTGCTGCAAAAGCTGGTGCAGAGGCTGGTAGTAGCCGTTCAGGTCGTAGAGGATGCAGGGCGCGTCCAGCTGCCCCAGAGACAACTTGCTGATGACCTCTGTGATCTCCTCCAGCGTGCCGGTGCCGCCGGGAAACGCGATAAAAGCATCCCCCAGCTCGATCATTTTGGTCTTGCGGGCGGGGATATCCTCGGTGACGATCAACTCTGTCAGTCCCTCGTGCTGCAGCTCTGCGTCCAGAAAGCACTTGGGCTCTACGCCGGTCACCCTGCCGCCTGCGGCCAGCACACTGTCGGCCAAAAGCCCCATCAGGCCGCTTTTGCTGCCGCCGTACACCAGCGCGTTGCCGCTTTCGCCGATCCAGCGTCCCAGCTGCTGCACAGCCTGCGGCAGTGCAGAGTCGTTGCCAAGGCTTGCGCCCAGATACACGGTAATGTTCATTGCAGTATCCTTTCTTGCCGGGTCAGATGCTCCACAGCACCGCGCCCAGCACCGCAGAAAGTAAGATCATCCCAATGGGGGACGGTGCTTTCTGCGTTTTCTTTTTATAGGCAAAATGCAGAATGCCCAGCAGGGCAAACACCGCCAGTGCACGCACATCCGGGGCAAAGCCGCCGGCAAGGGTGGTAAAGCCCCCCAGCGTGGAAAGCCCCATAGTGCAGGCGGTAGCCAGGATCATAGCCACCACGCAGGGGCGCACCCCAGCCAGAAAGGCGTTGACCCCGGCGTACTTCATCAGGCTGTGCAGCGCCGCCGCGATCAGCAAAATGATGACAAAGGAGGGCAGCACCACCCCCACCGTTGCCACAAAGGAGCCTGCCAGCCCCGCCTGCGAAGCGCCGATAAAGGTGGCCATATTCACTGCCAGCGGGCCGGGCGTAGACTCTGACACCGCGATAAAGCTGAGAAATTCGCTCTCGGTCAGCCAGCAGTGCCCCAGCACCGTTTCCCGTACCAGCGAGATCATGCCGTAGCCGCCGCCAAAGGACACTGCACCGATGACAAGGAAATTCCAGAACAGCTCCAACAAGATCATTTTGTGCCGCCTTTCTTCCCCTGCCCTACCGCGTAGGCCAGCACCCCGGCTGCGCCGCAAAGCAAAATGCAGCAGATGGAGGAAAATTTTACCGCCAACACTGAGCAGCCCACCATAGCCGCCAACACCACCGCCACCACTGCCGTGTTGAAGGGGGTGCGCTGCAAGTTTTTGAGCATCTTGACCCCGGCGGACAGGATCAGGTAGATGACACAGGCCTGAATGCCCTTGAAAGCATTGGCCACCACCGTCAGCTGCAAAAAGCGGTCGAAGAAGAGCGAAATAAGGTAGATGACTGCAAAGGACGGCAGGCACACCGCCAGAGTGGAAGCCGCCGCACCGGCAACACCAGCCAGCTTATAGCCGATGTAGGTGGCGCTGTTCACCGCCACAGGGCCGGGAGTGGACTCGGCAATGGCGACCATATCCAGAAACTCTTCCCGGGTGAGCCAGCGCTTTTTTTCTACAAATTCGTGTTCCAGCAGCGCTACCATGGCATAGCCGCCGCCAAAGGTAAAGGCACCGATCTTAAAAAAGGTGCCGAACAATTCTCTGATTTTGGACATAGGCATTTCTCCTTTGAATGTTTACTGCTTGACCGGCTCCAGTTCCAGATAGCACTCGAAGGCCGTTTTGTCTGCGCGCTTTGCAATAAAGTACCAGCCATCATCCGAAGGCGTGTAGAACACCTCCACCTGCTGCCCCATGGGGACTTCGCGGTGATAGTTGATGGAAGCGAACTTCACAACATGATCGCGCATGATCTCCTGCGGCAGTGCATCGCAGACGATATCCAGATAAAAGGCGTTGTTGATGTGGTAGTGCAGGTCGCACTGGGAGTAGCGCGCCGTAACCAGACCGGCGCTGGTCAGGCTGTCCCGGCGCTTATGCAGCAAAAGGGGCAGCTCCTCTTCCACCGTCTCGTTCCAGTATCCCTCTACCGTCCAGCCCGGCTGGCGCAGGATGTGCCCATTCTCAAGGCTGGACATGATCCAGCGGCTGTCCACCATGGCTACTTCCTGCCCGGCTTCGTCCGTAAGGGTAGTGACGCGCTTGATAGAGCCACGGAGAGCCTTTTCTGAGCGGGAGCAAAGGGTCAAAGTCTCGCCACGGCGAGGCACACGGTTAAACCGCAGCGCCTGCTTGCCCACCAGAAACGCTACGCCGTGATCCTCAAAAAACTTATCGTCCATGCCAAACTTCCGGGCGTGCATGGAAGAAATCTGCTCCACATAGCGCAGCAGGGCGCTGGCCTTGAGCAGGCTGTGGCAGTCTGCATCGGCATTTTCTACCACGGCAGTATCTTCATAATAAAACTGTTCCATAGTCTTTTCCTCCTATCGGAAAAAGGCCGCCGCACCACATCCGGGACGGCAGCCTTGGCTGAACGATCAATACTGATTGCGGGTCTTTCTGCGCACTTTGCGCCAGATATTGAAGCAGGCCAGCGCCAGCATGGCCAGAAGCAGCAGCAAAAACAGGTAGCTGCCGCCGCCCTCATCGTAGCTCTTCATCTCGCTCCACTTCAGATCCAGCTCGCTGTTTACCTCATCGCTCAGGGCGGTGAACACCTTCTCGCGGGCGGCGTCCTCCTCAGACGGATAGGCGATCTCGCTGGTCTTCAGATCCTCGTCCAGCACCTCCCAAACATCGTGCATGGGGGTGGTGTAGCCGATATACTCGCTGTTGGCCTTGCCGATGTCGGTCTCGCACATGAAGTTGATGAACATCTCAGCGGCTTCCTTGTGCTCGCTGGCAGCAGGCACAGCCATGCAGTCCACCGAAAGCACACTGCCCTCCTCCGGGAACACCCAAGCCAGATCCGGGTTATCATCGATCATGGTAATGGCATCGCCGGAGTAGTACACGCCGATGGCCGCCTCGCCGCCGATCATCTTATCAAAGATCTCGTCCATGACGTAGGCCTGCACCAGCGGCTTCTGTGCCTTGAGCTCCTCTACCACCTCGTCCACCTCTTCCGGGGTGGCGGGGTTGATGCTGTGGCCGCTCTTAAATGCAGCGATAGCGTAGGCGTCGCGGCTGTTGTTGAACATCAGAATGTTGCCCGCATACTGTTCATCCCACAGGTCTGCCCAGCAAGTGGGGGCTTCGTCTACCATGGTAGTGTTGTAGATGATGCCGGTGGTGCACAGCATATAGGGCACGGTGTAAGCGTTCTGCGGGTCGTAATCCGGGTTGCGATAGCCTGCATCGATCTTTTGGAAATTGGGGATATTGTCGTAGTCAAGGGGTGCAAGCATCCCCTCGTTGATCATCTTTGCCACCATGTAGTCGGAGGGGATGATCACATCGTAGTGGGCTGCGCCGGACTTGAGTTTGGCGTACAGGGACTCGTTGGAGTCGAAGGTGGTGTAGTTCACCTTGATGCCGGTCAGCTTTTCAAAGGCGGCCACCACGTCCACACTGTCGTCCGAACCGTTGGAGATGTACTCGCCCCAGTTATAGACGTTCAGGGTGACGTTCTGCCCCTTGAAGCGGGTCCAGTCGTAAGCATCCGACACCGAGACGTCCTCAGTCACCTCGATGGTACCGGCGGCAAGCACCGGCAATGCGGCGCACAGCGCCACAGCCAGCGTCAGCAGCAATGCAACAATGCGTTTCATCATGCGCCCTCCCCTCGCAACGTTTTCTGATCCCTGCGGTAGCTGCGGCTCTCCATGGCGTTGGACACCAGAATGACGCTGAGGATGACCACAAACATGATGGTAGACAGCGCGTAGATCTCCGGGCTGACCTTTTTGCGGGTCATGGAATAGATGGCAATGGGCAGGGTCTCTACCGTGCCGCAGTTGAAGTAGGAGATCATGAAATCGTCGATGGAATAGGTCAGGCAGATGAGGAAGGCAGAAAGGATGGCGGGGCTGATCTCCGGCAGAATGACCTTAAAGAAAGCCTGCCGGGGGTCGCAGCCCAGATCCAGCGCTGCTTCGTACAGCTTGATATCCAGCTGCTTGAGCTTGGGGCTTACGTTAAAGATAACGTAAGGCACGTTGAACGCGATATGCGCAATGAGCAGCGTGGGCAGGCCCATGATGTTGTCCGGCAGCCATGCGGACTGTGTGGCAAAGCGCTGGTAGGCCACGAACAGCAGCATCAGGGAGATGCCGGTGATGATCTCCGGGTTGACCACCGGGATATAGGTGATGTTGGTCACCAGCAGGCGGCTTTTGCGGCTCATGGAGGCAATGCCAAGGCTGGCTGCCGTGCCCAGCACCGTGGCGATGATGGCAGACAGGATGGCCACCTCAACGGACACCCACAGCGCGTGGAGGATGGACGCATTCGTGAACAGGCTGCGGTACCATTTAAAGGTAAAGCCTGTAAACAGCGAATAGCCCTTGCTCTGGTTGAAGCTGAACACGATCATGTAGGCAATGG
>ENA-OURZ01004474-OURZ01004474.1-human-gut-metagenome-genome-assembly--contig:-NODE-4474-length-10611-cov-12.394468_pt1 | contig 10611 bp, 9 predicted proteins | sample MGYA00242073_ERZ509195 | MGnify/ENA primary metagenome ERZ509195 (study PRJEB26280, sample SAMEA2338837) | human gut metagenome | biome: human gut; feature: human-associated habitat; material: faeces...
CAGGATCAAACTCTTTATAAATGATATTTATCACTTAAAAGTGTTAAATCTTGTTCGCTCAGCACGCAATCGCTTGCGTCCTGTGTGAATTACTTTTGGAATTGTTTTTAGTGTTTTTCCAAACACTTAAAAGGTTCCTTACAAGTTTTTCGATATTGTTCAATTTTCAAGGTCCTGTAGCGCCTCAGCCTTGCGGCTGACGACCTGTTTATTTTACCACCGAAGTGGTTTTTTGTCAAGCCTTATTTTTTAGAAGCTTTTGAACTTTCTGAACTTGGACATCCAAGAAGTTTCTCAGAACAAACCGTGAGCTTGTCGGGGTGAGTCCCCTCCATCTTGCTTTCGCAAGACCGCTCTGTTTGCTTGAACGCCCCACTGGGGCGATTCATTGCTTTCGCAACCGCAAAACTTTTCAGCGTCTATTGGTTCTTTTCAAGGGCTTCCTGCTGAGGCTTCGGAAGTCATTCTTTTGCCTCAGCGCTTGGCGCTCAAGTATAATACCACACCCCCGCCTCCTTGTCAACACTTTTTGACAGATTTTTTCCAATTTCTTTGCAGAATAAAGGATCTCCCTGTTTTTCACCCGTTACAGGACGTGCCTTTTTCTTGACAAGGCGGCGGGCAGAACGTATTATGGAGTCATCCCCGTATCCTGTATAAGGTAGCTATACTTATTACATAAAGGAGAAGCGCCATGTCCTGTGTCAACATCCGCGGCTGCTGCATCGGCGAGGGCCGCCCCAAAGTTATTATTCCTATTGTAGAGCCCACGGAAACCGCCGTTCTTGAAAAAGCTGCCGAGTTTTCCACATTGCGCGCCGATTGTGTGGAATGGCGTATCGATTGCTTTGAAGGTGCAAAAGACCTTCCGGCTATCGTGCACTGCGCTGCGAAGCTCCGTGTTGCCTTAAAGGATCAGCTGCTTCTTTTCACCTTCCGCACAAAATCCGAAGGCGGTAAAGTCGCTCTGGCCCACGAAGAGTATCTTCATTTTATCCGCACCGTTCTTGCCACCGACTGCGCCGATCTGATCGACATTGAATTTTTCACTGCAGGCGCAGAGCTTCCCGCGCTGATCGAAGAAGCCCACACCGCCGGGGCTGCAGTGGTGTGTTCCAGCCACGACTTCCATAAAACGCCGCCGCGCGCCGAACTGGTGAGCCGCATGGTTGCCATGCAGCAGGCCGGGGCTGATCTGCCCAAACTGGCTGTGATGCCCCAGAGCCGTGACGATGTGCTGGAGCTTCTGGCTGCCACCGCTGAAATGGCCGACCGGCATCCGGAGACTCCCATCATTACCATGAGCATGGGAGCTCTGGGCGCGGTGAGCCGCCTTTCCGGCGAAGCCCTTGGCTCCGCCATGACCTTTGCCAATCCCGGACAGGCCAGTGCACCGGGGCAGGTATCGTTGGAGGTCGTAAACGAAGTATTGGATGCACTGCATTTATAAATCCAGAAAGGAGCTTTTATGAAAAAGAAGTATTCTGCTCTCCCAGAACTTCTTTTGCGAAGTATTTTTTACACGCTTATCAATTATGTGCTTCTCAGCATGGTGCTGTCTTTTCGGCTTCATTGGAGTTCCATTCTGTTTTCTGCTGCCATGCTGTGGTTTGCTTTGGATTATTCAAAGACTATCCAGCAGTTGACCGGCAAACGGCTTCTCGCAGACCTTTTGTGGCTTGGCTGCATTCTCATCAGCACATTTATTGCATTCTTTGTCGGGTACATTCAAGGCTCGTTCGCATCATTTTAACAAAAAAGACCGGAGCTGTAGGTCGCACTTACAGTTCCGGTCTTTCTTTTTATGTCACAAAGAGATGATTATGCCAGCTTGGCTTCCAGACGGGTGCGGATGGCCTTGATAAAGCCCTCGCTGTCCACAGCGGTGGGGGTGATGCCCTCAGCCAGACCGCACAGGTCTTTCGTCATGATGCCGTCGTTCAGGGTCTGCAGGCTGGCGGCTTCCAGTGCCTCGCCAAACTTCACCAGCTCCGGCAGGCCGTCCAGTTCACCGCGCTTCTTGAACGCGCCAGACCACGCAAAGATGGTCGCCATGGGGTTGGTGGAGGTTTTTTCGCCCTTCAGATACTTATAGTAATGGCGGGTAACGGTGCCGTGGGCGGCCTCGAACTCGTACTTGCCGTCCGGGCTGACCAGCACGCTGGTCATCATGGCCAGAGAGCCAAAGGCGGTGGACACCATGTCGCTCATCACGTCACCGTCGTAGTTCTTGCAGGCCCAGACAAAGCCGCCCTCGCTGCGAATGACGCGGGCAACGATATCGTCAATGAGGCTGTAGAAGTAGGTGATGCCTGCGGCCTCGAACTTTGCCTTATACTCGGCATCGTACACCTCCTGGAAGATATCCTTGAAGGTGTGGTCGTACTTCTTGGAGATGGTATCCTTTGCGCCGAACCACAGGTCCTGCTTCACATCCAGTGCGTAGTTGAAGCAGCTGCGGGCAAAGCTGCGGATGGAATCATCCTTGTTGTACTGGCCCTGCAGAACGCCAGCGCCCTCAAAGTCAAAGACGGTGGCGCGCTGCTCAGAGCCATCGGCACCGGTGAACACCAGTTCAGCCTTGCCTGCACCCGGGATGCGGAACTCGGTGCACTTGTACACATCGCCGTAGGCGTGGCGGGCAATGGTGATGGGCTTTTTCCAGTTCTTGACCACCGGCTTGATGCTGTCGATCATGATGGGTGCGCGGAACACGGTGCCGTCCAGCACCGCGCGGATGGTGCCGTTGGGGCTTTTCCACATCTCATGCAGCTTATACTCGTCCATGCGCTGGGCATTGGGGGTGATGGTGGCGCACTTGACCGAAACGCCGTACTTCTTGTTGGCAAGGGCGGCATCCATGGTCACCTTGTCGGCGGTAGCGTCGCGGTTGGGCAGGCCCAGATCGTAATATTCGGTCTTGAGGTCCACAAACGGAAGGATCAGTTCGTCCTTGATCATCTTCCACAGAATGCGGGTCATTTCGTCGCCGTCCATCTCGACGAGGGGCGTGGTCATTTTGATCTTTTCCATAGCAGGGTTCCCTTTCCTCTCTGATGGTTTTTCTATCCTCAACCACGCGCCGCCATGCGCCGCGTGGGCGGGCAGGTTTACTTGCGGTAAGCGGCCGCCAGCTTTTCCAAAGCCGGCAGGCTGCGCTTTACTTTTTCGGTGTCGATACAGTAGGCAAGGCGCACATAGCCCTTGACGCCAAAGGTATCGCTGGGCACCAGCAGCAGGTCGAACTCGCGGGCCTTCAGGCAGAAGGCATTGGCGTCCTCCTCCAGTGCCTTGGGGAAGATGTAGAAGGTGCCGCCGGGGCGCTCCACCTCAAAGCCCAGCGCGGTGAGATTATCGTACAGCAGGTTCATGTTGGTCTCGTAGACGCTCAGGTCGCTGGTGACCTCCTGGCAGCGGCCCACGGCCCGCTGGATGATGCTGGGCGGGCAGTTGTGGCCGGTAAAACGGGAGATCTGGGCCATCATATCCACCAGAATGTCCTCCCCCTCACAGCCCGGGCGCACGGCCACATAGCCAAGGCGCTCGCCGGGCAGGCTCAGGCTCTTGGAGTAGGAGAAGCAGGTGAGAGTGTGGGGGTAGAACGCCGCCGGGTAGGGCACCTTTTTGCCGTCGAATGCGATATCCCGGTAGGGCTCATCGCTGACGAGGAAGATGTTGTGGCCGAACGCCTTGCTCTTCTCGGTCAGGATCTCTGCCATGCGGGTGAGCGTCCCGGCAGAGTAGACCACGCCGGTGGGGTTGTTGGGGGTGTTGATGAGCACACAGGTGGTCTTTTCGCCGATCATCTGCTCGAATGCGTCCAGATTGGGCTGGAAGGTCGGTGCCTGCGGCGGCACCACCTTGAGGACTGCCCCGGTGCCCGCCACATAGGGGCCGTACTCCGGGAAGTAGGGCGCAAAGGTGAGCACCTCGTCGCCGGGCTGCGTGACCGCACGGATGGCATGGGCAATGGCACCCGCCGCACCGGTGGTGGGGAAGATGTGCTTCTGCTCATAGGGCAGGCCAAAGGTCTTTGTTAGGTGCGCTGCCACATCGGTGCGGAAGCCCGGGTCACCCTGACTGGGGCAGTAGCCGTGCAGATTTACCGGCTCTTCGTTGGCCAGCAGATCCTGCATAGCGGCAGTGAACTCCTGCGGGCAGGGCACGCTGGGGTTGCCCAGCGAGTAATCGAACACGTTCTCATATCCGATCTCGGCAGCACGCTGCTTGCCGTACATAAAGGTCTCGCGGATGACGCTCTTATTGCCGAGCATCGCGCGATAAGTCTCGTTCAGCATAATACTTTCCCCCGAGAGTTTATTTGTGGGCAGCCGTATAGCTCTGCTCCACCTTGATGATGCAGCTGTAGGCTGTATCCTGTTCCTTGATGAACTGTTCCAGCTGTTCCAGCAGCTCTACCTTATCCCCTGCATAGCCTGCCGGCAGCACCAGATCGAACAGCACGTTGGTGTGGGTCCTGCCCGGCACGATGCGCAGATCGTGCAGTGAAAGGGCCGGGTCGAGCTGGCGCAGCTTTTCGGTCAGGCGGGCGCGCAGCACGCCCACGGCAGCATCCGAGGTAACGATGGGGTCGTAGTGGATGGTAACCAAAAGCCGGTCATTCTTTAGAAAATCCCGTTCAATGTTGTCGATCAGGTCGTGTGCCTCCAGCGGGTCCTGCTCGGCAGGCAGTTCCACATGCAGGGAGGCGAACTGGTGTCCCGGGCCGTAGTCGTGCACCATCAAATCGTGCATTCCCAGCACGCCGGGATAAGAGAGCACCTTCTGCTCGATGTGGTCCACCAGATCCTCGCTGGGGCTTTCGCCCAGCAGCGGGCTGAGCGTATCCATCACAAGGCCCCAGCCGGAGATCAGGATGAACGCCGCCACGCCTACACCCATCAGGCCATCCAGCACATCCCAGCCGGTCACGCGGCACAGCACTGCGGCAATGAGCACCGCGCCGGTGCTCAGCACATCGTTGCGGCTGTCCGCAGCAGTGGCAATGAGGGTCTCGGAGCCGATGATGCGCCCGATGGTGCGGTTGAAGCCGCTCATCCACAGCTTGACGAGGATGGATGCGATCAGCACGGCCACCGTCAGCCAGCTGAACATCACCGGGGTGGGATGCAGCACCTTGACCACAGATTCCTTCAGCAGTGAAAAGCCGATGCCGAGAATGGTCACGCTGACTACCAGCCCCGCCAGATATTCATACCGGGCATGGCCGAAGGGATGCTCTGCGTCCGGGGCCTTGCCGGCCAGCTTGAAGCCCACCAGACTGACCACGTTGGACGAGGCATCCGACAGGTTGTTCAGGGCATCTGCCATGATGGCAATGGAGCCGAACAGAGTGCCTACGGTCAGCTTGCCCAGACACAGCAGCAGGTTGCATGCCACGCCCACCCAGCAGGCAAGGTTGCCGTAGGCGGCGCGCACCTTAGGGTCCTGCGCATGGTCGGGCTGGCGGATGAAAAGACGAATCAAAAACTGAGTCATAACGGTCCTCCATGGGCAGCGCTGGACACCTGCATACCCTGTCATCGCTTATAGTATAGCATTTCGCTTTATCGTTTTAAAGTATTTTCCGAAAACTTTTGCCCGGTATAGAAAGACCCCGGCAGAGCGGGATGCCCTGCCGGGGAGCTTTATGGGAACGGTAAACCGGGATTCTCGGATGAATTACTTCTCAGAAGGCTTGCTCAGGTCCACGCTGCGGATGATCTTGCGCACCGGCAGGATGCTCTTGGCGTTCATGGACAGCTCGTCCACGCCCATGCGCAGGAAGGTCTCGGTCAGGGCGGTGTCGGCACCCAGCTCACCGCAGATGCCCACCCAGATGCCGTGGCGGTGGCCCGCCTCAATGGTCATCCGGATGGCCTTCAGCACAGCGGGGTGGTGGGGGTCAAAGAAGGGCTCCAGCTTGGCGTTCTGGCGATCCAGCGCACAGGTGTACTGGGTCAGGTCGTTGGTGCCGATGGAGAAGAAATCGCACTCCTGGGCCAGATCGTCCGCCACCAGAACTGCGGCGGGGGTCTCGATCATGGTGCCCACCTCGATCTTGTCGCTGAACTTCTTGCCCTCGGCGGTCAGCTCTGCCTTGCACTCCTCCAGCACGGCCTTGGCATCCTGCAGCTCCCGCAGACTGGTGATCATGGGGAACATAATGCTCATGTTGCCGTAGGCAGAAGCGCGCAGCAGGGCCCGCAGCTGGGTCTTGAAGAAATCCTTGCGGGTCAGGCAGATGCGGATGGCGCGGTAGCCCAGCGCGGGGTTGTCCTCGTGGTCGAGCTTCATGTAGTCCACGGTCTTGTCCGCGCCGATATCACAGGTGCGCACAACCACCTTTTTGGGAGCCAGGCTCTCCAGCACCTGCTTGTAGGCCTCGAACTGGTATTCCTCGGTGGGGTAATCCGTGCAGTTCAGGTAGACGAATTCGGTGCGGAACAGGCCCACGCCGCCCGCGTCGTTCTGCTGGACCGCGCCCACATCGCTCATGCCGCCGATGTTGGCAAAGACCTGCACGGTCTTGCCGTCCAGCGTGGTGTTGGGTTTGCCCTTGAGCTCGGCCAGCAGGGCCAGCTTCTTCTGGTCCTCCTGCTGGCGCTTTTTCAGGCTCTCCAGCAGATCGGGGGTGGGGTCCACATACACGCAGGCGTTGTAGCCGTCCACCACAGCCATCTTGCCGTCCCAATCTTCCTGGATCTCCTTGCACTGGATCAGGGCGGGGATGTTCATGCTGCGGGCCAGAATGGCGGTGTGGCTGTTGGAGCTGCCCTCCCGGGTGATGAAGCCCAGCAGCAGGCTCTTGTCCATCCGCACCGTCTCCGAGGGTGCCAGATCCTCCGCCACCAGAATGCTGGGCTCCGTGCCCTGCAGGGTGGCATTGTCCACGCCCTGCAGGATGTCCAGCATGGCCTGGGCAATGTCGATGACATCGGCGCTGCGGGCCTGTAAATAGGGGTCGTCCATGGCGGCAAACACGGCGGCCTGGTTGTCGCCCGCTTTCTTGACGGCATACTCCGCACACATGTGCTGGCCGTTGATGATCTCCTTGATGGCATCCACAAAGTCATCGTCGTCCAGCATCATGGCATGGATGTTGAACACCTCGGCAATGTCCTCGCCTGCCTCGGCCAGTGCCTTTTCATACAGGGCAGTCTGCTGGTCAATGGCCTTGGCCCGGGCCTCTTCAAAGCGGGCTTCCTCTGCCGCCGTGTCCGCAACCTGGGCGGTGGAAATCACGGTATCTTTTTTCTTGTAAATTTTCAGCTTGCCGATGGCAATGCCGTTCAGGATGCTTTTACCGGTTCCTACCTGCATCGTTCTCTCTCCTTTGTTGAGAATTTAGTGCGAAAAAGCCCCCGCAGGGTCTCCCGCAAGGGCTTTTGTCCGCAGATTCAAAGATCAGACGTTCTCGGTCAGGAACTTCTGAATGGCCTCGGCAGCGGCGGCCTCATCGTCGCCCTCCACCTTCACGGTCACGGTGTCGCCCTGCTTGACACCCATGCCCATCAGAGCCATCAGTTTGCGCAGGTCGCAGCTCTTGCCGTCCTTTTCCAGGGTAGCGGTGCTGGCAAAGCCCTTGGCCACCTTCACGAGCAGACCGGCCGGACGAGCGTGGATGCCGCATGCATCCTTAACAGTATACTGGAATTCCTTCATAATCATTTTCTCCTTACTTCATCCCGTTTCAGATCCGGACGGTCCTGCCACTCCGGACGCAGCCGATTTTGCTGCGGGATGCTACTATTATTATAAACCCGCTTCGTTATTTTTTCATCATTCCATATTGCTGATTTTTAGCCAGAAATTTTGGTGCTATTGAACAGAAGTTTTACCCCCATTTTTCCACCGGATTTATTCGACAGGATACCCCTCGGCATCCAGGGGCAGGTCGGTGTACTGCGCCTCCTCGGGCACCACGGAGTCCGGCTCCCCGCTGGTCTGCTGGCTCTGCCCGGCCGCGCCCAGCTCCTCATCATGGCGCTCTCCCCAGTCGCCGCTGTAATCCTCACCGGACACCTGCTGGGCATCCTGCTGCTCAGCCTGCGCCATTGCGGTCTGGGCATCCTTCAGGCCGATCACCGTGCCCGACGGCTTTTCCAGCAGGTAGGCCCCCACAGCCTTTTTGCGGTAGACCAGCAGCACGCCGTAGCGGCTGGTCTCTCCGCTGCTGGCCGCCGGGATCAGGGCGGTCCACTTTTCCACGGTTTTCCCTTTGTAGCGGGTAAGATCCATCCCACTTTGCTGCACCACCCCGTTGAAAGCCGAGAAGCTGTCGTCCCACTTGCGGGGGATCTTGACCTTATCCGCCGTGATGGATGTGCCGTCCACATCCAGCCCATAGCCCGTGAACCAGGTCTGGATGTCCTGCGCACTCTCGATCCGGTTCACCCCGGCCGCTGCCGCCACCGTGCGGGTGCTGATGTACCGCCCCAGAAAGGCGCTGAAGATCACCAGCGCACAGCAGAGCGCACCGGCCCCCACCTTTTTCAAGCTCGTCTTGTTCAGCGTTACCACAAACATGCCGTTCCCTCCCACCCGTTTTGTTCTGAAAAGAATATATGGGGCGGGCAGAGGAATTATAACCGCGCTGCGGCAGATCCACTTTCCTGTGCAGAAGTCATTTGAAAAAGTTGTTTCTTCTGTTAAAAAGTCGCTTGAAAAAGCTTCAGTTATCGCAAAGAAGTCCCTTGAAAAAGTTATCTTTATCTTTTATAATAGATGCAGGATCATTTATTTTCGGGAGAGTGAAACGGTATGTTAAGGCGAAAGATCACAGACCAGCTGCTTGCATGGAAAAACACGCCCGGCCGGAAGCCGCTTATCATCAAGGGCTGCCGTCAGTGCGGCAAGACCTTTTCTGTATTGGAATTTGCCAGAAAGAATTACAAACACACAGTGTACCTCAACTTCTTCGAGAATCCGGATTATGCTTCTGTCTTTTCCGGTTCTCTGGAGATCGACAACATCGTGATGATGCTCTCTGCCCTTCTTGGCAAGGATGCCGTTTTTGAGCCGGGCCAGACGATCCTGATCCTGGACGAGATCCAGGATTGCCCGGAAGCCCGGACGGCCCTGAAATTTTTCCGCATCGACGGCCGCTATGACGTGATCGGCACCGGCTCCCTGTTGGGCGTAAAGGGCTACGGCAAGGAGCCGAGATCCGTTCCTGTCGGATCGGAGACGGTTCTTGAAATGTACCCACTGGATTTTGAAGAATTCTTATGGGCCAATGACATCGCCGAACCTGTCATTGCGCTGCTGCAAAGGTCTCTGGACTCCGGTTCCCCTGTGCCGGAAGCGCTGCACAACCGGATGCGGCAGCTTTTGCTCCAATATACCGTTGTGGGAGGAATGCCGGATGCTGTCCAGACCTTTGTGACCAGCAGGCAGATGGATGAGGTCCTGCGTATCCAGCGGGACATCGTTCGTTCCTATGAGGACGACATGGTAAAGTACGCGGAGAAAAAGGATAAGTCCCGCATCAAGGAGTGTTTCCAGTCCATTCCCCGCCAGCTTGCCAAGGAAAACAAAAAATTTCAGTATTCCGTTGTAAAAAAAGGCTCCACCTCCGCAAAATATGCCGGAAGCCTGCAGTGGATCGAGGATGCTGGCATCATCACACGGTGCCACAATCTGTCCATTACCGAGCTGCCTCTGGATGGGAATGCGGAAGAGGATACCTTTAAGGTCTATATGTGCGACACCGGCCTGTTCGTCAGCATGCTGGAGGACGGAACGCAGTTTGACATCCTGCAAGGCGACCTCTATGGCTACAAAGGCGCTATCTTTGAAAACCTGATCGCCGATATCTTCACCAAGATGGGGCGCAAGCTCTACTATTTCCACAAGGATTCCGGCCTCGAGGTGGATTTTGTGATCCGTTATCAGGGGGAATGCACCCTTGTAGAGGTAAAGGCCCGCTCCGGAAATGTCAAAAGCACAAAGACGATCCTCAACCACCCTGAAAAATATCATGTATCCCATGCGATCAAGCTCGGGGACTATAATATCGGGAAAAACGGGCCGCTCCTGACCCTTCCCCTCTATATGGCCTTTCTGCTGCGCAGCTGCTGACCTGTACAGCACCAAAAGAGCCCCCGCCGGAATAGACCGGCAGGGGCTTTTTCTCATAGCGATACGTTCAGGATCACTCGATCAGGCCGTTCAGCAGGGCCAGGCACTTGCGGCTGTGCAGCTTGCGGATGGCCTTGGCCTCGATCTGGCGGACACGCTCACGGGTGACACCGAAGTCGCGGCCCACCTCCTCCAGCGTGCGGGGGCGGCCATCGTCCAGACCAAAGCGCAGGCGGATGACCTTTTCCTCACGGGGGGTCAGGCTCTTGAGGGCCTGATTGATCTGCTGGGCCACCATGGCGCGGTCCGCTGCCTTGCCGGGGGCCTCGGCGTTCTCGTCGGCCACGAAATCGCCCAAGGAGGAATCTTCTTCCTCGCCCACGGGGCTTTCCAGGCTGGCGGGTTCCTGCGCCATGCGCTGGATCTCCCGCACGCGCTCCACGCTCATATCCATGGCCTTTGCCAGCTCCTCGGGGGTGGGCTCGTGGCCGTTCTGGTAGACCAGCTGGTTGGTGGCCTGACGCATCC
>ENA-OURZ01004482-OURZ01004482.1-human-gut-metagenome-genome-assembly--contig:-NODE-4482-length-10601-cov-2.631424_pt1 | contig 10601 bp, 11 predicted proteins | sample MGYA00242073_ERZ509195 | MGnify/ENA primary metagenome ERZ509195 (study PRJEB26280, sample SAMEA2338837) | human gut metagenome | biome: human gut; feature: human-associated habitat; material: faeces...
TAAAAAGGACCTGATATCTGAAGAAAATCCTTCCCCAAATTCAGATCCTTTTTATTTTTTATAATTCCACAATTCTTGTACAGACTTTATTCAACAGTTCCCTGTTATGACTTACGATCACCATTCCAATATTTCTTTTTTCAGTTTCCTCTATAAGAAAATTCCAGATCTGCGCCTGCGTAATCACATCCAGCATGGTACTGATCTCGTCTGCAATCAGAAACCTTGTCTCTTTTCCCAGTGCTCTTGCAATACAGAGACGCTGCTGCTGTCCGCCGGAAAGCCCCAATGCTGATTTTTTCAGGCGGTCTTTTACCTCATCAAAGATCGCTGCTCCACGCAGACTCTCTTCCACGATCTGATCGAGTGTCGCTTTATCTTTAATGCCATGGATCCTCGGTCCATAAGCGATATTATCATAAATGCTCATCGGGAATGGATTTGCCTGCTGAAATACCATACCCACTTTTTTTCGAAGCAGTGTGGTATCTGCCTTCGGACTGTAGATATCTTCTCCGTCAATCAGGACTTTTCCTTCTATTTTTACGTTCTCAACCAGGTCATTCATACGGTTTAAGCACTTCAGAAAGGTGGATTTACCGCATCCAGACGGACCGATAAATGCAGTGATCGCATTTTCCCGAATCTCCATATTGACATGTTTTAACGCATGATTCGTTCCGTAGTGCAGGTTCAGATCCTGCACACTGATTTTTGTATTTTCCATGGTGATGCTCCTCTTTCTTTTATTTCATCCGCGTTACATCGAAACGCTTCGCCAGATATTTTGTCAGGAAATTGATGCACAGTACGATCACAAGAAGTACAAATGCAATTCCAAACGCTACATTATATTCTGCTTTTGAGCTGCTAAGATACAGCTGGATCGTCAAAGTTCCGCCCGGCTGCAGGATCTTGGAAAGCCATCCTCCCGCTTTCGGGAGCAGATAACCGCTTCCTGCCGTAAAGAGCAGAGCTGCCGATTCTCCGACGATACGTCCGATCGCCAGAATCACTCCGGTGATGATGCCGGGCATGGCAGACGGAAGCAGGATTGTACGGATCATGTGCCATTTTGTTGCTCCCATGCCAAGTGCTCCGCTCCGGTAAGAATCCGGAACCGTACGCAGAGCTTCCTGCGTGTTTCGCGTGATCAGTGGCAGGATCATAAGGCTCAAAGTCAGAGCACCGGTCAGCAGAGAATAACCAAGTTTCAGCGTTGTTCCAAAAAACACGCTTCCGAAAAGTCCGAAAATAATCGATGGGATACCGGAAAGTGTCTCCGTCGTAAATTCAATGATCCTTACGATCTTGCCCGGTTTGGCATACTCATTCAGATAAATGGCACTTCCCACACCGATCGGCGTTGCGATCACCAGCGTGATCATGATGATATACAGCGTATTGACAATATTTCCGGCAATGCCGACCGTTCCTTTTCTTGCACTTGTTACCGTTGTCAGAAACTCCAGGCTTACACTTCCGATTCCTCTTACCGTTACATAACAGATGATCATCAGAAGAACAGAAACTGCTATGGCTGCTGACAGATAAATGCATCCGTACAGGAACTTGTCCATGCCATGTGTTTTTTTATTATAAATTGAATTCTCACTTTGCATCGTCGTCTATTCCCTTCTTCAGTATCCGTGTCAGAACCACATTGATCAGCATGATGAATACAAACAGCACCAGACCGATCGTGAATAAAACCTGTCTGTGTAAATCTGCTGCATATCCCATTTCACTTACGATCGCTGTTGTCAGAAAACGAACCGAATTGAATGGGAACGGCGGATTTACCGAACTTCCTGCTACCAAAGTGATCGCCATCGCTTCGCCGATTGCTCTTCCTGTTCCAAGTACGATGGCTGTAATGATACCGGATTTTGCCGCCGGAATCATCACCTTGAAAATAGTCTGGATATGGGAGGCTCCCAAAGCCAGCGATGCTGATTTCAGATTCTGCGGTACTGCTTTCAGTGCAGACTCACTGATATTTATTACCGTTGGGAGGATCATAATCGCCAGTACGATCACAGCTGAAATCAGGTTCGCTCCTCCGGTGAACTGGTGTGTTTTTGAATTTTGAAAGAGAAACAGCTCCAGTTTGTACATTACCGGATTGAGCACCAGGATGCCGACCAGTCCGTAAATAACCGAAGGAATGCCTGCCAGAAGTTCCACCGCCGGTTTTACAACGGCTGCCAGTTTTTTCGGTGCAGCTTCCGCAAGAAAGACTGCGGTCAGAATACCGATCGGCACACCGATCAGGATGGCAAGTGCCGTTCCTACGATCGATGTGAGGATAATGTACAGGATACCGTAGGATGGCGTTGCCGCCGTCGGTGCCCAGACACTTCCAAAGAGAATGTCAAGGAGACCGACTTTGAAAATCGCAGGGGTTCCGCTGATGATCATGTAGAGTGTGATCGAAAAGACTGCCACAACTGCAACGACCGAACATATGGTAAAGATGATCTGTGCCGTTGTTTCTATCGCCGAGCGAGATCCTTTTGCACTTAAAATACTGAATTTGCTTTTCTTATCGTCCATTCTTTACACCAAGCCTTCGTTTTTTCCAGTTAGTCTACAGTGATCAGACCTACGGAGCTAATCAGATCTTTTCCTTCTGCGGAAGAAAGATAGTCAAACAGTGCCTGTACCGGTTCGCTCTGTTCTGAGATCTCTCCTTTTGTCGCCATAACAAACGGGCGGCTCAGGAAATAGTTTCCTGCTTTGATGTTTTCTGCTGTCGGCTCTACACCTTCCAGTTTCAGGGCTTTTACCGTGTCATCCAGGACATCCAGAGATACGTATCCGATGGAACCCGGTGTGGAAGCTACTTTTGCCATAACAGCTCCGGTGCTGTCCAGTTCGCTTGCATATGTACATTTATCTGCAACATCCAGCAGTTCTTCAAAAGCTCCTCTCGTACCGGAACCTGCTTCACGTCCGATCACAACGATCGGCGCGGAGTCTCCGTCTACATCTGCCCAGTCTGTGATCTCACCTGTGTAGATCTGTGCCAGCTGTTCTTTTGTCAGATTCTCTACTTTTGTATCCGGATTTACTACAACTGCAATACCGTCGATCGCTACGATGTTTTCTACTGCACCATTCTGTTTTTCACTGTCTTCCAGTGCACGGGAAGAGTTTCCGATATCTACGCTTCCGGAAAGAAGGGATTCAATACCTGCGGAAGATCCGGTAAATTCTGCATTTACGGTTACATTCGGATATTTCTCCATAAAAGCTTCTGCAACGGCGTTTGCCAGTTTCTCCATAGAAGTACTTCCTGCCATGGTAATGCTGCCGCTCAAATCTGCGGAAGCTTCACTTGCTGCCTGTGTATCTTTGGCACTGTCTGCAGTGCTTTCAGCCGCCTGGCTTCCTGCCTCTGTCTGTGCTGCGTTTGTATCTGCCTTTGTCTCTGTTGTCGTGCCTGACTGTCCGCATGCTGCCAGACTTGCTACTGTCACTGCACAAATTCCTGCTAAAGCTGTCAATTTCTTAAGGTTCTTCATAATAATAATCTCCTCTCCTGACCTGCTGTGCCGTTTTCGTTTTATTTTTACCAGTTTTTCATTCGGCATCTGTCAGTTTCTGATTTTTCTGTTCTTTGTGAACAACCTTAAGATAACACAAAACCAGCCCACAAAAAGCATGGGCTGGTTAATCCTTGGTTATGTTTTTGTAAAGAAAATCTGCAATTGTAAAGAAATCGTAAAGCTTATCGGAATACGATCTCTCCGGTTTTTTCATCCATCCTCTCTACGATAGCGAGAGATTCCAGGTGTACTCCCTGATCACGCAGGGCATCGCCGCCTGGCTGGAAGCCTTTCTCGATCACAATACCGGCTCCGACCAGCTGTGCACCGGAATCTTTTACGATCTGGATCAGTCCCTCCATTGCCTTTCCGTTTGCCATAAAATCATCGATCAGCAGCACTTTGTCATCCGGTCCGAGAAACTCCCTGGAAACGATGATGTCGTAGATTCTTCCGTGAGTATAGGACTCCACCTGTGTGGTATAGACATCTCCTGCGATATTTTTGGTCTGCGTCTTTTTTGCAAAGACAACCGGAACGTTGAAAACTTCGGCAACAACACAGGCAATACCGATACCGGATGCCTCGATCGTCAGGATCTTTGTGATCTCTTCCCCTTCAAATCTGCGTTTGAACTCTTTTCCGATCTCACGGAACAGGGATACATCCATCTGATGATTCAAAAAGCTGTCCACTTTCAGCACATTGCCTTCTCTGATCTTGCCGTCTTTTCTGATTCTGTCTTTGAGTATCTGCATTTCTTTATCCTCCATCATCGTTTCGTTCATTTTATTTTGATATACATCATCAGTTTTTTCAATTTTACCCTCTATAGCCTTAAATGTCAATGTACAGAAAATGTATTTTGACCCACAACGCTGAAGCCACTGAACAATTACCAGAATTTTACAAAATTTTCTGACCTTCTGCCAGCAAAACTTTCAGAATACCGGCCAGAAACATAACGGTCACCGGATTCATTTTACATTTCCGAAGCAGCACGATGCAAAGGCTGAACAGAATCACCATGCCCCAGTCGGTATCCGGCAGACGGATCACAGTCTGTCCGTTCCAGAAGGCAGAAACCAAGATGGAAATGCCGGCCGATGCGATCAGTGCGATCACTGCCGGACGCAGTGAAGAAAGAATTCCCTGAAGTGCTGCGAGCTTTTGATATTTTAAATAGAAGTAAGCAATAAATGTAACCAAAATACAGGACGGCAGAATACATCCAAACGTTGCAATCAGAGCTCCCGCAAGCCCTGCCGTGTTCATTCCGACAAACGTAGCTGCATTTGTGGCGATCGGGCCAGGTGTCATCTGTGAGATCGTGACAAGATCTGCGAACCCTTTCCCATCTAACCAGTGATACGTGTCCACTACCTGGTGCTGTATCAGAGGCATTGCCGCATAACCGCCTCCAAAACTGAACATTCCAATCTGAAGAAATGCAAAAAATAATTTCAGATAAATCATGATGTTTTCCTCTTTCCGTACTTTGAACGTAAGAATCCCAACAGACCGCTTGCGATCACAATGTATACAACATTGACTCGAAACACCGTTGCCGCCAGAAAGGCAGCTGCCATGATGATCCAGGAAATGGCATCTTTTTGTTTTGCCACCTCACCAGCCATCTCATATACCACAACAGCGATCACTGCCCCGACTCCGGCCTGCATGCCAAGCAGCATCTGGCTTACAATAAAATTTTTGCAGAAGATCTGATAACAGACCGAGATTGCCGCAATGATCACAAACTGCGGAAGCAATGTCCCAAAGACGGCTGTCACCACGCCAATAAGCCCTGCCAGCTTATAGCCGACTGCGATCGCTCCGTTCACTGCCACAGCTCCCGGTGCTGACTGTGCGATCGCCACCAGATCCAGCATCTCATTCTCATCGATCCAGTGATACTCATCAACAAATTTCTTTTTCATCAGACTCACGATTACATAGCCTCCGCCAAACGTGAATGTACTGAGATAAAACGTAGACAGAAAAAGTTTCCATAAGACAGTTTTTTTTGATTTTAACTCCATATCCATACCTCTTTTGTGCTTTTTATGCTTAAAAGGATGTCACAACGAAAAGTCTGAAATCACGATGTACCTGTGCAGAAATAATGTTATGACTTGATGACCTGATCAGGCATCCCCTGACAATTTTAGCACATCTTCTTTGCAAAATACATCTTTTTACATAATCTTTACGTTTCCCTTCGTGACGGATCATTCCCCTTTTTCACAGGACTTGTGTCTCTGCCCCAGCAGCTGATCTACATACGTGCTCAGTCCCGCCACAAGGATTCCCTGCACGACCGCCGTAAAAACTGCCATTGCGATCTCCTGTCTTGTTTGAAATTCTGTCGTTGCAAACACATACAGACCGGCAAGCAATATACCGAGAATCCCGAGAACTCCGGGAACATACTGGTTTTGTATGGTCTGAGAATGTTTCAGCCCAATGCCAACAAAATATAAAACCAGTGCCACTGCCAATAGCTCTGGTTTTATATAATCGGTGATCTGCATGATAGACTCCCCACACTGTTTTTACTATAATATTCCGAAACAAGCAGAAAGTTACATTTCTATTTTCATCCGAAGTTGTCCGGTATTTGGGTCAATATATCCAGCAAACCATGAACGAAGAAAACAACAGATAAAACAAGAAACAGCAATGTATAATTCGTTGGCAAAAATATGATACTTAAAACTTTCTGTTTTTTTGTGCTGCACCATTTTATCGGAAGAATGATACCCAATGCCTCAGAAACTATGATTCCTGACAACATGATACATACAGGCAACATTGAATTTGTCAGCAATCGATCACTTAGATAAAATAAGCAAAAGCTTATAATTTGAATGCCAGCTGTAATGGCCAGTATTTTTAAATATTTCTTCATGATCCTCCCCAAAATTATTCCAACTGTAAATGTGACTGAAATCAACGTAATCACTTGTATAAAAGATCCTCATGGATTTTTGTGCTTTCGAAGCACCCTACATAGAATGAGTAAGTACATAGTAAGTTGCCGGTGCATGACCATCACCTATTAATGATATACCTATTCGTCCCTCCTGCCACAGCTCCTTGATATTGGTCGTTCCACCGTCATTTACTAAGAATAACAATATTACGCCGGTATATTTGCTATTCCACAGTTCTGTTATCAGGGAGAGTTCAACCGGCTGTCCTGCAATCCCCTCTGCTCCTAATTGAAAAACAAACGCTGTAGTTGGATACAATTTATATCCTAAATGTGTCCATAGCAACTTGCGTTCTTCCAAAACACAATAACGCTTTGCTCTTGCAGATATGGCATTATACTGTTTATCATTGATATCTTGTGCTCCGGCTAAATCAAACACGGATGCCCATGTAGGACTGCAGGATTTTGCGATCCTGGCAGTTGCTATGCGAATCAAACTTTGATTTAGTGCATTATAATTGGATTCCCCTGTCTGAGCTTCCCATACGCTCTCTAACCCAGAGCTTTCAATGCTGAGCTGATAGGTTATCCCAAATCTGTCAAAATCCCATTCAGCAAGTGGGACATAAGTTACAAAATCACTGGTGTTCGCAAAATTGAAAATAGAATGATATCTCGCATCATTTTTAGACTGACTGATCGTTGTAGAAGGAGTAGCAAATGTATATGCATACACTGTATTTCCGTTGTCGATCAATCTAGCCGCCAGAATATTCGCCAGAGCTGCTCCTCTAGAATGTCCTGTTATCCAATATGTGATATTTCCTTTACCACTAAGATATTTATCACAATATAACTCAACAAAATTTTTAATACGTTCTTCCGTGATATAAAATCCTTTATGATAAACAGAATACCAATTGGCAGGATCTCCCATGTCAAAATTACTGCTCCATTCCTTTACCGTTCCATCTGTTCCACGAACAACAATACCGACAACCGTCTTTGTGATGCCATGATAAGTAACATCATGATAGCCAATCCCTATTTCCGAAATATTATCATCTGTATACGCATCCACATCTATTCCATTCGAATGATAACCTTCTGCAAGTTTATAGTCAATTACATTTTCAAAACCATGATATTTCATTATATCCTTTATAGTGGATATGTTAGAATTTGTTCCAGCTTTCTGTACTTTATCATAAACAAAAGACGCCTCATTATAAATAGTATTCGCCAAAACCAGAGAAGCAGAACAAAGTTCTTTGCTGTAAATATCACTTGACTGGAAAAATTTTCTGAAATCCATGGTATATTCCGCATGGTTAACTGGATAATATCCCATCATTTTTCCTGTTGCCTCTGCATTTCTTGGATCAACATCTTCCCCATCATCAATTCCATCATAATCCGTATCCACAAGGATTGGGTTGGATTTGTAATTATATACTTCTAACGTCTCAGGACCGGTGTACATATCTTCAGGTATATTATACTTGCTTAATACCCGATTAATGTAAGGCGTGATATCTGATTTAATTTTTTCTCCCAGTTCTCCTTGATCTGATTTATGGTCACCATCGCTGTCACCATTTTCTTTCAATGGCTGATTTAATTTAATGAATTGATAGTCACTCAAAATCACCCACGTACCATCGTTTACAACTTCGCCAATCTTATCTGCCAGCTGCATCAATATGTCACTGAAATTTTCATATATATTTGCATAAAATCCACCTGTTTCCTGATACAGATCCTTATAAGCAGATTGTTGTTCACTGGTGGTGATAACAGATGTAACAATCCCGGCATTTTTAAGTATTTCAATCATTTCCGGCATTGACGAAATGTTATAATTATTATCCACTTTATATCCGGCATCCGTTACTAAAACAACAAATTTATCTGCATTTTGACGAAAATCTAATTGACTCGCCATAGCCAGGGCATCAACAACAGTTTCATCATCATCTCCGCCACCATCGACATAAATTTTGTTGATTTCTTCTTTGTATTTATCTATATCATGAAACCAGTTTGAAGTTCCATTCTTTATAAGCTTTGTTTTCTCACCAGACTCCGTAATATCTTTATAATCAATAAGTGCAAAATTAGCCTGAACAGAATAATCAGAAGTAAGGGCAGTTACAAATGCCTGAATATTTGACGCAACATTATCAATTTCTTCATCCATTGATCCGGTAGAATCTATGACAAACACAATATCTGCCTGTCCGCCAGTCGCTCCATAGGCAGCTGATCTCATTCGCATGCTTTCCTTATTTACAGCATAGTCATGAACATTAACCCCAAGATTTATCAGTAGTTCTTCCGCATCCATTACAAAGTAATCACCAGCAGATGCGGTTGTTTTCAATACGTCCCCATTTACAGTTGTCTCGCACGGTACTATCGTATTATTTTCATAACGGCAAATCATCAAATTGTCTATTCTGTCTTTCTCAGAAGTACAGTCAAAACTCAATTGCAGATTGCTTTCGTCGGAATAGTCCATATCAATATGCACCGGTTTGCCAACTACCGCTCTATTATCATCCAATGCATTAATCACCGTTTCCTGAAGTGCCGTATGATTGTCTATTACATCTGATACATAACCTTCTAGACTTGGAATTGCACTGTTATCCTGTGTTAATGATATATCTGCTTTAGTGCTCTGAAGGATTTTACGCTCTGCATCCGGAGTCATTCCGTCACTGCATTTCTGTAATGGATTTAATCCTAAAATAACTTCGTTTCCATCATTGATACCATCATTGTCTGTATCTTTATTTAAAGGATCTGTATAATATATTTCAACTTCATCCCAATCAGAAAGTCCATCACCATCACTGTCCACTTCCATAGGATTTGTTCTCAGTTCAATCTCTCTTAAATTGTTTAAACCATCCGAATCCGAATCATCCTCACCATCGTTAATTCCATTTTCATCTGTATCAACCAAAACAGGATCCGTTCCTGTCAGATAAACTTCCTGATAGTCAGTCAAGCCATCACCATCTGTATCCTCAAGATCAGGATTTGTACCTAATAAGCTTTCCATATCCGGTGACAATATTTGTTTTTGAGAATGATCAAATTCTGATTCTGTGTTTACTGTCACTTTGCAGGACAAACTGTAAGTTTTCTTTGCCGTTTTTACTTTTACTTTTATGTTGGCTGTTCCTTCTGTTTCAGCCACTACTTTTCCTTTTTTATTTACTGTAACAATTTTCGGGTTGCTTGACCGCCAGGTATATTTTGCTTTCTTTGGCTTATTTCTGACAGATAGATTCGCTGTTTTTCCCAAAGTCAAAGACAATTTACTTTTCGATAATTTAGGTTTTTTCACGTTGACTTTATAAGTCAGTTTGGTTGTTTTTAAATTTTTCTTTACAGAAATGATTATTTTTGCAGTTCCACTTTTGATTCCTTTCACGATACCTTTCTTTGATACAGTAGCAACCTTCTTTTGGGCAGATTTATATGTAACCCTGGCTCCTTTCGGCACATTTTTTACCTTGATTTTAGTTTTCCCGCCAACTACAATACTGACCGATTTTTTTACAAGTTTCGTTTTCGCAGCTGCATCAACCGTCAGCCCCGTACCGGACATTAACGAAATTACCATTAGAAGGGATAGTAACAGAGCTGCCAATTTTTTTGTTTTTTTCTTCATGATCATTCAATCCTTTCTTAGATATTATAATACGCCCAGTGTACCATGCAAATTTTAAGTTTCTGTTTCATCAGAACCTTCTGATTTGTTAGTTCAAATATAACATATTCTTTTTTTTAAGTAAATATTCTTTATTTAAGTCGTTTTTTTCTGTTAAATAGCACAAAAATTCAATTATTTTTTGCATTTTTACGACTTACTTTTGTTTATTTCGTATAATCTCGACTAAAAAAGAGCTACTCAACCGAAATTGAATAGCTCTCTCTTTTAATCTTTTAACAATTCTTAGAATTTACCAGCTTTTGCTGCTTCCTCGATCGAAACTGCAACTGCAACAGTCATACCAACCATTGGGTTGTTACCTGCACCGATCAGACCCATCATTTCTACGTGAGCAGGAACAGAAGAAGAACCTGCAAACTGTGCA
>ENA-OURZ01004492-OURZ01004492.1-human-gut-metagenome-genome-assembly--contig:-NODE-4492-length-10589-cov-2.418739_pt1 | contig 10589 bp, 5 predicted proteins | sample MGYA00242073_ERZ509195 | MGnify/ENA primary metagenome ERZ509195 (study PRJEB26280, sample SAMEA2338837) | human gut metagenome | biome: human gut; feature: human-associated habitat; material: faeces...
CGATAAGCAGAATATTCCGCAAGATCAATGACTGTACCCTTAATCTTAACAACCGGTTCAAGCGAACTACCACCGTTTGTCTCAAACGTGAGTTTATAATAGGGCAAAACGTAGCCGCCAGTTACAGGAAGCTGTTCTGTTTCCTCATAATTGCAGATCGTACAGCTGCGTACCCTTTCTCCCGTTTTTGTCGAGGTCGGTCTGCGTACAATCGACCATTCTCCAAACCTGTGTACTCCCATATCCTTGATATGATCGCAGCGGGCGCAGACATGCCAATGTCTCTGCTCGTTTGTAATCCACTCTGGCTTATAAGTATGACCAAGCGGCTCACCATACTTCTTGCCACAGAATTCACAGGTCGCCTGCTCTGTGCAGGTTGCTTCGCCGCCGGAGCAATTCTCTGTTTCTGTGTGGATGGCATCTCTCGAGCAGACGCGCGTATGCGTGCCGTTGTCGTTGGATGTCCACGCGCCATAGTCATGTCCAAGCGGATTGCCGTACTCAAAGGTTTCCGTGCCCTTTTCGCCGCAGACAGTGCAGGACTTGTAATAGACTGCTTTTGCTGTGCAGGTCGCGGCAGATTTCAGATACTTGTCGTCTGCTTTTTCGGCCGATGGGTCATGCTCTGAAGTCTTTGCGCCGCAGGCATCGCACTTATGGTCGTTATCCGAATCAAAATGGCCTGCTTTCTCTTGTGCCGCGCCGCAGATTTCGCAGACGTGCCAGTGGTTATATCTGTCTTGCTTCCACTCACTGCTATAGCTGCATGCTTCCTTCTCGACATGGCTGGAATCTCTGGAACAGGTGCGCTGGTGCTGACCATTTTCGCTGGACGTCCATGCGCCCCAGTCGTGGCCGAGAGCGGTATCTGCAGCGGAAAAAGTGTCGCTTGTGCTGATTTCACCGCATTCGCAGGACAGGTAATAAACCGCATCGTTCAGGCAGTCCGCAGGTGTTTTCAACGTCTCGTCATTCTGAACTTGTTGATCAAAGACATGTGTATGGAGCGGAGTCCAGTGCGCGTAGAGCGTCTGTTCTACGGTATTCTCAGGCATAATGTCGGTTGCCTGAATCTGTGTGCCGCCCTCTGCTTCTGTGAACCAGCCGTCGAACGTGTAGCCTTCCCGGCTCAGGACAGGAAGTTCACCATAGGCACGGCCCCAAGGTACTTTTCTAGGCATTAAGGCACCGTTGGACTCAAAATGAACTGTGCAGAAATCCAGAACCGTGAACTTGACTGCATTCGAGCGTCCGGCTCTGTAGTTCGCAGTTTCCGCTGTTGTGGCGTAGGCCCAGAATTCGCCTGCATCGACAGCCTGTGTAAAGGAATAAATCACCTCATTGTTGCTGTCATTGTCGGCATAGATCAGCGACGGGTGCTCCGCATAGCGATATGTGACCTCCGCGTTTTCCATCACGCCGGTGACGGAGAGCGTCTCATAAAGCGAGTCGCCCTTCAGGAACTCGGTCTTCAACATGCTGAGTTCGAGGTCGGGCTCTGCCTTGTGGATGGTTCCGCCGATGGTGAAGGTATCCGTCGTCGTGCCGTTCTCGAATACGAACTGCTCTGCATTTTCTCCGGTGAGCGTTACCGTGACGGTGACTGTTTTGCTATCCCCGGCTTCGGGAGAATCAAAGACAGCCGAGATCGTGCAGCCAGTTCCGTCTTTAAACTCAAGCGTAAAATCTCCGGCCTTATAGGGAGCACCGAAATTGGTCACCGGGAAATCAGGCGTTCCGTCGTAATACTTCTCTACCTTTGCATTGTTGATGCTCATCGTCCGCTCGAGGACCGTCCGCGAATCTGCGGTAACAAGATACAGTATCTGGTCGCTCCTGTACGCTACCTGAGCATTCGCATCGTCCGAGGAGAAGTATGCGGCGTAATCCTCCTCATAGGCGTTGGAGAACGCCACAGGGTAGCTTACATTTCCGACAGTCACGCCGACGGATGCGCCGGGCTCCATGGAAGCAGAAATGGACAGCGTCTTGCCGGAGGGCAGATAGACGTTATTTGCCGCACCGGAGACGGTATTGTTTCTCACAGTGGGCGCACCGCTGAGCTTCAGCTGACCGGAATTCTTGGGATTGACATAAATTCCGCCGCCGCTGCCCGCCGTGTTGTTTTCAATCGTACCGCCGGAGAGATTGCAGATCGAGCCGGAGCGGTAAATATAGACGCCGCCGCCGTTGCCCGTGGCGGTATTTCCGCTGATAACGCCGCCGGACATATTCAGTACGGACGGTTCGCGGTTAAGGTAGATTGCACCGCCATCCACAGACGAGTTCCCGGTGATTTTGCCGCCGGAGAGGTTAAACGTGGATGTGCCGTACACATGCACCGCGCCGCCCTCGCTGGCCGCCTGATTGCTGCTGATTTCGCCGCCGGTCATGGTTGCCGTTACGCCATTGTAGAGATAGACCGCGCCGCCGTACTGGCTGGATGTATTGCCGGTGAGCTTTGCGCCGGAGATGGTGACCGTACCGCCTGCCATGTTGATGACGCCGCCGTCGCCGTTCGTGGCCTTATTGCCAGAGATCGTGCCGCCGGCCAGATTGATCGTGCCGCCGCATTCGGAATAGATCACGCCGCCTTTTTGCGCTGTGTTGTTGGCGATCGTGCCGCCGTACATGTTCACGGTGCCACCCTTGTTGTCTGTCTTGTTCAGGAAGATCGCGCCGCCGGACTTGTTGCCGTTGTTGCCGGAAATTTCGCCGCCGTAGATGTTCAGCACACACTTGCTGTCATCCAGCGCGATGGCGCCGCCGCCCTTTCCGGTGACCTTACCGCCGGTGATCGTACCGCCGAAGATATCCAAGGTACTCTGGTAGAGATACACGCAGCTGCCGCCCCAGACGCTCTTGGTCGCGCCTTTGATCGTGCCGCCTCCGGCGCAGTCGCAGAGGACGAGCCGTCCGCCGTTTTTGACTATGATCTTATTCGTGCCGTTGCTGGCGAAGGTGTTTCCGCTCAGGCAGAGGTAGAGCGTTGTGCCGTCCACCACCAGATTGCTGTTGATGGTGACATTCTGCGACAGATACACATAAGCGGTTTTATTGGTGTACGAAATGGCGTCTGTGCCGTTCCATGCCGTGAACGTCTGGGCGGTGTGCGCGGTATGATCCCCTGCCGCAGTGTCGCCGCCGCAGATGCAGTGCTCATGGAGGAATGTCCAGTGAGCGTAGAGCGTATGCGCCTCGCGGGAGGACATAATTGTGGTTTCCTCCACCTTCGTGCCGCCGTCTTTCTCGGTGAACCAGCCGTCGAAGCGGTAGTCCGCGCGCGTTGGCGTCGGCAGCGAGCCGTAGGGCGAGCCGGGCTGAACGAGTTTGCTCTCTTCGCCCGCGTTCAGTGTACCGCCGTTGGGGTCGAAGGTGACCTTGACCGCAGAAATGGTGCTGCGCAGGTACAGATTATAGTATTCGCCATCTTGTTGTATCTCCAGCTGCCCGTAATCCGGGTTGTCGCAGAAGAAGCGGTCGAGGTAAGGCTTCGCCCGAGATTCCGAATTGATGTGCAGATAATTCAAAAGGACAGACGCGCCGTTGCTGGTGATGCCGGTGAAGTAAACGCCGAGTTTTATGTCTGCGTTCGTGTCTATGTGGACGGTAAACTGGATCTGCGTGTCCGGATCGCTGAGATAGAGGTTGTTCTGGGCGGAATTGACCGTGTTGTCATAGATATACGGAGCGATCGTGCCGCCGCTTCCATACACGTTGCCCATATATATTATCTTTTCAGACGCAAACGGCACCAGATAGAGGCCGCCGCCCGCTTCAGTGGCGGTATTGCCGGTGATGCGGCAGTTCCGGTAACCGATGAAGCAGACGCGGACATACGCGCCGCCGCCCCGCTGGGCCGTGTTGCCGGAGATCGTGCCGCCGTAGAACTCGCAGCGACCGGTATTCTGGCTGTAGAGGTTGCTGCAGTAAACGCCGCCGCCCGCTTCGGTGGCTACGTTGTTCTGAATCTCGCCGCCGTTGAGATGGAACTTTGCGCCGGAGGAGGCGTAGATACCGCCGCCGTTGTTGGTGGCCCGGTTATTCGAGATCACGCCGCCGTTGATCGTGACAGACCCGGAAGTGGCATGGATACCGCCGCCGGCAGAGGCGGAGTTGCCGGTGATCGTGCCGCCCTGCATCGTGAAGCCGGAATTGCTTCCCGTGACGGACACAGCGCCGCCGTCTCCGGAGACGGTGTTGCCGGTCAGTGTGCCGCCGTAGAGCGTGGCGTTTGTATATGTGCCGATACGGATGCTGCCGCCGCTGGCATTGGAGCCGCCGAGCCTACCTGTGCCAATGCAGTCGCACAGATCCAGTTCCGCAGGCTCGCCCTTCGCGCCCGTCAGCGTGATGGCCGGCTGGGACGGATCGGCGCAGGTAAAGCTGTAGCCGTTCAGGCACAGATACAGGATGTGCTTCGGCGCAACTGTCAGATTTACCGATACATTGTCGGTCAGATAGACATAAGCAACATAACGGCCCTGTTTAGTGTATTCGCCGACCTGAACCCATTTCTGTTCGTATTCAATTTCGCTCTTGCCGTCCCATGCCTGCCATTCCACGTTCTCGTGGGTGTGATTGAACGTACCGCCGCAGACGCAGTGCTCGTGGTAGTATGTCCAGTGGGCGTAGAGCGTATGATCGTCAAGTTCCGTCACGACAGTGGTTGCGTCCACCTTCGTGCCGCCGACCGGCGCAGTGTACCAGCCGTCAAAGTAGTGGCTGTCGCGCGTCGGCGTCGGCAGTGCGCCGTAAGCATCGCCGGGCATAACCGATTTGCTCTTCTCGTCTTCGTTCAGCGTACCGCCGTTGGGGTCGAAGGTCACGGTATGAGCAGTCCGGGTCTCTTCCACGGTGAGAACCAGCGTCGCGGATACGGAGAACTTATTCACCGCTGTCCGCGTGAAGGTCAGCGTATAGGTTCCGGACGGTAAATCGGTGATGGTGAGCCTGAGATCCTTCCAATCTACGTTACGGACGACGCTTACACGATCTTCGGGAATCCCACCGTAGTCCCATGTTATCGAACTATCGGCACTCATGGAGGGAAAGACGGCATAAGTAGCTACATCCAGAGTGACCGTGTCTCCCCTTATCGCTGTGAGCGTGTATTTGTCAGCCTCATCCGTGGCTTCTTTTACGCCGTCGCCTGTAATCTCAATGTATGTAAACGGCGAATACAGCACCTGAACCTCCGAGATGGAGGAACCACTCGCCGCTGCACGGCTGATCCATTGAAGCTTTTCGGTCACGTAATAAGCTGAGTTGTTGTTTACTCTGAACAGCAGATCGCCGACCGTTCCGCCTTCGGTTTGGTTGGTGATCTTCCCATAGAAGCCGGTCTTGCTGCCTCTGAGCGTCGTGCTGCTGTACGCGTTGAGATTCGTGATTTCGCCGTCGTTCCAGATCGTGACGTCACAGTCTCCTACGTTCACAACCTGGATGGTTACCCCCTCAGCCATGCGGACTGTTCCGGTTTTCTCGATGGACACCGTGCCGTAAAGGGTGCTGAGGAAATTGATCTCTGTGGAGGTTTCGCTGCTGTTAAAATCTGCTACAGCTTCCGCATGTGAAAAGAAGACTTTTTCATAAGGGCCGACGGAATACAGCACTTTTGCAGCCGCTGTTTGACCGCAGAGCGTGCAGCGAAGAGGGTCTTCGCCCTTTGAACTGTCGCCCGGAACGTGTGCTTCCGTCGTGAAAGTATCCGGGTGGCAGGAGGGATATACCTTGTGATAGCTTTTGTCAAGATCGTACGACTCGTAGACCATTTCACCCACATGCTTGTTTTTGTCGTAGCGCATGACGGAGGACGATGTGGTCGGGTTCAAACCGTCCGCATCGAGGAAATAGCTGTTGCACGTCTCGCATTTCCAGTGCTCCACCCAGCCGTCCTGCTGGCAGTTCGCGTCCTGCGCCTCGTAATGCGTCATGCTGTGGCCGGAAGCCGGAATCGTGACATAGGAAATGTCGTCCGCGAATTTGGTTGTGCAATTCTCATCAAGGAAGATCTGCTTGCAGCCCTGGCATTCCCAGCAGGTCTGCGATATCCCGGATTCGGTGCAGGTCGCGTCCTTCTTGTCGATCTTCTCGGCATACCCGATCTTATCGCGGGTCAGCGTGAACGTAATGGAATCGTCTCGGCCGGTGAGCAGCTTGCGTGCCGTCACCGACGCGTTGAACGGCGCGTGGCAGGAATCTGCATCCCGGAACGTCAAGCTGAGGGCGTTGTTCGCAATCTTGGTGCCTGAAACACCGCAGGTGTTGCATTTGAATGACACTTCAAACAGGACAGTCAGAGGTCTCGTCTCAGACGTATCCCATTTGGAAGAGTCCACGTTCTTGATGGAAATGGACGTTACTTCGCCGGTGTGCCCCTCTGTGCCGCAGAAATAGCTGTCGGCGGAGAGTGTCACATTGACTCTATATCCAACCGACGTATCTGTCGCCGCAGATGCGGTAAGGGCGAACAGCACCACTGCGCAAAGCACAAGTAGCACCGCCAGGATTTTTTTCTTCATGTTCTTTCCTCGCTTTCTTTTCGCGCGCCTCCTATCCCCCGTGGGAAGCGTGTATCGGCGCAAGAGGTGGACTGCATGGAACGATTGCTCCATGCAAGGGAATTTTCCCTTGCCATATCGTTTTTTATTGGCATGTGTGCCAATATTTTAGCATAGGTTCGGAAAAAAGGCAACAGAAATAAATTTTCACCGTGCGTTGGAAATCAAACAGCATATTCCCGAAAAACCGGGTAATATAATGTATCTTATGGTAGGAGGAACCAGCATGTCCAGCCTCAAAAATATCGAGAAATCCACCGTTTTAACACTCAAGGAGCAGGTCGCATATCAGCCCGGCCAGGTCGTGAGCAAGACTCTTGTGCAGAATGAAGCTTTAAGCGTCACGCTCTTTGCCTTTGACAAGAGCGAAGAGATCAGCACCCATGAATCCGGCGGTGACGCTTTTGTCACCTGCCTCGACGGCACCGGCCGCATCACCATCGACGGCAAGGAGTATCTGCTCCGCGAGGGCGAGAGTATCGTCATGCCCGCCAGGCATCCGCACGCGGTGTATGGGCAGGAGCCATTCAAGATGCTGCTCGTCGTGGTGTTCTGAGCGCTGCGCTTGACAGCGCGAACGCTCTGTGCTATCATCGCTTCGTCCCCGGGAAGTATGCTCTGACCGGCGGACCGTATCATTTATTCTGCCGTTCTGCCGGCGAGGGCAAGCCCGAGCCGAAAGAGGAGGAAAAGCAAGGCACAGCCGGCGGCTGTGTCCGGTACCGGTTTTTCCATCCCTCCTGCCGTGCGGCGGGAGGGATACTCTTATTTTTCGGGAGGTCATGTCTATGGAAACGCGCGTCGCCGTGCTGGCCGTCATCGTGCAGGAGGGAAGCTCCGTGCAGGCGCTCAACGAGCTGCTGCACCAATACGGGCCGTACATCATCGGACGGATGGGAGTTCCCTACCGGGAGCGCGGCGTGAACATCATCAGTGTGGCGCTCGACGCGCCGAACGACGTCATCTCCGCCCTGTCGGGCAAGCTGGGCCGACTCGACGGCATCACCGCCAAGACCGTCTACGCCCCCGACGCCGCCATCAGAAAGGAAGTTGCCAAATGAAATCACTCAAAAAGTTTTTTGCCCTGTGCCTGACGCTGGCCCTCGTCCTCTCGCTCGCTGCCTGCGCGCAGAAGCCCGCGGAGACCACCGACCCGGCCGAAACACCGGATACGCCCGCGCAGGAGACCGAGGCCCCTGTCACCGCCCGCATCGCCGCGCTCAAGGGTCCCACGGCGATGGGACTTGTCAAGCTCATGAGCGACGCGCCCTCCTCCGCGAACGGACCGCTCTATGACTTCACGCTCGCCGGCTCCGCCGACGAGGTGACGCCCGCGCTCATCAAGGGCGAGCTGGACATCACCGTCCCCGTCTCCCGCGCCTACACAGGAAGCGGCAAAATTTCCGCCCGTCCCGAGCAGCTTTTCTTCTCCGAGAGTGGTATGCCCGGCACCATCCTGTTCTCCACCTTCCTTGGCGATTTCATCGAGTACGAGGTGCAGCTGAACGACGGCCAGAACCTGATCGTCAACGAGTACACCAAGGACACCACCGAGATCCACAGCGACGGCGAGCAGGTTCACCTGAGCTTTGACCCCATGCGCATCAGTCTGTACGACAAGAGCGAGGAGGTGCTGAGCCTGTGAACAAACGGCTTAATTCCCGCTGGAAACCGGATTTCTGGTTCTTCACAAAGCTGTTCGTGATTCTGGCAATGTGCCTGTTCATTGTCTACCCCTTCTACACCATCATCACGAAGAGCGTGTTTTCCAGCAAGGTAGAGGGCATCACGCTGTACAACTTCAAGCGTTTCTTCACCAAGCCCTACTATTATCAGACGCTGCTTCGCTCCATGGTCGTGTGCTTCTCCACGGTACTTACCACGACACTGGTGGGCGTTCCCATCGCTTATCTGATCACCCGCTACAACATTCCGGGCAAGAAGATCCTTCACATCTTCATCATCATGAGCCTGATGAGTCCTCCCTTCATCGGCGCTTATTCCTGGATCATCCTGCTGGGCCGTAACGGTCTGGTAGCACGGGCGCTGGCGAAGATCGGCATGACCGCGCCTACAATTTATGGTCGCGGCGGTATCATCTTCGTGTTTACCCTGCACCTGTTCCCCTACATTTATCTGTACACCTCCGGCGCCATGAACAGCATCGACAGTTCCTTGGAGGAAGCCTCCGAGAATCTGGGCATGAACAAAATCCGGCGCATCTGGACGGTGACGCTGCCCGTTATTCTGCCCTCCATTCTGGCAGGCTGCATCATGGTGTTCATGACCTGTCTGGCTGACTTCGGCACCCCCATGCTGCTGGGCGAGGGCTATACCGTGCTGCCGGTTCTCGTGTATAACGAGTATATGTCCGAAAGCGCCACCGACCCCTATATGGCTTCGGCGCTGTCCGTCATCATCGTGTTCTGCTCCCTGGTCATGCTAGGCTTCCAGAAGCTGGTTGTCGACAAGCGGAACTACACCATGAGTTCTCTGCGTCCCCCTCAGGAGACCAAGCTCCACGGGTTCAAGCGCTTCCTCGCTTCCCTGCCCATCTACATTGTGGTGGGTCTTGCATTCCTGCCTCAGATCGTTGTGGTGTGCCAGTCCTTCATCGAGCGGAGCTTCTCCGGCGTCATCAAGGGCGTCAACCTGAACAACTACCGCACCATCATGTCCCGCCTTGGCCGGAACATCCGCAACACCTATGTGTTCTCCATCGTGGCCATCGTGTTCATCATCTTCATTGGCATTCTGGTGTCCTATGTTCTCGTCCGGAAGAAGGGCAAGATCGCCAGCCTGATCGACACGCTGATCATGTTCCCCTACGTCATCCCCGGTTCCGTTCTGGGTATCGGCCTGATCGTGGCGTTCAACCGCAAGCCTCTGATTCTGGTCGGCACTGCCGCCATCATGATTATCTCCTACGTCATCCGGAAGCTCCCCTACACCGTCCGGTCGGGCAGTGCGTTCCTGTATCAGATGGACCCGTTCGTTGAGGAAGCGTCCATCAATCTGGGCGTATCGCCTATGAAGACCTTCTTCACGGTCACGGCGCGGATGATGCTGCCCGGCATTATGTCCGGCGCGGTTCTCAGCTGGATCACCTGCATCAACGAACTGAGCAGCTCCATCATGCTCTATTCCGGCAAGACATCCACCATCGCCGTTGCCATTTATCAGGAAGTCGTCCGCATGAGCGACGGCACCGCCGCGGCTCTGGCAACTATCCTGACCCTGACGACGATTGTTTCGCTGGTCATCGTGTTCCGGGCTACCAAGGGAAAGGTTAAGATCGTCTGATGATCAAAAACGTTATTTTCGACATGGGCAACGTTCTGCTGCGCTTTGACCGGGACTATTTTCTGGACGCCGTGGGCGTTCAGGGCGCGGACAGAAAGCTGCTGCTGAACAACGTCTACCTCTCGCTGGAATGGGCGAAAATGGATCGCGGCTCCATGACCGAGGCCGAAGCAGCCGAGAGCATGTGCCGCCGTCTTCCCCAGCGGCTTCACGAGAAGGCGCACCTGCTGGTTGACCGGTGGGATCGTCCCATCCTCCCCGTCGCCGGTATGGAGCAGCTGGTAAGCGACCTGAAAAAGGCGGGATACGGCGTATATCTGCTGTCCAACGCCAGCTACCGCCAGCACGAATACTGGCCGCGGGTACCCGGCAGTCAGTATTTTGACGGGACGCTCATTTCTGCCGATGTCAAGCTGGTCAAACCGGAAGCAGAGATTTACCGTCTGCTGTACAAAACGTTCCAGCTTGTCCCCCAGGAATGTCTGTTTATCGACGACGCCACCCAGAATATCGAAGGCGCGGAACGCACCGGTATGCCGGGCATCGTCTTCCACGGCGACGCGGACGAGCTTCGCCGGGAAATGCAGGCTTTCGGCGTTCAGATTCCGTAAATACGAAAGAACGGCTCCGGAAAAATTCCCGGAGCCGTTTCCGTTCCAAGATACTATGTAAAGGGGCTGTACCGATACGCTCCATGAGCCGTTTTCTGTACTATTTGGC
>ENA-OURZ01004494-OURZ01004494.1-human-gut-metagenome-genome-assembly--contig:-NODE-4494-length-10582-cov-3.969222_pt1 | contig 10582 bp, 11 predicted proteins | sample MGYA00242073_ERZ509195 | MGnify/ENA primary metagenome ERZ509195 (study PRJEB26280, sample SAMEA2338837) | human gut metagenome | biome: human gut; feature: human-associated habitat; material: faeces...
TGAAGAGCTATCTGCTGCTGCCCCGCAGCGAAGAGGGTGAGCGGATGAAGCAGGAATTCACCGGCCAGCTCATCGAGTACGACCAGTGCCGCCGTATGGCCGCTCTGCTGCGGGCAAAAGGGGAGCAGGCACCGGTGTTCGTGCGGCAGCCGATGGAGATGGAGTGGGACAACACCTATACCCTGCACCATGCACCCCAAATTTTGGCCGACTACTGGAACGCCCTTGCCGGGCGCACCCGCCTGCGCCGGGAGCCCACCCAGCAGCAGTTTGAGCCGCTGGTCACGGCCCCCATGGTGTCGGTGACCAGCCGGGTGGTGTATATCCTGCGCAGCCTCATCAGCGGGGCCGCGGCCCGCATGGGCCAGCTGTTCTCGCCCCGGCAGAGCCGCAGCACCAACGTGGCCACCTTTCTGGCCCTGCTGGAGCTGGTGCGCGGCGGCCGCGTCACCCTGGGGGAGAACGGGGAGCTGACCATGCAGCGCACCCGGATAAAGGAGAAAAAATGAACCAGAAACAGATTCGTGCCGCAGTGGAGGCCATGCTGTTTGCCTGCGGGGAGCCCATCGGCTCCGACAAGCTGGCGCAGGCCGTGCAGCTGCCCCAGACCAGCGTGGAAAACGCGCTGGAAGAGCTGCGCACCCGCTACACCCGGGAGGACAGCGGCCTGTGCCTGCTGCACCTGAACACCCGCTGGCAGCTGGCCACCAAGACCGAGTGGGCCGATTGCGTGCGCCGTGTGCTGGACAGCCGCCGCGCCGTGCCGCTGGGCCCTGCCGCCATGGAGACCCTGACCGTGATCGCCTACAATCAGCCGGTGTCCCGCGCCTTCATCGAGCAGGTGCGCGGCGTGGACTCCTCGTCCAGCGTGTCCGGCTTGCTGGAAAAGGGCCTGATCGAGGAAGCGGGCCGTCTGGACCTGCCGGGCCGCCCGGTGAGCTTCCGCACCACCGACACCTTTTTAAGAGTATTCGGCCTGTCCAGTCTGGCGGACCTGCCGCCGGTGCATCAGCCGGAAGCCCCGGCAGAAAGCGAGGGATGACCCATGACCACCGTTCTTGCCGCTGTGGGCGGGGTGCTGCTGTTCCTGCTGAAGGTCCTTGGCATCCTGCTGCTGGTGGTGCTGGCTCTAATGGTGCTGTTGCTGCTCATCCCGTTCTGTGCGGATGTCAGCTGGGAGCAGGACACCCTGACCGTAAAGGCCGGGGCACTGGGCATCACCTTCCCGGTGTTCCAGTACCCGAAGCCGGAGCCGACGGAGGAGAGCAAGCGCAAAAAGAAGCCGAAAAAGGCAAAAGCGGCAAAGAAGCCTGCCAAGGAGAAAAAGTCCGCAGAGCCGCGCAAAAAGGCAAAACTGACCCTGAACATCCTGTGCACCATCCTGCGTGGGTCCGGGACGCTGATCCGGGCTGTATTCGGCGCGCTGCGCATCACCCACATCCGGGTATGCCTTGGCGTGCGCGGGGAGGACCCTGCTGCAGCGGCCCGCAATTACGGCAAGCTGCAGGCATGGCTATACCCGGTGCTGGGTGTGCTTGACCGCTTCATTTACCTGCAGTTTGACGAACTGCGCATCGTGCCGGACTTTGGCAGCGCCGAACCCACCGTAGAGGACCGTGTGTCCTTGCGCATTTCGGCAAGGGCGCTGTTTATCGTCGTCGCAGCGGTGCGTGTGCTGGCGGAGTTCTGGCGCGAAAAGGTGCTGGACGTTTTCCTGTAACTGTGGTACACTGAATAAAATTGTGTGACTAGTGTGACGGAGCCTGACCGTCTGCGATCTCCCGGTAAAACTCCGGGGACACAGGCCTGACAAAAACGATCAAAGGAGATTTGCATTATGGCTGAGCATCCGATTCAGGGCATTATGAACGTTACCATGGACAAGATCCACGAGATGGTGGACGCCAATACCATCATCGGCAAGGCTATCACCACCGAGGACGGCACCACCATCCTGCCAGTGTCCAAGGTGAGCTTTGGTTTTGCCTCCGGCGGCACCGACTTTGACGGCAAGAATGCCGCCAACAAGGACCTGTTCGGCGGCGGCTCCGGCGCGGGCGTCAACATCCAGCCGGTGGCATTTCTGGTGATCAAGGACGGCTGCGTGCGCACCATCCAGCTGACGGACGGCTCCAATAGTGTTGACCGTGCTCTGGCCATGCTGCCGGAGCTGGTGGAAAAGGTGTCTGCACTGGTCAGCAAAAAGGGCGAAAAGCCCGCAGACGAGGCACCCAAGGCAGAATAAAAACTCGTCACCCCGTTCCTCGACAGCTCCCTCATTGAGGGAGGTGACAAAGCCGTCAGGCTTTGCCGGAGGGAGTTCGTCCCCCATCAACCTAAGCCGTAACCGCAGACTTCCAACCTGCGGTTTGAGATACAGCACGTTATTGCGTGCGTTTTGAGCGCCGGGAGGCGCACAAGGAGTTTTTATTATGGCAGAAGAACGTATTCAGAAGATCATGGCCGAGCAGGGCCTGTGCTCCCGCCGTGCGGCCGAGCAGATCATTGCCGAGGGCCGCGTCAAGGTCAATGGCCACCCCGTGAAGGTGGGCGACAAGATGGACCCCCACCGTGATGTGCTGCATGTAGACGATCAGCGCATCTACATCCAGAAGGATCAGCAGCTGTATTATCTGGCCCTGTACAAGCCCCGCGGCTATGTCACCACCGCCAGCGATGAGCTGGGCCGCAAGACGGTCATGGAGCTGGTGAGTGACATCCCCGCCCGCCTGTACCCGGTGGGCCGCCTGGACAAGGACAGCGAGGGTCTGCTGCTTATGACCAACGACGGTGCCTTTGCACAGGCAGTTACCCATCCGTCGGGCGGCATCTCCAAGCTGTACCGCGTGACCGTGCAGCCCCGTGCCGACGAAGCGCAGATCATCAAGATGAGCAGCGGCGTGGTGCTGGACGACGGCACCAAGACCCTGCCCTGTGCCATCAATGTGGTCACCGATGAGCCGGGCCGCACCGTGATGGAAATGACCCTGAAAGAGGGCAAGAACCGCGAGATCCGCCGCATGTGCGAGGCCGTCGGTCTGGAAGTGGTGCGTCTGAAGCGCAACGCCGAAGGTGTGGTCAAGCTGGGCATGCTCAAGCCGGGCACCTACCGGGAGCTGACCAAGGCAGAGATCAACGGCCTGCGTTCGGCCGCCGCCAAGGGCCGCGCCCAGACCCGCAGCGCAGCACTGCAGTCCAAGGCAGCAGAACGCCGTCCCCGTGGTCCGGTGGGCAAGAGTGCCCCGAAAAAGCGGAAGTAAGCACGTTTGTAGGAGAAGGGACCCCTGTGCATGATTTTGCGCGGAGGTCCCTTTTTGCGGTTGAACGTACTGCAGCGCCTACAAGTGAAGAATCGTCATATCTTCATCTGAAAAATGAGCAAAATTGATTCAAGAAGATGCGACAATAAAAATACGCGCATCACCGTCAAAAGATGAAACCGGGATTTTGCAGGAGGGGAACTGTGTGCCTGCCGGAAACAGGAGATGCTTTCGACAACAAAAGTTCATCCTCCTGAAGCAACCCTGTTCTTCGACGGAAATTGTGCTATAATACAAAAGCAACGCTTTGCCCGGCCCGGTGGGTCCGGCCTGCAGAGCAGATTGGAAACAAGGAGTTTATGGAATCATGGAAAGAGAAACCCTGAAGTCCCGCCTGGGCTTCATCCTGCTTTCCGCGGGCTGCGCCATCGGCATCGGCAACGTGTGGAAGTTCCCCTATATTGCCGGTCAGGGCGGCGGCGGCGCATTCGTGCTGTTTTATCTGGTTTTTCTGGTCATTCTGGGTCTGCCCATCATGACCATGGAGTTTGCGGTGGGTCGCGCCTCCCGCAAGAGCCCGGTGCGGGCCTATCAGGCACTGGAAAAGCCGGGCCAGAAGTGGCACATCCACGGCTATCTCACCCTGATCGGTTGCTATCTGCTGATGATGTTCTACACCACGGTGGCCGGCTGGATGCTGCACTATTTCTACATGACCGCCATCGGTCAGCTGTCCGGCCTGAACGCCGAGCAGGTAGCCGGTAAGTTCACCGAGATGCTGGCCAGCCCCAGCGTGATGACCTTCTGGATGGTGTTCGTGGTGGCGCTGGGCATTCTGGTGTGCGCCAAGGGCCTGCAGAACGGTCTGGAGCGGGTGACCAAGGTCATGATGATCTGCCTGCTGGCACTGATCGTGGTGCTGGCGGTCCACAGCCTGACCCTCTCCGGCGCGGCGGAGGGCATGAAGTTCTACCTGCTGCCCTCCGTGGACACCATCCGGGAGCACGGTCTCGGCAGCCTCATCACCGACGCGATGAATCAGGCGTTCTTCACCCTGTCTCTGGGCATCGGCGCCATGGAGATCTTCGGCAGTTACATGAGCGACGAGCAGACCCTCCCCGGCGAGGCCGTGCGGATCTGCATTCTGGATACCTTCGTGGCCCTTATGGCGGGCGCCATCATTTTCCCTGCCTGCTTCACCTTCGGCGTTGCGCCCGGTGAAGGCCCCGCGCTGATCTTTCAGACCCTGCCGCCTCTGTTCGTGAACATGTCCGGCGGTCGCTTCTGGGGCACGCTGTTCTTCCTGTTCATGGTGTTCGCCAGCTTCTCCACGGTGCTGGCGGTGTTTGAGAACATTCTGGCCGTCTGCATGGACACCTTCGGCATCAGCCGCAAGAAGGCCGTGCTCATCAACGGCGTACTGCTGGCCCTCCTGAGCCTGCCCTGCGTGTTCGGCTACAACATCTGGAGCGATTTCCATCCCATTCTGGGCAAGGACGTGCTGGACAGCGAGGACTTCCTCGTGAGCAATCTGCTGCTGCCCATCGGCTCTCTGGTGTATCTGCTGTTCTGCGTCAGCAAGTGGGGCTGGGGCTTCGACAAGTATGTGGCGGAGGCCAACAAGGGCAAGGGCCTGAAATTCGCCAAGTGGCTGAAGCCCTATTTCCAGTTCATTCTGCCGGCGCTGATCGTTGTGATCTTCCTGCAGGGCCTGCTGTAAAGCGGAACAGTGTTACAGCAATAGAGGGGGAAATTTTCCCTGTACGGGACATTTTCCCATCAGCCTGCACGGTGAAATGACCGGAAATGCAAGAAATATAAGAACATAGGAGGCGTGTCAACAGACACGCCTCCTATGACTTTTATTGGGGGAATTTACAGAGACCGACTCATGCGATGTTACAGCACCAGTGCCTCCTTCAATACCCGGAGGGAGGTCAGGTGGCCCTCCAGCATGGGCATGGTCAGATCCTCCATTTCCAGAGATATGTCGCCGTCATAGCCGGCCATCCGCACGGTGGAGAAAAACTCCTTCCACCACTGGGCGCCGTGGCCGCAGCCCACGGCCACGTAATTCCACGAACGCGTGCGGAACTGGTCGATGGGCTTCGTGTCCAAAAGGCCGTTTGGCCCGGCCATCCGCCGCTCCGGGCGGGAGTCTTTGCCGTGGACGTGGTAGAGGGCGTCCCGCTCACCCAGCACCCGGGCGGCCTCGATGGGGTCGCCGCCCATCCAGAACAGGTGGGAGGGGTCCAGATTCATGCCCACCAAAGGGCCCACGGCCTCCCGCAGGCGGAACAGGGTCTCCGGGTTGTACACCAGCTGCATCCCGTGGTTTTCCAGCGCAATCTGACGGATGCCGCAGTCCTCCGCCATGCGGACCAGTTCCTTCCACTTGGGGATGGCCACCTCGTTCCACTGATAGTCCAGAATGTCCTGGGTCTCCGGCGGCCAACTGGTGGTGATCCAAACGGGGGTCTTGTCGCCGGGACAGCCGGCGGGCAGGCCGCTCATCATCACGATCTTCTCCACGCCCAGCAGCTTCGCCAGACGGAAGGTTTTCTCCGTCACCTCCCAGTCCTTCTGGAAGGCAAGGGGGTTGCCGGAGCAGTTCAGGGCGCACAGGGCGATATCCCGGCGGCGAAGCTGGTCCATCCAGCGCTGCCGGGCCGTTTCGGAGCCGAGCAGTTCGTCCAAGTCGATGTGGGGCGCGCCGGACCAGTTGCCGGTGCCGATCTCCACGGCCTGAACGCCCTGCGCCACGCAGAAATCCAGCATGGCCGCAAAGGGCATATCCAATGTGCAGGTTTTGATAGAAAGCCGCATAGGGGACCTCCTTGGTCATTGATCTTTTTGGGGGCCGCTGCGGGGCGGCGCATGAAAATCGTCTTTTTTCGCGGGGAGTTGAGGGGCGCTATTCCTTGGTGAACCACAGATCCAGATCCACAGGACCCTCGATGCCGTCCACAACGCCGCTCTCGCTGTACTGCCAGAGGGTCACGCCCCGGTCCAGCGCCGGGACGGGGCCGTAGCTGGCCAGCCAGACCGGCAGGTGCGCCAGCTCCTCCATGCCGTACATACTTCCGGCCCAGTGGAGGTTCATGTAGACCACCGGCTCATAGCCCGCCTGACGGATCACGTCGCAGAAGGCGATGGCGTTCTGGGTGGCCTGTTCGCCGGTGAGATCGTCGGTCCGGGCCTCGTCCGCCGTGTAAAATTCCAGATCATAGGCGATGGGGCCGCTGACGTTCGTCCCCCGGAGCCGCTCCACCACGAATCGGGCTTCCTCGGCGGCTTCCTCCTCCGTGACGGCCTGAGAGTAGAAGTAAACGCCCACCGTCAGCCCCGCATTGGCGGCGTCGGCGGCGTTCTGGGCGAAGGCGTTGTCCTCCACCAAAGCCCCGGTGCCGTAGCCCCGGAAGCCAACCCGCAGCATGGCGAAGTCCGCCCCGGCGGCCTTCACGGCGGGCCAGTCCACGACACCTTGATAGCTGGAAACGTCCACTCCGGCCCGGGCGGTGACGCCGGGGGCGTCATATTGGTAAAACGGCTCCCTGCGGGTCAGGGCTTCCTCGTTGACGGAGATGCCCGGCCCCGGCGCGGTATGGGCCCGCCATTCCAGAATACCCCAGATCCCCAGGCCCGCCAATACCAGCACCGCCAGCAGCCAGCCACGGCGGTTGGGCGCGGCCCGCTTGCCGCCTTTCTTTTTCTCTTCCATATGTTTCTCCCTCTTTTCTGCTCATAGACTACCACCGGCGGCGCTGCCGTTGGTGAACAAAGTCTGAATTTGCCGCAAAAAGGGGAGGGGACGGTTCAGGTTTCCTGCGCCAGCATCCGCAGGGCGAACAGGGTGTGGAGCGCCGCGCCGGTGGGGAGAACGTCCTCATTGAACACCACCGCCTCGTTGTGCATGGGCTTGCCGTAGCGGGGATCCTCCTGCGGCGTTCCGGCCCCCAGCAGCAGGTAGGCGCAGGGCAGCTCATAGGTGAAGGAGGCGAAGTCCTCGGAGCCCATGCCCCCCTGATCCAGACGGTACACCTTTTCCTTGCCTGCCAGCTCCTCCGCCCAGCCGGAGACCTGCTCCATCAGGGCGGGATCGTTCACCAGCGGCGGCGCGGAGGCGATCTCCTCCACCGTGGCGCTGCCACGGAAGGCCGCCGCTGTGTTTTCCGCGATGACCCGGATGCGCTCCATGATCCGGGCGGTGAGTTCCCGGTCAAAGGTGCGGATGGTACCCTCCATCACCGCTTCCTCCGGGATGATATTGGGGGCCTGTCCCCCCTGAAAATGCCCGATGGTCACCACGGCAGGCTCCTTGGCGGAGATCTCCCGGGCAGTCAGCGCCTGCAAGGCAAGATAGATGTGGGCGGCGATGTTGATGGGATCCACGCCGGTCTCCGGCATGGCCCCGTGGCAGCCGGTGCCCCGGACGGAGATCCGGAACAGGGTGCAGCCCGCCATGAACGTCCCCCGGCCGCAGAGCACCATGCCGGAGGGAGTACCGGAGTTGACGTGGAGGGCCAGCGCCGCTTTGGGCGTCGGCGCATCCTTCAGGACCCCGGCCGCCAGCATGGACTTCGCCCCGGTGAAGCCCTCCTCATCCGGCTGGAACACCAGCCGCACCGTGCCCTTCAAGTCCGCCTGATGCCGCTTGAGTAAAGCGGCGGCGCTTAACAGCATGGCGGCGTGCATATCGTGGCCGCAGGCGTGCATGGCGTCATTTTCCGACTGAAAATCCAGCCCCGTGGCCTCCCGGACCCGGAGAGCGTCCATATCCGCCCGGAGCAGCACGCACCGGCCGGTGTCCTCACCGGTGATGTCCGCCACCACGCCCCCGGCCAGCGGGCGGGGCGTATACCCCAGCGCCGTCAGCCGTTCCGTCACATAGGCGGCGGTGCGGGGCAGGGAGGGGCCTACCTCCGGGGCGTGGTGCAGGGTCCGGCGATCCGTCAGAAGCTGGGGCTTCAGGGCTTCCGCCTCCACCAGCAGAGCTTTGGTATCCATGGTCATAGCACGTCATTCCTTCCATTCAAATGCGCCGTTTCCGGCAAGCTTATAATACGGTTATTATACCGCAGGGCGGGGCGTTGTCAAACACCGCCGGAGAAAAAACAGAGCTGCGCAAGCACCTTTTCTCATTTTTTCTGATAGGGCTTCGGTAAGAAAAGTGAGCGCGGACTGTCCTGACAGCTGCTAGCGGCGCTGGACTGAGCGGCAGAGGCACTTGCCGCAAAGGGCAGAGCTTGGGCGTGCAGATCAGCCAGTTCTGGTGATACAGGCCAACCAAGCTGTGAAGTAAGCGGGACAAAGTGTTTAAATTTTTGCCGGGCAGAAATTGAGACTTGGAAAAATTGATTAATAAAAGGCGCACACCTCTTCCAAAGCAGTTTGGGAGGGGTTAGCCTTTTTCCTTACAGGAGGCTGTGATCCCGGGACTGAAATTCGGACAGGATTACTACGATGATCTGCTGGCGAAATACACCCACAAGAAGGAGCTGTTCCTCAAGGGACTGGATGATCTGCACATCATCCACAACGATCCGGAGGGGGCGTATTATGTCCTGCTGGACATTTCCGAATTCGGCTATGACAGCGATCTGAAATTCTGCGAGGATCTGGCCCGGCTGGTAGGCGTCGGAGCAGTGCCCGGCTCCAGCTTCTTCCGCGAGCCGGTGAATCATCTGATCCGCTTCCACTTTGCCAAGAAGGACGAGACGCTTCTGAATGCCCTGAACCGACTGGAAAGTCTTCGGGCAAAAATCCCCTCCCGCAAAAGGAACTGAAAGAGACCGCTCTCAAGCGGGAAGCCTCACAAGAGCAGGGCCTATCTGTCAGCCGTGCTGCGAGAAATCCGCGCTGTCCGAGATTGCAGAGATATTACCCCGGCGTGGTATTTCTGCCATCCATGACCGTGGGGGCAACGGACGCCCACCACTATGAGCAGATCTGTGACACCTGCCTGCGGTGCAGTCCCTCCATGGCGGAGCCGCAGGAAGCGGCCACCGGCGTCCACGGGACCAATGAGCGCATCCCGGTGCGAGCCTATTTGCAGGGCATCCGGGTCCTCATCGACCTGATGGAGCATGTGAACCTATCCTGCTAATGTGCTAAGGCGCGTATGTGCATCCGAGACCGCACTTCAGAAATTGAACGAGTGAAAAAGCTGCCGGGGAGTTGATCTCCCTGGCAGCTTTTTTGCGGTCAGCAGAAGGTTGGATTCCTGCAGAAAAATGCCCGAAGGAGATGTTCCTTCGGGCATTGCGTGTATTCGGCAGAAATCAGCTGCTTTTTCCCAGATACGCTTCCTTCACCCGGCTGTCCGCCAGCAGCTCCGCGCCGGTGCCGGACATGGTGATGGTGCCGGTCTCCAGCACATAGGCAAGATCCGCGATCTTCAGGGCCATGTTGGCGTTCTGTTCCACCAGCAGCACCGTGACGCCCTGCCGGTTGATCTCCCGGATGATGGAGAAGATGTCCTGCACCACCAGCGGGGCCAGGCCCAGAGACGGTTCATCCAGCATCATCAGCTTGGGACGGGACATGAGGGCACGGCCCACGGCCAGCATCTGCTGCTCGCCGCCGGAGAGGGTGCCCGCCAGCTGCCAGCTCCGTTCCTCCAGACGGGGAAACAGGCTGTACACCCACTGGATGTCTTTTTCAATCTCTGCCTTGTCCCGGCGCAGATAGGCCCCGATCTTCAGATTTTCCAGCACCGTCATATCCGGGAAGACCCGGCGGCCCTCCGGACTCATGGCAATGCCGGTGGAGATGATCTTGTCGATGGACTTGCCCAGCAGCTCCTGCCCGTCCCACTGGACGGAGCCGCCGGAGGCCTTTACCAGTCCGGTGATGGTCCGCAGGGTGGTGGATTTGCCTGCGCCGTTGGCGCCGATCAGCGTCACGATCCTGCCGTCCGGTACTTCCAGAGAAATGCCCCGGAGGGCCTGAATGCCGCCGTAGTGGACCTGGAGGTTTTCAATTTTAAGCATCGTCAGCCACCCCCAGATACGCGTCGATGACGCGCTGATTTTTTTGGATCTCCGCCGGTGTGCCGTGGGCGATCAGCTTGCCGAAATCCAGCACATAGATGCGGTCGGAAATGCCCATGACCAGATTCATGTGGTGCTCGATGAGGAGAATCGTGATCTTGAATTTCTCCCGGATCTCCCCGATGAAGGCCGTCAGCTCCTCCGTTTCCTGAGGGTTCATGCCGGCGGCCGGCTCATCCAGAAGCAGCAGCTTCGGCTCCGCCGCCAGTGCCCGGGCGATCTCCAGCCGCCGCTGCTTGCCGTAGGGCAGGCTGGTGGCCAACTCATTTT
>ENA-OURZ01004501-OURZ01004501.1-human-gut-metagenome-genome-assembly--contig:-NODE-4501-length-10564-cov-2.412123_pt1 | contig 10564 bp, 6 predicted proteins | sample MGYA00242073_ERZ509195 | MGnify/ENA primary metagenome ERZ509195 (study PRJEB26280, sample SAMEA2338837) | human gut metagenome | biome: human gut; feature: human-associated habitat; material: faeces...
AGAGAGAAAGATTTCTTGGAGCGTTGGAGACTGTTAGAGGTAATGTGAAAGTTACATCTGATAATCCTGAAAGCACATATGATGCTTTGTCTAAGTATGGACAGGATTTGGTTGAAAGAGCAAGAAATCAGAAACTTGATCCGGTAATCGGACGTGATAGTGAAATTAGAAACGTAATCAGAATACTTTCACGTAAAACAAAAAATAATCCGGTATTAATAGGTGAGCCTGGTGTTGGTAAGACAGCAGTTGTTGAGGGACTTGCACAACGTATTGTAAAAGGCGATGTGCCAGAAAGCTTAAAGGATAAGAAGCTTTTTGCACTTGATATGGGAGCACTTGTTGCTGGTGCAAAGTACAGAGGTGAATTCGAGGAAAGACTTAAGGCTGTTCTTGATGAGGTTAAGAAGTCAGAAGGTCAGATTATTCTTTTCATAGATGAAATCCACACTATAGTAGGTGCTGGTAAAACAGAAGGTGCTATGGATGCAGGTAATATGCTTAAGCCAATGCTTGCAAGAGGTGAGCTTCATTGTATAGGTGCAACAACACTTGATGAACATAGACAGTATATTGAAAAGGATCCGGCACTTGAGCGTCGTTTCCAGCCAGTTATGGTGGATGAGCCTACTGTCGAAGATACAATATCTATTTTAAGAGGTCTTAAAGACCGATATGAGGTGTTCCATGGTGTTAAGATAACAGATGGTGCATTAGTAAGTGCAGCAGTTCTATCAGACAGATATATAACAGATAGATTTCTTCCAGATAAGGCTATTGATCTTGTAGATGAAGCATGTGCGATGATTAAGACAGAACTGGATTCTATGCCAGCTGAGCTTGATGAAATGCAGCGTAAGATCATGCAGCTTGAGATTGAAGAAGCAGCATTAAAGAAGGAAACAGATAATCTTAGCAAGGAACGTCTTGAGGCACTTAGAAAAGAACTTTCGGATTTGCGCGAGGAATTCGGTATTCAGAAGTCAAAGTGGGATGCAGATAAGACAAAGGTTGATAATATAAGCAAGCTGAAGGAAGAACTTGAAAATATTAATAATCAGATAGCACAGGCTAAGAGAGAATATAATCTTGAAAAGGCAGCAGAGCTTCAGTATGGAAAACTTCCAGCTGTTCAGAAGCAGATAGAAGAGGCAGAAGCTAAAGCTAAAGAGTCTGGCAATGGAGAATCTCTTGTGCATGAAAGTGTTACAGAGGAAGAGATTGCCAAGATTATATCAAGATGGACAGGTATCCCGGTAGCTAAGCTTAGCGAATCAGAAAGACAGAAGACACTTAATCTTGATGAAACACTTCATAAGAGAGTGGTTGGACAGAACGAAGCAGTTACTAAAGTTACAGAGGCTATCATAAGATCTAAAGCAGGTATAAAGGATCCAACAAAGCCTATTGGCTCATTTCTGTTTTTAGGACCAACTGGTGTAGGTAAAACAGAGCTTGCTAAGGCACTTGCTGAAAGTCTGTTTGATGATGAGAATAATATTATAAGACTTGATATGTCGGAGTACATGGAGAAATATTCAGTATCCAGACTTATAGGAGCGCCTCCTGGATACGTAGGATATGATGAAGGAGGTCAGCTTACCGAAGCAGTAAGAAGAAAGCCATATTCAGTTGTGCTTTTTGATGAAGTTGAAAAGGCACATCCTGATGTGTTCAATGTACTTCTTCAGGTACTTGATGATGGACGGATAACTGATTCACAGGGTCGTACAGTTGACTTTAAGAATACCATAATTATTCTTACAAGTAATATTGGTTCAACATATCTTCTTGATGGTATTGATGATAAAGGCAATATTAAAGAAGGAGTGGAGGAGCTGGTAATGGGCGATTTAAGAAACAGCTTCAGACCGGAATTTCTTAACAGACTTGATGAGATTATCATGTTTAAGCCACTTAATAAGGAGAATATAGGAAGTATTATTAATCTTCTTATTAATGATGTTAACAGAAGACTTGAGGATAAGGAACTTAAGGTTGTGCTTACGGATTCAGCTAAGGATTTCATAGTTGAGCATGGCTTCGATCCAATGTATGGTGCAAGACCACTTAAGAGATATGTACAGAAGTCAGTTGAGACACTTGCAGCTAAGCTTATACTTGCAGGCAATGTATCTACAGGAGATAATATAGTAATCGACTGTGAAAATAATGGACTTGTCGCAAAAGCATCTAAGTAAATATGGAATACAAAGGGAGATTGAGTACTATGTACTCAATCTCCCTATTTAAATTGATTGCTGTTTTCATCATAAATATAATTTATCATGCCAAGCTTATCATTAATGGCATTTTTATCAACCATAAACGACTTGCAGAATTCATCAAGTGAACTGTAGTTATCACGCAGCTGCATGTTTACAAAGCTAAGAAGCATAACGGGGTCTTTTGGTAAAGCGTTCATATATTTGTGTCCTTTCAATAATGTACATTTTAATAAGTCAATCAATAATAATATAACCTGATTCAGATATAATGCAAGTTAATAATAGTTTATAATGAAACTATGTAATATGCATAATATAGAGAAAAAGTACTGGCTAAAGTACATGGTTTGTTTACATTTAATAAAAAACGTGGTATTATTAATTGAAATAAAGTGCAAAAACAACAAAGCAGACGTGGGGGCATTATGTTAATATCAGATAATATATATAATAATAAATCAAATATGGTATATTGTTCTGCAACATTTACACATAATTATCTGGTTATGGTTGCAGATGATTATTTCTATAACTATGTAGGAAAGCTAATTAATATATCCATAACAGATTATATTCATCCAGATTTTAAGGAAGAGTTTACGAATATATGTGGAAGTCTTAAAGAGGGTGAATCACAGGGAATGATTGCATACATGAAAGGTAAAGATGGTACATATACTCTTGTTCATATATTGTTATCTAATACAGGGCATGTGATTGAGGATAACAGTGTTATTGAGGCTGAGGTATACAATGTGTTTAACACAGAAAAGAAATATTTCAAGCTTCATGATGATGCCGATAAATATAAAAAATTCCTTTCTATGTACAATGATTATCTGTTTGATTATGATATAGCTACAGGTTTTCTTTCTATATATGTTTATAGAAGCATGAAAGCAACCATGATTAAAAAAATGCATATTGATGATTTTGAAAAGTATATTATGACATTCTTTAATAATGCCAGACATAAACAGGATTTTCGCGATTTCATGCATAAGCTGCGTAACGCAAACGAAGGGTTTAATGCAGAGATTACATGTCCGCTTATAACAGATTCATCGAAGCTTGGATTATATAAAGTGGATTGCCGTATAATATACAAGTACAATCGCAGCAAGGTGGTTATTGGGATTATCAAGTCACTTGGTGCACAGACAGAGGAAGCATATTATGCGACACAGGAAGGCAAGGATTTCTTTACAGGGCTGCTTAACAAAAGAGCATGTAAGGAATATGTATCGGATGCAATATCATCTAACAAGGACATGCATTATGTTGCCATGATTGATATAGATGATTTTAAGAATATTAATGATACATATGGACATTTGTATGGTGACAAGGTTATATTAAAAGTTGCATCTATTATAAACAGTACATTAAACGGAAGGGGAATAGTTGGCAGGTTTGGTGGAGATGAGTTTTTCATATTTACAAACTGGATTAATACAGAAAGCCAGTTGAGATCTATTCTTACATCTCTTAAACAGAAAGTAAGGGATGAAATGAGCCAGGGGGAGAATGGTTGTATAGTTACGCTTTCTATAGGTGTGTGTCAGTATCCGGATAACGGAAGTGATTATGACACGCTTGTAAACAAGGCTGATAAGTGTTTATATATAGCTAAGAATAAAGGTAAAAACAGATATATAATATATGACCCTGCTAAACATGGGGATTTTATTGAGGATATGGGAAGAAAAGGCTTTTCTATGGCTCCTATCAAAAAAGGTGAGAATCTTTCATTTGAAGTAGCAGATATGGCTATTGATATAATTAGGAATGGAAAAGAGGCGGTAAAAAGAGCGCTGCCACGTGCATGTAAGGCATTAGAGATAGATGGTATACGTATATATAACGCAACTAAAGGCGAACTTATAGACTACTATGGAGAATATTCTGGATTGCCAGATATACTTGAACTCATAAAAACTGACAAATTTATGGAAAAATTCGAAAATAGGAATTACGTGACTGTGGTTTATACCTCTAATATAGAGTCGTTCTATAAAGAAATGTACGATGCGGTTATAGCCTGTAATATAGGTGGCATGATATATAGTTATTTTAAGAATGATGAAGGCGATAATATAGTTATGTTCTATGACACTTTCAATAAAAGCTTCAGGTGGAATGAATCTGATAAGAACTATATTATGACACTGACTAAGATAGTTACAAGTGTTCTTTAAAAGTAGGACACCGAAATGTAATAAAATGCTGACTGGTATACATAATAGTTTTACCAGCCAGCATTTTTGCTTTATTTATATTATAAAATGTGTTAAGTTTAATTATGAAAGAATGGTAAAAGGGTTATGGGCATTAAAAGTGCACAGTTTTTAAGTATATCTGTGCAGGAATGGAGGTTAGTATGTCAGTACAGGATTATATGAGTGCCTTAAAATTAGGAAAAAAAGAATATCATGCATGTGTTAATAAAGGAAAATATCCATACCTTCCTGTTATGGAGAATATGATGGAGGAAAAGAGTATTGATTCTGAGGTGAGTCTTGGGATTGATCAGATACCATTAAGACTTGTGGTAGGAACATGTACAGCTGGAAGAACAAATGCGTTTGCAGATAACTGGATGCCTATATTGGAATGGGGAAGTGAGTTTTCAGCAAAATGGGCATCACTTAGTGACAGCCAGGTGAATGAAGGTATAAGAGATCCTATAAAGGTATATGAATACATGAATAAGTTCTATGTGCTTGAAGGTAACAAAAGGGTGAGTGTTTTAAAGTACTTTAAGGCAGTTACTGTCAATGCACAGGTTATACGAAAGATTCCTAAAAAATCCGATGATCCAGATGTTAAAATATATTATGAATTTATGGATTTTTATAAAGCAACTAAGCTTAATGATATATATTTCAGTAAAGAAGGCAGTTTTACGACACTTATGGATCTGGTTGGGATAGAACCAGGAAAGGTTATGGATGAAGATGCTAAAAAGGATCTTGTTTCAAGCTATCTTAATTTCAGAACAGCATATGAATCAAGGGGAGGAGACAGATTTGATTTTCCTGTCGGAGATGCGTATCTAAGATTTATTCATATTCATGGATATGATAATGTCAAGCACATGACATCTGATGAGATGGATAAAAATGTGGCTAAGACATGGGAAGAGTTTGAACTTATATCAGATAACAGCGGGGTTGAATTAAAAATGGACCCGGCAAAGATAGAACCAGCCAAAAAGAATATACTAAGCTATCTGCTTCCAATATCAGGAGGAGATAGCAACAAAAAGCTGAAGGTTGGATTTATATATGAAAAGACACCACAGACATCGGAATGGTGTTATGCGCATGAACTTGGAAGACAGTATATAGATGAGACATTTGGAAAACAGATAGAAACAGTAAGTATAACGAATGTAAGACCTAAAATCGATGATTATGATGCTATACAAAAGCTTATAGATGAAAATACAGATCTTATATTTGTGACATCTTCAGCCATGATGTATGCGAGCCTGAAGCAGGCCATAGCACATCCAAAGGCTAAGATACTTAACTGTTCACTGAATATATCGCATAAGTATATAAGAACCTACTATACAAGAATTCATGAAGCTAAGTATCTGACAGGACTTATAGCTGGCGTTATGTCAAAGAGTGACAGAATAGGATATGTTGCAGGTTGTCCTCTTTATGGTGTCATGGCAAATGTTAATGCGTTTGCTATGGGGGTAAAGGCTGTTAATCCTGATGCTAAGGTGTATGTGGAATGGAATGGTATCAAAGACAATGATGTTGAAGCCAGGTTTAATGAGCTTGGGATTAATTGTATATCAGACCAGGATATGATTACGCCGAAAAAATCATCAAGAAAATTTGGTTTATATATAAATGACGATGGTAATATAAGACACCTTGCTATGCCGGTATGGCACTGGGGTGTGTTTTATGAAAAGCTTATACAAAGCATACTAAGTGGTTCATGGAAGAAAGAAGAGGAAGGCGATAAAGTATCAGCACTTAACTATTGGTGGGGAATGTCATCAGGGGCTGTTGATATCATATATGGTGGAGGCCTGAATAATGAAACTAAAAAAATAGTTGATCTTATCAGAGAAGAAGTACTTGACATTATCCCAGATAAGCCCCGGAATATCATAGTTGATTGCGTCGAGAAACGTGAATATAGGTACAAATACTACCATTGTCTGGCAAAACAGGATAGCTATTGCCAATAGTACGGTGAGAACCTGGTTCTTCGTTTTAAGTTTAACTTTCATGATTATTACCTCTAATATTTCAAAATAACGTTACATATACTTTAGACGGTGGTTCTGAAACGTATAGTGTTTATGAAAACACTGATTTGACTAATGCTGTTAAGTCTCATGAATATACGCTTGAATATGTCAATGGATTTATTTATATACTGCATGAATTATTGCAGATTGGGATGAAGCCAGGAATGTTTGCTGGATTTCGCCAGTGGTATATAATGCAGCATTGGGATGAAATAATCAGCCATATACAGCCTAAACCATTTGTTACAATGATCACATTTACAGTGCCATTTAACGAAACATATAATTTTTTAGAAATATGTGTAATTATTGATTGTATTATATGCAATCTCTAATTACACATATATGCCATATTTAGCGAATCATATTATCTGATATCATATTTAAGATAAAGAGAAGATGAATAAGAATTTATCCGCTTGTAGTGAACTGTAGACCAAAATTTATGCTGTCTTTTTCTACAGATTTCCCTGTACTTCAACGGATTTGGAAACCAGCATATAGCATACCCTCGTTCCGAATTGAAGAAAACTCCGCGTTCGTTTATTGTTATATTGTCCAATCTGCGATGCTTCGTTCCGAATATGCGATTTACATTGTTTGCCGCCGCCTTCTCTTTCCGATTAAGAGCGATCTCTTCCGTACGGTTTGTCCGGTTATTATATTCATAATGAAGACGCCATGTGTCTCCGGATACAGACAGACGCATGGATTTGATCTTCGCCTTTTCCTTCTCGTAATACGGGTATTCTTTCATCGCGATGATTTCAAACGATGAGGAATAATTCTTTATCTTGCTGTACTCGAACACATCGTATCTGTCATATCTGAGATAATCAATTATTCCATTGACCGCAAGAATGATCAATATGGCAATAACCATGAAAGTCCTGACGACCCACTTTTCTTCTTTCAGAAAGTAATACCAACTCTTGATGAAAGCTTTGAATGATTTCATAATACCACATCCTATCCTATTTTCGGAGGTAAATTATATATATCCAAATCGGATCTTATGATGATCCGATTGAATATGCTCCTATATATAATAACGAAATTCACGGCAAAAAAACTACAGTAAAACTCATTATTTTGAAAAAAAGTATAACTATCAGAGTTATGCATCAGACAGCACTATTTTAGAAACGTAACCAGAAGCATTATATCACAATTTGCAAATGATATATATTCCGGTTATAGTTTACAAAACTCCAGAATAACCGCTCTATATATAATGCAGGCGAAAGTAAAGTCACTTGAGCCTGACAAAAATCTCATAAAGGAGCGAACCCAATGACGAGTTCAGAATACAAGAACACAATAGAATGGACGCTGAAACACTCAGATGAAAACAGTGATCCCGAAAAAGTACAGCGTATACTCAGAAACCTCGGAACACCGTTCCCACAGAGTGACAGTAATTCCACAGAAACCATAATATCTCTGCTGAGTTCCGGAGACTATATGGGTTGGAATCCATGCAGCAAAGATCAGGCAAGATTCTGTGTGAACAACGGTTATCCAGCAGTAGCAATATACAACAACACAGTTGTAATCCTTCTCCCGGATGATGAATCCGTGAAGATCAGCAGTACTGTTCCAAAGTCAACAAGTAAACTGGTAAGAAAAGTAACAGAACTTAATGACATCAAAGCAGACCAGATCCATTTCTTCGCATACGCTACTCTTCTTGACAACCATGATACTGACAGGAACAGTAATGGAAATGACGACATGATCGCTGCATACGCCACTAAAACCACCTGTACCAGCAGCTGTCAGTCAAGCTGTCAGAGTACTTGTCAGACAAGCTGTCAGTCCTGCAACACTTGTCAGACCACTTGTGAGTCAAAGTGCCAGAGCGCTTGTCAGTCAAGCTGCCAGTCCTGCAATACCTGCCAGAGCAATTGTCAGATAAGTTGTCAGTCCTGCAATACTTGTCAGACTACCTGCCAGACAAGTTGTCAGACTGCGTGCGAATCAAAATGCCAGACCAGTTGTGAATCAAGCTGTCAGAGCGCTTGTCAGTCAAGCTGTCAGACTTGCAATACTTGCCAGAGCACCTGCCAGACCAGCTGTCAGTCCTGTAATGTCTGCGACAACTGCCAGTCCGGGTGCCAGATAAGCTGCCAGACCTGTAACACTTGTCAGACCACTTGTGAAACAACCTGCCAGACTACCTGCCAAACAACTTGTCAAACAACCTGCCAGGCAACTTGTCAGACTACTTGCCAGGTCAGCTGCCAGACTTGCGACACCTGTCAGAAAACCTGCGAAGTCAGCTGCCAGACCTGCGATTCGTGCCAGACTACTTGCGAAACAATTTGCCAGACCTGCAATTCCTGCCAGAATGTCTGTGAGTCGATCTGCCAAAGTGGTCAGGATACATGCCAGACTTGTGATTCGTGTCAGACTACCTGTGAAACAATTTGTCAGACTACCTGTCAGGCAAATTGCCAGACGGCTTGCCAGTCGAGCTGCCAGATTTACAATACCTGTGATACCTGCCAGACCTGCGAAGCGGATCAGATACAGTTTGATAGCCCAGAAGGCAACACGGTCTTAAAAGATACTGCAAATCCAGGAATACATATCAAGGCATCCAGTAAAACTTATACAAATCTTGACGCTGTTATCAATGGCAATGTTGATAAACACTTTGATAATGGTATTATCGATTATACATACAACATAGTTGATTCAGATAATCAGTCTTCTGCCACAAATGCGATAATGAGATTGCCAGCTGATCGTCGGACATTCAGTATCTATATTGCCGGACGTGATAATAGTGGAAAAACTGTCTACTCTGAGACGCGTGAAGTCAGTTTGGATTCCGGTGATACTGTCTACTATACTATAACATACGATTATAGGGACGGCACCGGTTCGAGAAAATTTGACACAGTTGAGCAAGGCAAATCTGTCACTCTCCCGTCACCGATACGTAAAGGATATCTCCTGAAAGGTTGGTTTATAGGTGTGTCAAACGGAACGATGGTCGGAGATGGCGGCAGCAAGTTCACACCGACTAATTCGGTAAAGCTGTACGCTCGCTGGACGGACAAGTATACTATCAGATATGTGACGAATGGCGGAGAAATCAATGCCACATCCGACAATGTCAAAATTGGTGAATCAATATCTCTGCGAACTCCGACACGCACCGGCTTCACGTTCGATGGCTGGTATACAAATGAAGATTTAACCGGTACTCCTGTTGGTTCTTCGTATACTCCTTCTTCTAATGTTACTCTCTATGCCAAGTGGAAATCTGATGGTAGCAAGATTACTTTGCCTTATATTATAAACCAGAAGTATAGCTTCTCATATAATGGTCAGAGTATAAACCTCGAAGGTAAATGTGCCGGCGTATGTGCTATGGATATCTCAATGTACTATCAGAATGTTATTTTCAGTGGTACAGAATCGGAGATTGAAGCACAGCTTGCTAAGGAGATATGGAACCTGTATTATGGAATAAAATCCGATGGTTCATCTGATCCCATGTTTAATAGTGCTGGATACATACTTTGGGGAAATGTTAACGGCGTATCATTTGATATTGGACATCGAGATGCCAATATTACCGATTTTGATACTATTTTTAATTTAGCTATTGAGAGCATAACTAAACAATCCCCTATGATGATCCATTGTTATCTTGACCCCAATTATCACCAAACCCATGAAGGGAAAACTCATTGGGTGATACCAGTAGCGGTTACTCCTGGCGAAAGAACAACAAGTTCACTTATTGTTGCAGATCCAAACACAGATGATCACTTGGATCACTATATAAATGACCTTTGCACTTTGGAAGCATCGAGGGAGAAATGTCTCTGGAGCCAACACGGTTTACTACGGATATGTAAAGTCATCAAAAAAATAATGAATTAATTCTATCCCGACCTCAGTCCCCGTCACCGAGGTCGGGGTTTTCCAGATTGAATCTCTGAACAGCGCATTTGACAGCATTTCCGTTGTATTCACGCAGATACGCTGTCACTACGAAACCGTCGTCCGTAATGCTGACGTCTGTGGTTATGTGACGAGC